>Ga0123352_10013119_pt1 | contig 13138 bp, 13 predicted proteins | sample TergutLab28metaG_FD_89700 | JGI IMG/M metagenome (GOLD analysis project Ga0123352, IMG submission 89700) | Labiotermes labralis P1 segment gut microbial communities from Petit-Saut dam, French Guiana - Lab288 P1 | ecosystem: Host-associated > Arthropoda: Insects > Digestive system > Gut ... | reverse complement strand
TTTTTTTGTGTGTGTTGTTTTGTTTGGTGGTTTTGTTAATAGTGAATGGAGAGAAGAAGTGTGGGGGGGGGGGGGGGGGGGGGGGGGGGGGGGGGGGGGGAGGGGGGAACCTCGAAAACGAAGTATTTGCAGACATAAATTGATGTGAGGGTTCTTTGTTGTGTTGGTTTGGGGAACTCGTTGCTGAAGTTTGTCCAAGTATTTTAGGTACATTCTGTATATCTAGTGAGTGACGGTGAATCGGTCCTACACGTAAATACAGGGTGGAATTCTAATTACGTGCGTGAGACTGAGCATGGACAGGCTCACGTAATCGAGCCTTGGTTTCTCCCAGTCCATCTCTGAACTGTGGTTGGCTGTTCGTATTTACTGTTTCAGGTTACCCACTGAAACGTTTAGCGACCGTGCGAGTAGGCTTACAACCCGTGAAAATGTGACAACTGGGAACAGGTCTTTTTCAAACAGCGCTGCACCCTACACACACGGCGTTCGGGAGGTTTCTGTCATTTTGTGCGGAGTGATGTCTTCAGCCTGAATATCAATACACATTGTTCGAAATACCATATTCATATATCAGGCCTCGGTACTGTTTTGTCTGCTTGAATTCCGTTAATTTGTACTATGCTGTATGTGCTGTAGTTACAGCACTGCAATTCGAGGTGCTTTGCGTGCTGGCAGCAGAGGATGTAAAGATGTAAGTCTGAAGTCTACACATACCGAACTGTAGTTTCTGTTATTTCTACCGGTGCAGTACAAAAAGACAAGAATCCTTCGGCTGGTGGCAAAATCTGAAATACTTGTTTATTCACTGCCACACATCCCGCGCACAATGCAGTGGTTGGTCAGCACATGATATTACAGGGGACGGATTTTGTGTTCCTTGTGTCGAACTGGAGTCAGTCAGGACCTGTCAGATCGACTGGTACTGCTGTCCGACCGCCCTGCACTGCGGTATTTCACGTATCTTCGGACGAACCTTTGTTTCTGTCGTGCTGTCAATCCGTGTACTGCGTTATCAAAATCCTAAACGTAAAATGTAAAGTTCACTCGAGAGCAGGCCATTGAAGACCTCGGCAAATGGGGTGGGTGGTCAACGCCACGCCCCGGCCGCTTTACCCCAGCAAAGAGACCCGGTATCAATTGTACAGGAGGCTGGGTAGGCCTCAGGGCCGGTCTGGACGGGTGCGGAAAATCTCGCCTCCACCGGGATTCGATTCCCGGACCATCCAGCCCGTAGCGAGTCGCTACACCGACTGAGCTATCCCGACCCACATCGACAGCCATCGTGTCTATCACAATTTTTGCATCGTTGAGGTCATCATTAAATTTGTGGCTGCCAAGATTTCTCTTCATCTCTGGAAACAAATGATCATCGCTTGGCGAAGCATTCCATCCATTCATGTAATGACACGCTGTGCAGGTACGACGTCATGTAAACACATTTTGTGACCGACCCTCACACAGTAACCTATATGTCTTCGAATTGTAACACCGAGCGAACGGTATATCCCTGGTCCTAGGGTCGGGAGTAGGTTGCGTCTTCTGCATCCTCGTGTTCGTATGTGCCAAGTTCTGTTCAGGTTACACGTGGGTGCTGTCTGGGACATGAACCACTGACTGTAAGACGGTAAGTCGTGGCGGCAGTAGGTATTTAAACTGCGGTCTTCGGTGCTCTGACGCGCTCCAGTCTGGCTAGTGGCTACGGACGTTTCAGAGGAACCTGCTGCTTCCTTTTTCCTGGTAGAAGCAAAATGTTCAAGCACCAGATACGTCAGAAACGTTAGTAACTGTGGAAGCTTCATAGTTAGCCTACTGCACGTGCTGCACCCAGCGGGCCTGAGGGGTGAGGGCAGTTCGTTACTTCAAAACGTAGGTGAAAGCCCACCCTCTTACCCAAGATTTTCTGCTGCACAGTTTGCATGTCCTGGTGACGTGGGTGGTGTGTCAGCTGAAGACTGCGGCCGTCAGAATGGACGGAAACAGGGTAAACCGTGGTCTGATGAAGTGTGTAGATCAGATGAAGCAAGCTGAATTGCAGAGATTACAGAATCGAAGCCCAGTTAATGCAGATAATCCGAACATTGTAAGACACGAAGCTGGTAGACATTTGAGGAACAGAAGAGGGAATATTTGAAAAGTACAGTTAATGAGCTTTAAACATACTGTAAGAACAGGAATATCAGATACATATAGAGGGGCATAAGTGACTTTAAGAAGGGTTACCTGTTTAGGTCTGACGTAGGTCTCTCAGTGATTGTGATGGTAACCTCGCAGGTTCCCACGGCGTTTTGATTGGGTGTAAGAACCGCTACTGTCAGCTGAGCGACAAGTGCCTGTGCCTAGTTTTCTTTAGGCTGAGGTGGCTGCTGAAACGCTGTAAGATACAAATCACCAGATATTGATTAAATTTCGGCGGAAATGATTCAAGCAGGAGGTAGCTGAATGCGTACGGAGGTCAAAGCACCCAGTAATTATGTTTGAAATAAGGAGGATTGGCCCCAGCAGTAGAAGGAGTCCGTCACTGTACCTATTTATAAGAAGGGCGATAAAGCAGACTGTTGTAGTAACTATCGAGACATATCAGTTTTGTCCACCGCTTAAGAATTTTATCGGACATTATTCTATCAAGGCTTTCTTTATATTTACAAAAAATTACTGGGGAACATCAGTGTCGATTTTGTACGTATGAGACTAGCTGCTTAAGGTAATACGAATGGGCACGTGTGGGAGACAGGAGGGGTGCATACAGCGTTTTTGTGGGGAGACCTGAGGGATAGAGGTCGCTTGGAGGACCTAGGAGTAGGTGGGAAAATAATATTAAAATATGTCTTCAAGAAGTATGATGGAGGACATGGACTGGATTGATCTGCCTCAGGATAGGGACAGGTGGCGGGTTGTTGTGAATGCGGTAATGAACCTTCGAGTTTCATAAAATGCGGAGAATTTGCCTAGCCTAGGAATCGAGGTTTTCAAGAAGTACCCTGCGCCTACTGGGGTGCCTGTAGACCGCGTGCCTGGGAAGTACAGTCTGGAGGAAATCAGCTGTGCATTCATCATGGCGTTGTCTTAGCAATGGCGACATCGAGACGGTGTTGTGGGCTGGATGGGGAAGGCTGGGTGCCAGTTGCGTTGATAGGCCTACATTCTTTGTGGGCAGTTTATAATTTTACCTTGACCTTTTGGGGCAGACCATAGCGCTCAGGAAAGGACCGGGTGTTGGTACGTTACGATGTTTGGTATTTTACTTCATCTCATAGTATTAATAATTAGAATTAAGAGATTGTCTAATTCTGCAACAGACCCAGACCGGCCGTAAGGCTCGCAAAACCTCCTATCAAATGTGTACAGTTACTACTGTTGCCGTTGTTGTTGCCCGGAAGTAAAGCCTAGGGAGCGTTCAGTTTAACACTCACCACCTTGTAGGGCCGAGATTAAGAATGGGTCGAGCCATACCTCTACTGTCCTTGTATGCCGTCATGGCGTGGACAGGGACGATATTGCGTTAACATGTTCTGGGATTGTGAGCTACCGTTCATGTTAAGGGAGCAGCACAGGTTGCATGGTGGACATAGAAAGGGAGGGAGTAGCAGGAGAATGGAAAAAATTGCACATTGTTGAGCTTCATGAATTGCGCTCGCCAAATCGAGGGACGAGATAACAGGGGAGAGGGGTTGGTGAAGAGAAATGCGTAGTGAGGAGCTTAATGATCTATAGTGCTCACCAAATATTATTAGGGTGATCAAATCGAGAAGAATGAGATGGTTGGGACCTGTAGCATGTATGGGGAGAGGAGAGGTATATACAGGATTTTGGTGGGGAAACTTGAGGGAAAGAGACCACTTGTAAGGCCCAGGCGTAGATGAGAGGGTAATATTAAATTGAATGTTTAGGAAGTGGAATGGGAGGCACCGAATGTATTCATGCGGCTCAGGATAGGGACAGGTGGCAGACTGTTGTGAATGCGGCAACGAACCTTCGGGTTCCATAAAATGCGGGGAATTTGTTGACTAGCTGAGAACCGTTTAGCTTCTCAAGAAGGACTCTGCTGCAGGAAGTGAGTGAGTAAGTGAAGGGGGATGATGTAGGGTATGTGGCATGTGTTGGGAGCCTGTAAATGCATACAGGATTTTGTGGGGAAATCTAGTGAAATAGACCTGTGAGCGGCCTAGGCGTAGATGGACGGATAATATTAAAATGGTCTCAGAGGAACATAATGGGAGGGCTTGGACTGAGTTGTTAGGCTGAGGATGCGTACAATGTCGGGGCTGTTAATAATAATGAACCTTTGGATGCCATAATATGTGAGAGTTTCTTGATGAAGCTCTTAGCTTCTTAAAAACTGTTCTCTGCATTTCGTGATTGGTTGCTGTACTTACTAAGTTTCAAAGCACAATCACAGCAGTTGAGTGATCTCCTTTCATTCCACAGTCTGCCTCACGACAGGTACACAGCCTCTTCCCAAGCGAGCTCTCCATGTGCGATCTAGTGCTTTCTCTTTCAATTTCCATTATCATCTCGTTTTCTTAAAGTTATCCAGTAGCTGCTTACGTCTTTTTCCTCGTATTCCCGTCACGTCCGCCCTTTCTTATATCTTTCCTCTGAAATACATTTAATTTCAGCAAACTCGGTCCTATTTTTCTGTCGTGTCTGCATAGGCATGTTGTTTCGGTCTGGTATTTGCCGATAGGCTACACTGTAACACTTCTTCGTGCAAAGCTGCACCACTGTGCATGTGCAGCAGTGTTTGCGGTTAGCATTGTACTGTTCCAGTGCTGACAGAACGTACGGAGAGACGTCCTTATTTACAGTACGTGGCAGGATGTATTTGGATAGAGCACAGTGAGGGGTGGAAGACTGCATTGTTCGTCCTTCAAGAGCCTTGCTTCGGATAATTGTGCTGCTATAGTGCAGTGCATGATTTCTGGCGAGTGGAACTTTGAACGGTAGAGCTGAGCGAAGCCCTAATGCAGCGACAGGGTCGTGTTTGGTCTAGCGTCTTCTCTCCGCCGCAGTAAGTATTGATGACATTGTCACACTGAAGTTGCAAGCAAATAAGCCCCAACCCCTCGGCACTTTTCCACACCCTGTAGGCCCGTCCGCAAGTTTCACCAACTCCTTCAACGGCCAAAAACCGTGCATTGCACTATACCAGTGTTGGGATCGATGGGTGTGTTGATGGTGCCTACTGACAAATTAGGAGAAGGGTAAGCCCGTGTACTTGGTTCTTGGTGTTTAGACGTTCCAAGTACCGGCTGCACATGTGACATTTCTGACAAGCAGTGATTTGTCTTACTTAGATAACATGTGTCATCCGACTGGCCCGTCTGCGTAGTTCTTCTGGGTCATTCTTGACGATTTATGAGACAGTATTTGGAAATAAATCACAACAATGTCTTCTGCCCTTTCCATTTCACATTCTGCTCTGTATAACATTATTTGGCACGGTGTCGTTAAATAGTCTGCATATCAACTCATGAATCATCAAACGATTGTTCATCTTGGTTACCCGGTCGCCATTGCGAATAGGATTGGGAGATTAATTGGCATTGCGTCATGCAAATTGCTGTTCGAGCCTGTGGCGAGACTGGCAGCCATGCTGCTCAGACAGTATCATGATTCAGCGAGAAGTGTGGAACGCTGTGCTTTCTGTAAATGGTGATTTGAAATAGTTGAAGCCAGTTGGCCCAATTACAATGTGCCCTGTTGATATCAACGCGATGTGTTTTTTAGGCATATTTAGGCCAGAACTCTTGACGATGAAGTTAGTCTGTGGAAGTGTGTCACAGGAATTACTGCCGTATTGACTCGTGATATTTGGATATGATATCTCGGTAAAGCTAGCCGTAGCCTTTGTGTGTATCTGTGTGTATGCGTGAGTCTTCCTGCTGAATGCCGTGCCGTTCTGCAGTAATCTACCGTTAGCTTTGGTAGGTAGTACATTACGTTTCACTTATTCAGACAGGCTTTCATTTCGGCCAACCCGTTGGGAGATATTAGCTGTGTAAACTTGCTGCAGATTGTGTAGAACTTCTACAGACAACTTCAACTGTGGATTGTGTAGCAGTTCTACATACGGCTTCAACTCGGCATTTTCTTATAAATTTTTCGTTGAGTTCGTGGGTGAAAAATATATGACCTGAGATGTTGAACTGTGTGAAGTTGCAAGCAAGTACAACCACCGCCACCATCACCACTCCATTATCACCACCACCACCACCACACCACTCCATTATCGCCACCATCGCCGCCACCACCACCGCCATCACCACTACCACCGCCACCATTACCATCACCACCGCCACCATCACCTCTATCACCACCACCACCACTACTACCACTACAACTACCACTACTACAACCTCTACTACCACTACAACGACCACTACCACCACCTCTACTACCATTACAACTACCACTACCACCTTCTCTACTACAACTACCACTACCACCACCTCTACCACCACCTCTACTACCATTACAACTACCACTACCACCTCCTCTACTACAACTACCACTACCACCACCTCTACTACCACTACAACTACCACCACCACTACCACCACCACCACTACAACTACCACCACCACTATTACAACTAACACTACCACCACAACTACCAACACCACCACCACCACCACAACCAGCTCTACTACCACTACAAATAGCACTACCACCATCACCGCCACCACCACCACTACCTACACCGCCGCCACCACTATCACCACCAATCTTGCTGTTGCTGCTGGTAATACATCGTCAGGTCACTGTAGCTTGATCCGTTGACGGATTGGAGGTTTACATAGGCCTGTGTACAGTAACCCTCCCTTACTAAAATTGCAGGTCTTCTGGGATGTAATTCAGCGACACAGCATCACACTGCGGAAGACTCGAATTTCCAGCAGCACCGCTGTGAAAAACTCACACCTTGCATTTCTCTTCAATTTTTAGGCGCGTTCACAAAATTGCGAAAGCGACTATTAGCTTCGTCATGTCCGTCCGGCTGTCAGCATGGACATCTCGGCTCACACTGGACGGATTTTTTTTATGAAAATTGATGTTTAAGTATGTTTAACAAATCTGTGGAGAAAAATCAAGTTTCTTTAAAATCTCTCCAGAATAACAGATACTTTACAGGAAGACCAATGTACATTTCTGATCATGTGTCGTTCAGTTTCTCTTACAATGAGAAATGTTTCACACCAAACTATTAAAACACACATTTTGTGCCCTTTCCCCCCCCCCACCCCGAAATCGTGCCGTTTATGATACAATGTGGAACAATACTGTAGAGCCGGACATGCCACAGATAACAACGTGGCGCATGTACAATGCATGATGGATACCTAAGGCTACAAACACACACTTACAATATGTAATACTAATTGCTTTTCCACTACAACAACTGTTGCACGACCGCCCCTCATTGTTACGTCACACGTGCATTGCCTGTCTGGTTACATTGTTTTTGTCTTCTTGATATCTTACTTAAAATTACTGGCGTCTCACCCAGCACAGTGCAGATATTTTTCCTGCTCTGCTGTCCGGTAGAAAAATGTATTACGTTTTTATCGTATCGTAGCAGCGACGGTATCAACGATCGTGGCGTTTTGCTGGAGCGGGGTTTCGCGGATTCCTAACAACGGCGCTAGTTTATGTTTTCTTTTAGCGACTGAGTTGCCAAACATGCGAGAGAAGTATTAATGTTCCTTTTCAAGATTTTCTTCCCAGAACGGTGGTGCGACGGACTGAGGCTTTGATTTATATGTAGACCTCCGTTAATGCCTGGATGTATAGATATGGTATATATAGTTTGTATATGATGCCCAGTTGCGTTTAGTGCAGTGGGAATTAATACAGAAGGCCTGACCTTACAGTTCTGTGTTTGAACCGCGTCCAGTGTGCTGTGTGTTGCACCATGCGATGACGCTGTAGACCTACTGCTGAAGACAGGTTTCAGCAACGAGACCCGTTTCGTTATTCGGCTTATTACCGCTACTTGGAAATGCAGGTTTGGTAACGCGCTGACCGGGGTAGGTCGGTAAACTGTCATCACTTCAGCTGTGTTAGTGGCTTATGGCGCCCACATGATCATGTTCCACGCGGCTGCAGTCAGTAGACATTGTGAGATGCTGTTGCACCTGACATACAAGAGACCTGGTGATTACAGTTTGGTTCCGTACAGATGTTTTGTTGGCTTCTCTGCTGCTCTTGTTTGTGGGCAAGCCTGAGGACCGTCTTATCAGCGAGCTGCTCTTGTGATCAATTTTACCGTACACTTCGTTTAGTGGTCATTGCAGTCACTGGGTCGGTTCTTCGGCAGCTCTCTGTGTTCCACGGGTTCAGTTGGTTTCCGGATTAAATGTATAGACGTGTAATCTGTGTCTTTTCTGCGAAGTCCAACAACATGTCTGTGTGCTATTCAGATCTGCTTCCGTTTTTAAGTGGTTAATGCGTGTATAAAGTACGGCGTCAATTAATTGTTCCCATCGCCTGGTTTCAAAATCATTTAACAAGACCACGTTCGCTAGACCTGTTTAGACCAACAGGCCGAATTTTTTGTTTGTACCTGCGTCATCTGTAGGCCGGGATAGCACAGTCGGTATGGCGGCTGGCTACAGATTCAACGTTCCGGAGATCGAATCGCGGTGGGGGCTAGGTTTTCCGCAGCTGTCAAGACCGCCCTGGAGACCACTCAGCCTTCTTACAATTCGACCGGGGTTTTCCCGGGATAAAGCGGCTGATGCGTGGCGTTGACCACCCACAGCCATCTAGCGCCGAGGTTAAAGAAGGAGTAATGCTACTCTACCCTCCATGTGGGCCTTTATGGCCTCTTGCAGGGTGACCTTTACCGTTACCTTTTTACTTACGTGAGCTGTGCAAGACAATCTGGCACATCGCGGTGTGCACAGTACGAATTTCCCCGTCAGTAGAAAGACCGTCATTGTGAATTAATGAAAATGGTGTGCTGGAATGCAGCAGTGACTGTAACACCAGATCATTAAACGCGTCGTGATGAGTCATATTGGTGCCAAAGGTTTGAACGAGGAACCTTGTCGGCAGTAAATCAGGCATGTGACAGGCTTATGAGGGTAGGTGAGGGTTGTATGGTGGCGCCGGGCTGCCCGACCTCCTGCCGGACACCAGACAAGTAGACGTGTTCTGTGAACCCAGCTACCATTTCGCGCAATGAATCCTTCCCTCAGCTGTTACCACGGTTTGTGGCCGACATTTTTATGGTATCTTAGAAGATGATTTTAGGTAACTCCAGAGATTCAGTTACTGCCATGGTTTACGTATGTCGCATAATTTAGATCATAAATGTTGTCTTGTCAGCTGCCCCGTACCAAACTCGTCCTGTTTCCAGAATCTCCATCTTGTTTCCATGTAGGGACTACCCGTGCCTTCTTCTGACAGCGTTTTTCGTCACGTGTACCCACGTGGTGTGTCAGTCTTTTCGTATACAGAAGTCATTTCGACACTGTAATTATAGCGACGTGTGAACTGCCCATTTGTCAGTAAATTACGTCTGCGAAGTGCAGGGAATGACGTGGGCCTTGGAGACTGAGAGCTATGCCGACGGTGGTCGGTGCAACCCTGATGGGGTGGTCGAAGTCGAAGGAGATAGAGAGGCCAAGTGGTCGGTATTTACCGGCAATTTAGTGGGGCGCCACTAAAACTACTGCTGCTGCTCCAGAGTGATAATGTGCCTTGTTGAGCTGCAGGTGGGATGAATGCAGGAAGGGGCCGAAGTTGCATATCAGCTGTGCACCGTCAATGTGTGCAGGAGTGGAGTTAGGCTCCTTGTACTCAAGGCCTCGGTGTTAAGTTGGCGTCACGGTGTACAGTCGGTACTGTAGGATGCTGTAGGAGACGAACTGGTTGCAGCTGGGCGCGCGGTCATTGGACAGCGCAGGAACGTTAGCCAGCGCAGACCCTCTGTGGTCGCATATCCGCGATGGGCGCATAGGTTGTACTGGTAACGACTCAGGTTTTTGTGAAGGGCGTACTTTGTGTAATGACGGGTGTCTCATGGCCTTCCTTAGTCCGTGCATGTAGATTCTCCACTCACAGTTCGTAATCATCTTCCACTCCTGTTCCCTGGCTGAAAGAACGTTGCTTGTGTAACGATTACTGACGCTGCATTCGATGTTTGTAAATTTGGGCTGTGTCACAGCCATCTGGTAACTAAACTGTACCAGCAGCACGTTGCGACCTATTTCAGACATTTTTTAACCTCTGGCAGCCTAGATGCGTTTCATCGCACAAAGGACGCCGGTCATTTGCATCTTCGCCGGGCTGGAACAGAAAAACATACGTTCGGTAACGCCTGGTCACTTATATGACATATCCATCACAGCTGATTGTCCATAAATTGCCAAACGCATTACATCGTGCCTGGAATGCTTGTGCTGCTATCTACCACATTGATGATAAACCATCACGCTGCGTCTGTTCTTACCGCCTTATCGCAACGGAAAGGACGCGCTGTTATCTAAGATACACTGTGAACTTATTGAAGACGGTTCTTATGAAGCTGACAGTTCCGCAGCTGGCAAATAAATTCCCTATCTTTAATGGAACCCGACAGTTCATGTCAGTATTCACAAGTGCGCACAGCTGGTCCCTCTGAACCTAGTCCACACCACACTCGAGGCCCATATCAACTTTATCCCCACAGCTGGTGTGTGTTTAAGAACTAAATCCGTAGGCTCACGTTTCTTATTGTGTCGGTCTGTCGCCAGTTACTTACGACAGGGCCGAGAGGTAAGTCTGCCGTCTATATTAGTGAGTTTGAAAATTTATCAACGTTACTACAAAACTGGGGGCACTGCGCCACAAGCCGGTAGGTCGCGGGTTCGATTACCGATGGTGTCATTGGAATTCTTCATTGACATAATCCTTCCGGCTGCACTATAGCCCTGGGGTCGAATCACCCTGTAACAGAAATGAGTGCCAGGAGTATTTTCTTGGGGATAAAGGCGGCCGGTGCGTAGGGCTGACAACCTTAACCACATCATGTGCCGATTATCATTAAATCTGGGAGCCTCAACTTCTTGGAACCCTCAGGGCCTCTCCATGCCTGTACAGGATTGCTTTTCGGTACAAAATAGTAACAGCATTGGCTGACTGCTGGGGCGTTCTAATTTCATTGATGTTTGTCAGATGAACATCAGCACTCAGATATCCCAGACGAATGTGTTTTGGACATGTCTACCCTTGGTACGTTTTAGCTTCTGCTTGTCAGGAATCCCAGGTACAGTTCTGCTGTATCCCTCAACAAGTGTCTGCTGACAAGATGGCTGTAGTGCTGCACGACATAGGCTAATACGTTACGAAACGCGTACTTATACAGGGTGTATGTTTGACATATCACAGTTATAAATATAACGCCATTACTGTCGAGACATATATCGTCCCTTGAGACAGCTCGAATTGGATACGGCAGTTAATCTTCACTTGTGACAAAACATCGATAGAGGACCAAAAATATTTTAGGTTTCGCGTTTTGTTTGTGAAATCTAGTGCTTTTAGGGGCGCCATTTGCAGTAGGCGTGCTCTGGTTTGCCCTGAACGTAATTTCGAAATTCGTGTTATTGCTTTCATGTCCAGAGGCAACAAGAAAGAAAGACGCACGTAGGGGGCAGGCAGTCAGGCGGTTTGAGTGACAGGCCAGCAGTGGTCTGCTGCGGCAGTGCGCTGTCAGATCCTGTGCGCTCGGCCCGCCCTAGTTAGCTTGCCGAACCTTCCCAAACAATTATCAACCGTACAAGCTAGCCAGAAAGTTTTAATGATATGGTTCGTAGCTGATGTGGTGTTGCTTATCCTGAAAACCTGATAATTCTACCGCCTGCTTCCTGAAACCACTCACAGTGTGATCAAGAACCGAGTTCCGACGCTGGCGCAAACATAAACGCCGCGTCGTATTTTAATGTTACGTCGTACCCGCGTGACAGAAGTGCGACCGTCACTTCATGTAGGCCGGCTCATTAACTTCTGTGGCCACAGTCTTGTGTCTGCGCAGACACCCTCTGACTGACGAATGTCCCAGGCTGTATCTATCCCGAGGCCAACCGCTTCGACGGTTTCCAGTCGACCGATGTAGATTTAGAGCAAGAGTTGTCTTGAATTATGCAATTTGCAGACGATCACTACGCCAGTTAACGGCGCTTTCTCTTGATGTCCAGTCGTGCGCGTTGTGCTCAAGGTAATGAATGGGCCTTTGATTGGGAGGTTTCGGAAGTTAGGGCTTGAAGAAGAAGAGTTTTGCAGGTTCCGTAAATACCAGATATCACTTTGTGTTCACCGTATCGATTGGCGAATGGTTCACTAATGGTTAAGCATGTGACTGCAATATTTAGTAATGAGCATTGTATGGCCTTTCAGACGAATCTCAAGTAACATCTGCAAAAGGAGGTCTAATCTACAATATTAATGAGCCACTCTTGTCTCAAGATTGCGAAATGTCTAGCGGACGGCGAATCAACATAATGCCCCCCACCCCCCGTAGTCTTGATAACTCAGCCACTTCTGTGCATGTTGCTGTGTCCTCTTCTGCACGCAGCAGCTCGCCGTTCGGTCGTCCCATTGCTTACTGTCCGCAGTTGTACTTGAAAAATTGACCGATCGGAACTTAGCATTTGGCGTACGTCGACTTCCAGAACTGTAGTAATCTGTCCCTTTTTTAGGCGTGTTCGCAAACTTGCTAAATATCCATTGTTACCTTCGTCATATCCGTCCGTCCGTCCGCATGAAACAACGCGCTTCCCACTGGATGGATTTTCATGAAATTTGATATTTTTCGACAAACTGTCGACGCTCAAGTTTCATTAAAATCTGACAATAATAGCTGTACTGTACATGCACACCTACGTACATTGATGATATCTCACTGAATTCTTCTTAGAATGAGAAATGTTTCAAACAAAAAGTGTAGAGAACGAACACGCTTTTTATGTTAAACAGCCCTTTTTTTACCGAAAATGGTGCCGTTTATGAGATAGTGGGAAAATACGGTAGAGCGGGACAGCACACAGATGATATAATACGGAGCATGCGCTTTGCATGCTGGATAACTGAGGCTACAGACACACACATTCAGACCATGCTTCTTTTTTTTTTTTTCATTCCTCAAAGCCCC
>Ga0123352_10013117_pt1 | contig 13138 bp, 9 predicted proteins | sample TergutLab28metaG_FD_89700 | JGI IMG/M metagenome (GOLD analysis project Ga0123352, IMG submission 89700) | Labiotermes labralis P1 segment gut microbial communities from Petit-Saut dam, French Guiana - Lab288 P1 | ecosystem: Host-associated > Arthropoda: Insects > Digestive system > Gut ... | reverse complement strand
ATTTTTATATGGGTCAGAAAATTGGACTTTGACAGCCTCACAGAGACGAAGAATTGAGGCGGCAGAAATGAAGCTATTGAGACCTCTGGCAGGTTACGCCTTCTATGACTACAAAACAAACGATTCCATTCCGCGCGAACTACAGACAGACTGCATACTAGACAAGATAGATGAATACAGAAGGAACTGGCTTTTACATCTACAAAGAATGCCACAAATCTGAATCCCTTTAAAATCATACCTTTTACAGCCCACAAGGAAAGAGAACAATTGGGAGACCAAAGAAACGATGGAGGAACAACTGTAACCCTGGAGACGGAACGGGCCAAATGGCCCAACCCTGGATGTTTATGATGATGATTAACTCACCATATTCTCCACGTTAGCAGGATAAGCGTTAATTTAATAAATAGATGTGTAGACAGATTTTCACTAGAAAGATTTATTGGTAAGTCAAGTATTAAATAACCATTTGTGAAAGAATAAAGTTTTTCCACAGGAACCAGTGTAATAATTATTAGGCAACTTCTTGATTACTAAAAATTTTGTTGGCCAAGAAAATACTCAAACGCTATAAAATCCCTGGAGAATAAATAATGACAAACATGACGGTCGTAGGGGATGTGAAGACTCGAGCTTTGATACATATGTACTGACGTTACCGGTGACGCAGGTGCAAATGTCATTGTGTTAGGAATGTCGATACAAGTATACGTGACTCGTACCAGGCTACATGGCCTCATATCCCAGAAGAAGTCTATCCCCACATTTACCTCTGTGACAACCTGAAATCGCGTTAAAGAATGATGAATTGGTCGCCTGCAGCAGGCAAGCTTGTCTGGTTTCAGTCCGGTTCACCTAGGGGAAGTTACAAAACTTTGATACAGGACATGGAATTTTGGCGTGAAATTACTATGTAACATTACACAAGAGCGTATCGATATTTTGTCGATATATGGCTAATAAATTTCCGTTATCATCGACTCTTTAAAACGAATCGAAACTAAGAAACAATATAAAGGTAATAAATTTGCATAATGTCGCATATTTTAAATATTCCATTTCCTCTAACCACTCGTAGTTAGTATTTAAGGATATATTGCCTGGGCCTGAGGAGTAATTCCACGCCTCTTACAGAAGTAAAATATTCATAACCTTGTCCCCAGACGCTAAGTGTAATGAATCCTTCTGTATAGTACCTAACTTGCTGTTCAAATTTTTTCCCCCCATTCTACCCTCTTGTCAGTGAAGGAGCAATTTTATCCAAACCTCAGACACCACCCACCCCTCAACACCCCCTGGTCGAATGTCAGCTACTGTTTTTTTAAACATATTCATAAATCCATCAAAATTAGCTGGCACGAATAGATAAAGAGCAAATTAAATTCGGAGAATGCCTGCAACCATTTTGCCAAGAATCTTGCACCTTCCCCTTTTTATCTAAAATCCAGAGAAATACAGGTCAGCAACGTTGTTGCTTGAACTAATTTGCTTAGTTCACTAAATGAAATAAATGAGCATTTACGGTCAATAACAGAGACCAGTTCCCTCTTTGTGCTGAGTGTCAGAGGCAACATGAAAAATACAGAACTGGACAGATCTTGTTGCATACTGTGGTGAATATCGAAGGTAAAAATGTGAATTGGCATTAAAATGTTGATGTGGTATATATACCGGACAAACGTTTTCATTCATTTATGTATTTAATATTTTAATCAAACAGGATTCTCAGTATCACTTTACATTACAATATATCATCGAGTTACTTAGAAAGGATGTAGAAGGAGACGTTCGTGGCACAGTTTGTGCTGCTACCCTGTTGTCTGTCTAGGGAGAATGAGGGGGGCCATTCAAAACGTCTGTGAGGTTAGCTGTCTTCTGTGACCTGTTTTTCACACAGTACATGGCATTCCTCATCACATTTTGCGTCCTATTACGTTAAACATCACTGTGCTACGACCCGGAAAGTTGCGGGTTCGATTTCCGTTTATGTCATTGGAATTTTCCATTGGTTTAATTCTTCCGTCCGCACTATGACCCTGAGTTCGACTTAACCTCTAACAGAAATGATTACTAGGAATATATCCTGGGAAGAGGGAGGGGGTAAAGGGGACCAGTGCATAGGACTGACAACCTTCAACATTACCACCTTCATGTGCTGATTGTTTCGAAATACGGAAGCCTCAAACTCCTGGAAACCTCTGGGCCTGTAATAGTCCTATGCAGGGATTGCTTTACCTCTATTACTTTAAACATAAAGACGTGTCAAAGCGGCTACTGACCATACATTTTAATCAGTACTTGGTAAAGTAAAGCTGTCCCTGCGCACGCCATGAATGCTTATGGGGGAGTGGAAGTACAGCTCCAATCTAAATTCATCGCTAGCTGCAGATGATTGGCAAGTCTCATGGTCAGGCCCCTGTTGCACGCCGTGGAAGAGCGCAAGTTAATAGCTAAATAGAAGGTTCGGTACTCATCAGAGCCCTTCTGGACGTTGTTGAATAAGAGATAAATTTTCTGCCACTACCGGGAATCGAAACACAGTCACTTTACTGATCGAGATATCGCAGCTCGTGTATATTTCCAACAAATTTCAAACTCAAATTCACTCCAAGTTCCTTGTTTTCCAGCGCTCAGTTTCACCTTTATTTCATAGCGAACCCAGTACAACATTTTAAAAATATTTTTTGTAGTCCCCTACTGGAAATAACGATTTTCAAAAACAACTTTAACTTTTTCCGGCTAGGAAGCGGTTATCTTGTGTGAACTCTTCGCGGTTTACTAAAATCCTTATGCCCCAATTCTAAGAAATAGTCATTAAACAGGTTACTAACACTTCACTGCACATTAACCCTTCAAAGTCCGGTCGTTAATATTCCTGCTACCAACTTTAATTTTTTATTTTTACTGTGTATTATTATTCTTACAATCGATAGCCATTACTTACCCACGCAGAATTAACCGACTGCCACTTTGTAATGGAGGGAAATCGAGTTCTCTGTGACGTATAAACCGAATCCTGACGTGTGAGATCAATTACGGCATTCAAAAGTTGGTTTATTGAAAATTGTTTACGTCAATTAACAGAGGTCATTCAGCTGAAAGATTGGGTCTTTCTTAGGCGAGGTCGCAAAATTGTGGAAAGGGACTATTAACTTCGTCACGTCTGCCTACCTGTCCACCCGTTTGTGCTTCCGCATTGAACAACTCGGTTCCCTCGGATTTTCATGGCATTTAATATTGTAGTATTTTTCGAAAATCTGTCGAGAAAATTCAATTGTCATTAAAATCTGACAAGAATAACGGCTACTTTACATGATAATATCTCGCTGAATGGTTCTTGTAATGAGAAATGATTCAGGCTAAAGTTGTAGAGAAAATCAAGGCGCGTGTTTTATGTTCAGTAACTGTTTTCCCGAAAATCGTGCCTTTTATGAGATAAAGTGGAAAAATTTGGTACAAACTAACAGGCCACAAATGACAACACAATACGGCATAGAAAAGATGCGTTTGCATGTCGGATAACTAAGGCAAGAATACAGACACACAGAGTATTTATTACATATTGCTTTTCCACTGCAACAACAGTAACGCCAACGCGCCTCAATGTTGCGTTATACGTACATTGCCCGCCTTATTTAAATGCCTTAGTTAACGACGCCGTTAAGTGCTAACTGACCATTGGCTTCTTGAAGGAATTTCTTCCATATAGTTAATAATTAAATACACAACCTATTAATTAACTACACAAACATGCAATACATTACACCATGCACCTCAAATTCAAGATCGATTAGGAATTCACATTTGTGACACACGTTAATGGCAGTCCAATGCTTGACACTGCAGTAATCCTGCCTACTCGGATTTGTGCTGCTGTGTTGTTTAACCTTTTGGCGCCGGAAATTATTTTTTTAATTTTAGCACACCCTGTATATAAAATGTGAATAATACAGGAACCAAATATGTTAGAATTATGAAACAAACTGCATTTTGAAGATAAAAAACGGAGAGTATATACTATATTTAAAATGTTCAGTATCTATATTTGTTGAATAAGTGTATAGAATGCAACTTTAGAGGTCAGCGGTGCGGTACGACCACTATAGTTGACATTAGGCGTCAAAAGGTTAATCCAACTGATAAAAGAACGTATATCACGCAAGGTTAGCGCCAGCAGTAATATTAATTGTCTTTACTGCTTGTCGGAATGCAGGAGATTCATCTTCACAGCCCACACGCTTTAATGACGCCATGCGAAAACAGACAGACAGCTTGGCCTTTTAGAATAAGATGGCAAATTGATGTAAATCGTTATTTAAAAATTCTCGACTCCTGTTAACGACTTCTTTATCACAGACCTTCTTTTCTGTTGCTTTCACGTCACGAAATTAACACCAGGTAAAGTGTGTTTATCCAATTCTTTTCTATATAAATGTCCTCTTTTTTCTCGTGTGGACAAGATATCTTTCCCGCTGACCACATCCACAACCTTTGCACCCGTTCCCATTATTAACACCTTCGTGAAGGTAGCAAACTCCACAAAGAACTGCGTTGTTGGTAGTTCAAAAATGGAGTTAGCGAATACACAAACAAAACAACTGGGAGATGAATAAAGTTTTGTGTCAGACTGTAGTACGGAAGGGTGTCAAGTTTGAAAAGCGGTCTTTAGGACTTATTTCACCTGGCGATCCCAAAATTTTAAGTTAACATAAAATTACGTGTGACTGATTTCCGTCTCATTCATGGTCTGACGTAGATAATTTCCAACTGACCCACCAATTCTACAACTTAAAATATTTTATCAGCCTTTCTACCGGTTTAAGTCCACACAATTTCAAGTTGTTATGCTCTTTGTGACAGTTACCAACACCCTATTTAGCACAGCGAGTACAGCACGATCGAAATATCGCGGGTCGATCTCCAGAAGGGGCACAAAGTTTTCCTCCTCCCCACAGAACTTGCGAGATGCAATCCCTCATGACTAACTTGCTGCAGTGTTGAAAATTACAAGCATAGCAGGAAACGCCGGTCCTCAATGCATCTGTCAACGCCCTGCAGTGCTACCATTCTTCTCGATAATTAATATTCACTTGTCATTAAAACCGCAGTCTTTTGGGATGTGACGCCGTGTATCCTGGTAGAAACTACAGTCTTCAATATACCTGTTAATGTAGTCTTGCCCCACTATTATTCTCATTAATTGAGTTTACAGCCTTATTCACATGACCTGCATAACATGTTAAAGGTTACCAAACTTTTGGAAGAATCCTACTGCCTGCATTTTTGATAGGAGAGTGCAGTCGGTAAACTGCCTATTCCAGTGGCTACACGCTCTAAGGCATGGGTTTGCGGCCGCTCGCTTCATGGGATTGTGGGTTCGAATCCCACCGGGAGTCATGAATGTCTGTCTCTTGTGAGTGTTGTGTGTTTTCAGGCAGAGGTCTCTGCGACGGGCCGATCCCTCGTCCAGAGGGGTCCTACCGAGTGTGGTGCTCCTAAGTGTCATCGTGAAGCCTCGATAATAAAGAGGCCCTGGACCACAATGGGCTGTTGCGCATTGGAAAAACAAATTGCTAAATTTGTACCAGACTACGCGGTGTCAATACGGTTCTCTTTATGGAAACCGTCGTCAAAACTCAAACTTATGTTGCCACAATTTTATCAACAATTTATACACCATAAAATGTGCAGTAATTAACTGATTTATGTAATTCTGGCCACAGAATAAAACTATGTCATAGAATGATAGCAGGATCTTTGAACATCCCCAAGGCTGTAGTTCATCGGATTCTGAAAGAGGATTTGGGAACGAGAAAATTGTGTGCACATTTTGTTCTACACTCCTTGACACCTGAGCAAACGGAAGATCGAGTCACATCTTGCAAGACATTATCGCAATGGCCGATCCAAACAAAATTTTTTAAACAAAATTATTACGGGAGCTAAGATCTGGTGTTTTGCCTGTGACCCCGAAACAAAGCGACAGATTTCTGAATGGGTTGGTGAGACATCACCTCGGCCGAAGAAACTGAAATTCCAAAGGTCCCGCCTCAAGACCATGTTGATAATTTTTTTTCGACTCTCAGGGCGTAATTCACAAAGAATTCGTACCAGAGTGAAAAACAGTAAACTCAGAATTTTATAAAACAGCAACGGATCGCCTGCTGAAGCGCATTCAACGGGTTCGTCCGGCTGCGTTCTGCTGTCGAGATTTTTTCTTGTTGCACGACAATGCGCCCACCCACAAAGCTGCAAGTGTTTGACAATTCTTAACCCCCAAAAAATGTTACAATCCTTTATCACCCTCCGCACTCTCCAGATTTATCTCCACCAGACTGTTTTCTGTACCACACGTTAAAAATGGAGTTAAAATACTCCACTTTGGGGATGTTGCTGAGATCCAAGAAACCGTAAATGATGAATTAAAGAAGGTCCAAAATAGATAAATTTTCGGCAGCTTTTCAGAAACTGTACAACTGCGCAAACGCCTGTATATATGCCAATGGAGCTTATTTTGAATAAAAACAAAAGTATTTGTCTTCCTCACGTGTCTTCGACATTTAAAAAATTAGTCCTAAAACTTTTGGACCGCACTGTGTATGCTGCATGGTTTGGTGTTCTTACGCTCCTATTAGCTCGTACTTTATACTCTTTAATTTTCTCGACTTACAATCAGAAGACCTGAAATACATATTTACAATTTAGCTTAGTTTGGAAAACATTCGTAGCCCGCAAAATTGACCTACAGAGGGATATGGGCTAACATCCACATTGGTCAGGCCTGTCTCTGTTGTCAGGTGTCGCTCATCGCTCTGGTCTTTTAGCAGTCAGCTTTTCTGTTCGATTTGAAATGAGGAACAGGTGTTCCGTACCCCGCAGAGAGGATCACTGTATCCAGTTCTGTTCACGTTAAAGGATCTGTGGAGTGGATATGAGGTGTCAGTGGGATACTGGGACACACTACTGCTATTTCAAACAAGACAGGTAACGTACGTATAACGAACACTGAGGCGCGTTCGTGTAAAGACTGTTGCCGTTCAAAGGCAAGAAGTAGTACATTTTATGAGCGTGTGTTTGCAGTCTTAGTTATCCAGCATAAAATGCGCATGCGTCATATTGTCACCTGTAGCCTCCCTGGTTCTACAATATTTTTCCACATTATTTCATAAACAGCATGATTTTAGGGGGGAAAATGTTACTGAACATAAAACTTGTTTTTTCTTCGCAACGGTTGTCTGAAACATTTCTCGTTCTAAGAAGAAATTGGCGAGAGATAAAAAAAATGTATCGTGCTTCATGTAAAGTACCCGTTATTCTTATCGGATTTTAATAAAACTTGAATTTTCTCGACAGATTTTCGAAAAATACTCCAATATAAAATTTAATGAAAATCCGTTTAGTGGGAGCCGAGTATTTCCAAACGGATGGACTGACGGACAGACAGACACGACGAAGCTAATAGCTGCTTTCGCAATTTTGCTAACGCGCCTAATAAGTGATGGAAGCAGAAGGCTATAAAAATGGGTTGAGAAAAGCGAGTGGAAATGATGGTCTCAAATAAGGAGCCAGTTCTTAAAATAAAAAAAAAAAATCATGTTCAGTAGGGCACCTGAAAATTATCAACACCACTGACGGAATTATATTGTCTTTTGTGACTAAAATAAAGAGTTCATTTTCTGTCGGAAACAGAAATCGAACCAAAGGCTGAGCTTACAGTAACATGCTGGCGAGTTTGAACTTTCACTCAGCTCGTGGGCGGTTACGAAGAACTACGGAGCACTGGCGGAAATAAGAACGGTTGTGGAAAACGGTGCTATTTGGAGTTACGCTTTATCCGGTGACAACAGCAATAATAATAATAATAATAATAATAATAATAATAAACTTTGTTTTGTTCTTCAAAGCATTATTGTCTATAAAATTAGTATCAGTGCAGTAGTAGTAGTAGTAGTAATAACAGTAGTGGCAGTAATATCAATATCGGTATTAGTGTCGCTTAAAATCTGAACCATTAACAGATTTTTCCTGTGTCGCAACAGCCTAACTCGGAACTAGGCCGCCCAATTGTTCATGTTTCTATATCACACACAATTAGACACAACACCACAGGTGACTCCTCTAAAGAGTGATCAGCTCATCGCAGAGGCCTCTACCTACATAACACACAACAAATACAACAGACGAACATCCATTCCCTCAGAGGAATTCGAACCCCCGATCCCAGCAATTAAGCAGCCACAGACCCACGCCATAGACCAAACGGCCACCGCTATCTGCTTTAATAGCTTATGGCGTTGCATGTTACACCATAAATTTCCTAATTCAGTTATAGAAACCAGACATCAGCAAAGGACCGTGCATTTAGGGTGACACCATTAATTGCCATTAATCAATCTGCAACATGTTTCGACACAGACGTGCCATTCTCGAGGAGTTCCAAACAGTAGAACGAGAATTGTATAGAACGTTAATAATGCAAAAATCGCATGCAAGTAGAAAGAGTTATACCTATGAAAGTAACATTACTTCTATTCTTATTACAAATATACCTGTAACATGTATGTTATAGCTGTTACGTTAATTCCAATTGTCTTATGGACGACATAATAACATACATAAGCTTGAAGGTAAATATTATGTGTTGCATATACAGTTCTCGATTCGGATTATTGTGCCCAAGCACCTGAAAAGAAATTATCTCCACGAAAATATTGTCCATATACTAATGGGGCGATCCCAGTAGTCGCCTGGAATCAGGCGTGGATCTACGGCCGCTCACTTGCTGGAACTGTTGGTTCAATCCCGCCTAGGGTATAGATGTCTCTCGCTTGTGAGTGCTGTGTGTTGTGTAGGTAGGGGTCGGGCTATCAACCGTTCAGAGGAGTCCTACCGTGCGCGATGTGTCCAATGAGTGTGATCACGAAGACCAGCAAAGGGAGACCATGACCCGGAATCGCGTCGAAACGTTACAAAAAAAAAACACAAGTATGCAGCGAAGTCTCGACTTGCAGTCCGAAGTGGGTTCAACCTTACCCGTGGATAATATTTAAAAGGGTGTATATTCCATATAGAACTGAGTACTAGGAGTATTTCCTGGGGGTAAAAACGACCGGTTCGTAAGGCTGACAACCTTACCCTCATTGTGGGCCATTGTCACATAATCTTGGAACCTTAACTTCCTGGAAACCTCTGGGCACTCTAATAGGACCGATTTACTTTTTTTTTTGTATATTCCATACACAAATATGTAAAAATTATATAAATATGAAAGGTTCTAATTTAAGATACAATGCATAAATAACGTATAAAAGTATCTAATCATTTAACGATTAGGCTTTTTTAATTAATAAAAGACTCTGTGTGTTAGTTATAAGGAACATTTACGAGAACGCCTGAGGGGAAATCTAGAACTGAAATGGCAAACCGACAGGCAGCAAAGGTAATCAAACCAACTCATTATACTATGCGCCCTGCAGCTGAGTATCATTCATTATTTCAAATAGAGGGTTTGTCTCTCCCAAACATTTGTTCCTAAATTAATTTATTATTATTTTCATATAACTGAATATACATGGTTTCCATGTTATTAACTCTCCATCCCTTCCTGCAGGGCTCAGGGATTCCATGATTTCGTCATAGATATGTATAAATGTTCCATTAGTATAGGCACTGTAACATTTTTGTACACGTAGTACAGGCGGACCCCCCTATCCACGGGTAATACGTTCCAAGACATACCGCGGTTACGTGAAACCACGGATAATACCGAAAGCTATATATAACGTGATATAACGTAATGTTCGTGTAACATACATAAATATGGCAAAGTTTAATTGAGAAATTATGCACAGTAAGACATTACCAACATTAAATAAAATAATAATAAAGTGTACTGTACACAACACTTACATTTACAGTGTACTTTATCTCTCTCTCTCTCTCTCTCTCTCTCTCGTACGTATGAAAGTAAGGGGCTTTGACTTTTGAACTTAATCCTAAAGAGACGATATAGCAATAAAAAAATACAGTACCTGCATTGTACAGTAGCATGTACAGTTTTAAGGGATGACAGAACAATAAAAATCATGCTTTTCCATTAAAGCGCTACACAAGCAATGAAAAAAGTGTTACTTTACACATTGTACAGTGAAAATCCTACGTACGTACCTGCACATTAACTTTAATAAGAAAATTTTATTTGTTAAAAAATATCTTAGCCTATTGTGGATATTCACCGACTTCTCCATTCCTCTTGTTGCTTTCTGAACACAAACACTGTGATAACGCAGCAACTAATTCGAACAGCAAGAACGCTAGAAGCAGAATGGTGGCAAGTTTGCGGGGAAGCGTGAATACGGGGGACAAAGGAAGTTGAGTCAAGTACTCGGCGCGTTTGGGCTGCTAGATTTTACCATGTTACGGCCCGTTCTGGCTTGGCGCGCGTTTTGAAACTTATGAACCGTTTATTTCTTCGATTTTCCTGATTTTTTTCGCGCAGCAGTAAAGCGAGGGTAACTGAAACCGCGGATACGGGGGTCCGCCTGTATTTGGAAATCCTTGATTGTGGAACACCTGAGAATAAATATGTCGGAAATTGTTTAACGCAGTTGGGGGGGGGGTGTCTTTCTATAAGCAGTGTGCTTTCTAGTTTGTACAACTTACACAACTACATTTCAAAAATTTTTCGGTATAAGATTTCAAATTTTCGCCGCCGGCATGTTTAAGAATGTTATTTTTTAGGTTTTGATACCGCGTAGTGTTACGGGTTGACACCGACGGTTCAGAAGAGCATTCTTTCTCCAGCTTCAGTTTTGAATGAGCTGAGTCTACGAACTGACGCTGATGTGATCAGGGTGAGGATATGGTTCGAATAGCTTCAACATGTAAATCACAAAGTTTGTGTCCTATCAGAACTACTACAGCTCCATCCACACTCTCCAATTCCCGCTGTAATGAATACCAACGTAAACAAATCCATCAAATCTATCACAGTTTCCGACAGTCATAATCATTTACGCTGTCGGAAAATATCAAGCGGAACACTTATGTTGTTTCTTCCACTGTCGAATTTTAAATGATTAAATACCATCAAGGCAATTAAATTGTATTATTATTAATTTATTTTAAGGCAGCACGTTTCGACCAATGTTGGCCATTTTCCGGCCAACAAAATCACAATTTCATTATTTAGTGTTAATAATTGAGTTCCCAATTTTACATTTAACAAAATACACGCTGTTTTATCACTACCAATTAAAATTTCAGGATTAACAGCGACGAAGGATAGTGTGTTTACATACCGGATCCAATATTTCACGCACAGTAACAGAAGGTAATATGGTTCAATAATGGATGTAAACAACAAACAACAGCCAATCACGGATTATATAACTAAAATTATAGCAAAATCTACAACGCTACGCGAAACATTTTTCTTGTATGAAAACCAAAAGAGCGTACAATCTCTATAATTAAACAACGGTATACGCGGTAATCCACACGCACAACAAAAATCCTCAAGGAAAGAAGATACAAGAATTTATTCAGTTTCATATTTTAACCTTTTGACGCCTAATGTCAACTATAATGGTCGTACCGCACCGCTAACCTCTAAAGTTGCATTTTATATATGTATTCAACAAATTTAGGTACTGAATATTTTAAACATGGTATATACTCTCCGTTTTTTTTTATCTTCAAAATGCAGTTTGTTTCATAATTCTACCGTATTTGGTTCCTGTATTATTCACATTTTATATACAGAATGTGCCAAAATTTAAAAAATAATTCCGGCACCAAAAGATTAATATTCTATCTATATTATTGTTATAACTTTAACGCCACCAAAAAGTGGTAGTGACAAAGCATCAAGAATTTTATAAAATATAGAATTGAGATGTCAATTATTAAAATTAAGTAATGGTATTTTATACTACATGGTTTTATGATTTTGGTGGCCTGCAGATGACAAATGTTGATCGAAACATGTCGCCTTAAACTCAATTAATTCCTAACTCCCAGCAACGTACTCTTACACAATACGACATGCTGCCACAGCACCCTGTTAATATATGGAAATTAATCAGTGAGTGTTTTTAAAACGTGACTTTAACAAGGAACAATGTAGCTCCCTGAAGACGATCTTAGGATCGAAACACGTTGGAGCGATTTTAAGTGTTTTAATGTGAAATTTTATGTAAGTGCACTGGTTGGTATGCTAATTAAACGTTTTAAATTAATATTTAAATACCCTTTAAAGCATTTACGTAGCTAAAAACACGTTCCATTAATGAATCAATAGCCTACATCCGAATCTTCATTATAAATCCGTAATTAAACTGCTGAATCAGCGACGCTCTCAAACGCTGTACATGTTACACAGCGGTTACGTTGAATGTGATTATATTCGCCGCTTTACACGGTTATCACTGCAGCATATGAAGTTCTGAGGTTACATATCATCTAACTTGACACAACGAGTTGAACAGCGACTTCGGGCTTGTTATTTTTTCCTAGTGCATTTGTAGAAGATTACTCAACTACATAGTCTATTTTAGTACGTAATAAGAAGAAGGATTTGAAGGGCATAGAAGAAAATCTGCTCTAAGGTGCTGCGCCAGCGCTGGTCTGATGTGACTGAGCAAATCGGTTAGCAGCGTCGGCCTGAGGACCGATAATCGAATACTGGAATTACCAAATAGAAAACATTGTACCAAACACCGCGACTGCAGAAAACGGTTGCAAACTTCTTTTCAGGAAGATTAGCTGAAGAATGGGAGACGTCGACGGAGTATGAAACTTGATTAAATTTACACCTGTGATAGCAACAACAACGAAGGTAATTATTACTATTATTGGGCGTTCTGTCATTCTCTTACTTAAAATTTTTCTTTCTGTTTATTGCTATTACTGCTGGTCAAATCAAATCGCCAACAATTAATATTTACTCACAAATATTATTGCTAACATTGTCATTAAGTTCAGATAAGAGTTGTCTTTCCATCAGGCACATTTTGTGTTGCTACTGTGTTGTACTACAATTTGTGTTGCTACTGTGTTGTACTACAATTTGTGTTGCTACTGTGTTGTACTACAATTTGTGTTGCTACTGTGTTGTACTACAATTTGTGTTGCT
>Ga0123352_10013116_pt1 | contig 13140 bp, 9 predicted proteins | sample TergutLab28metaG_FD_89700 | JGI IMG/M metagenome (GOLD analysis project Ga0123352, IMG submission 89700) | Labiotermes labralis P1 segment gut microbial communities from Petit-Saut dam, French Guiana - Lab288 P1 | ecosystem: Host-associated > Arthropoda: Insects > Digestive system > Gut ... | reverse complement strand
TTTGCCATTTCTTCACACCGTCGTCCTGGAATTCTTTTATTATCACCCTTTCGGGATTCTTTTGTAACTTTACATGATGTTTTTGTTTGCCGCTACATCCTTTGCCAAATTGTCTGCTAATTCGTTTCCTCTTACACCTGCGTGTGCTTTGACCCATCGTAGTTTTATTTTCCAGTTTGCGGTCGTCATCTTATTTATTTGCTTCCAAATTTCTTCAATAAGAAATGTGTGTGTGTTGCTGTTTCTCAGTGAGTCTAGTGTTATTGGGCTGTCCGTGTATATCGTAACTGTCTTTTCGGTTGTTTGCATCTTTTTGGTGTGCTTGAGTGCTGTCAGTATTGCTAATTGCTCTGCTTGGTTATTGGTGCAGCTCTTATTTAATCTGCTTTGTATGTTGTTGATGTGGAGGCCGGATTCGAAAAATACCACGCCTGCACCTACCCCTTTCTCTGTTTTGGTGCCGTCGGTGAATATTTGTATCAGGCTTCTCTCGTCTGTGCCCTCTAACATTCTTGTAATCGTGTCGGCGGGGTGTTGCCAGTGTTTAGCTTCCATATCGTTGTCTACTAGCGCGTTTTTGTTTGCGCTACCTTTTGTAAGTTGGTAGAGTTTTACCATTTCTTCTATTTTGATGACGACGGGCGTCATTCCTGTTAATATACAGAGCGCTTCATTTGATGTCGTCCGGTATGCCTTTGCTATCTTAATGTTTATTATTCTTTGGATTCTTATAATCTTATCCTTGTAGCTTTTTAGTGTCATGGCTTTATTCCATACTGGGACGCCATAAAGGATTAGGGGAAATATTCCGTCTAAGTATATTTTTTTCAGGGCTTTGTGATTTAATCCCCAGTTTAGTTTTGCTGATTTAGCCAACGTAAAAATCAGTTCCGTACATTTGTTTGTAACGTAGTTTATGTGGTCTTTAAATGCTAGTTCCCTGTCAAATATTATACCCAAATATTTAAGTCTGTGTACTTGCGGGATTGGTCTATTTTTCAAGTATATTGCAGTTTCTTTAGGTTCGTTTCGTTTTCTCCGTGTCATTAACATTACTTTGGATTTTATTTAATTAAATTTAATTCTATTGTCTGTCGCCCACCCTGCAATTTTGTTTAATTCGATATTGGCGAAGTTTTCTGCTTCCCCAATTGACTCGGCTTCTACCATTAATACCAAGTCATCCGCAAAGGCTATAATTTTTGTGTTTTTCGTGTATCTTAGATTTAGGATCGGGTTGTATTGTATGTTCCATAGCCCTGGGCCGCAGCATGACCCTTGTGTACATCCTTTAGTTATGCGCTTTTCTATATTGAAGTTGTTTATATTTATAATTGCTTTCCTTTCCTTTAGGTAGTCAAATGTGAGATTTAAAGATTTCGGGGGTACTTTGCGTCTCGCAGTTCCTTTAGTATTGCTGGCCACCATGCTGAGTCAAAGGCTCCCCTTACGCCCAGACTGACCATTATTACTATTCTCCCTTTCTCTAATTGGGGTTCTATGAATTTCCTCGTTTCCAATGCTGCGTCTGTTGTATTCTTTTGTGGGGTAAAACCATATTGATTTTCTTTAAGGAATTCCGATTTGTGTAAATGGTGCATTATTCTTTTAATTAGAAGCTTTTCCAAAACCTTGCCTGCTGTGTTAATCAAGCTGATTCGTCGAAATTTTGACGGGTCTGTGCTGTCTTCCCTGCCCGGTTTAGTTATTGGAAGTATGCTTGCTGTTTTCCAGTAAGCGGGAAAGCACCCTGTTCTGAGGCATTCGTTGTAAATAACAGTCATTGTTTTGGGTAAGCCCTTGTACACTAATTGTTGTATTTCTTTAGTAATTCCGTCTGGGCCTGGCGCTTTCCTGGGTTTAAACCCTTCGACCACCTGTCTGACTTCGTCTTGTGTAAAATCTTTGTCGTCAGGTGTGTCAATTGATTGTTCTGCAAGGCTTCGAATTGCCTTGTGGTAGTCTGTATCATCTAGGATATTGTCTTCCAGAATCAGTTGTTTCAGTTTTAATGTAAGAGTTTCTATCATATAAGGTGTTATATTCCGTCAGGTTTTTGTAGTGTTGTCATAGTTGCCTTCTGTCGTGTTTTTCCCGAGGCGATTTTGTATATCCCATTCCATGGATTCGTCGGTGATGTTGCAGTGCAGTATTTTTTTCCAAGGTATTGTTTTTCCATTTTTTATGGCTGCTTGATATGGTGTCTTCGCTGTGGTGTATTGGTCTCTCCTACTCTCTCTTAGGTAATTGTTTTTAGTCCTTTGGTAGAGCCTTCCTAGTGCGTTTGTTCTTTTCCGCATTGTTGTATGTTTGCATGTATGTACTTACGTACGTATGTATGTATGTACGTATGTATGTATATATGTATGTATGTATGTATGCATGTATGTTTGTATGTACGTATGTATGTACGTATGTACATATATATGTATGTATATATATATGTATGTGCGTATGTATGTATGTATGTATATATGTGTGTATGTATACATATATGTATGTATGTATGTACGTATGTATGTAAGTATGTGTGTACGTATGTATATATGTATTTATGTATGTGTATGTATGTATGCATGTATGTACGTATGTATGTATTATGTATGTATGTACGTATTTATTTAGCATGTATGTACATATGTATGTGTTTATTTATGTATGTATGTATGTATGTACGTTTGTATGTACGTACGTATATATGTATGTATGTACGTATGTATGTATGTAAGTATGTACGTACGTACGTATGTATTATGTATGTATATATGTATATATGCATGTATGTATGTATGGATTTATGTATGTATGTATGTATGCATTTATGTATGTATTTGTATGTACGTACGTATGTATGTATGTATATTTGTGTTTATGTGTGTATGTATATATATATACATTCATACATACATACATACACCCCGTCCTTGACAGTTCCACATGTGTCTCTGTAAATTCCCTTGCACAGACGGATACATATTTAACTTCTCGTGAAATTAATAATTTTTTTAATGCAGCCGAATTGTTCCCACGAAGATGAAAATGACCATTAAAACAATAAGAAACTAGTTATCCCCCACTAGTTTTCGTTAGCAGAGAGAAAAAAGCAAGTGTTTTGAATGTTATAGCTGAGATTTATAATTTAGAAAAAACCTTTTGCCAGTTTTTGAAGAATGGCATTTAATTGCAATGTATCAACATTTCCCGAAAATGTAGTTCATTAGTATTACGAACATTCTTATTCTATGGGATTTTACTTAAAACAGGGCCTCTTGTACGAAGCAAAGTATATGTTCTTGTACTTTAAGTAATGTATTTCAGCTGTGTAGCCTTCTGTAAAATGGGTACCTTGTCTTTCCCGGGGGTAAAGTGCGGCCGGGGCGTGCTACTGAACACTCACCCCCTTCTAGTGCCGCGGTCATGGAAGAGTGGAGCTATACCTGTACCCACCCTCTGGGCCACACCGGGCCTGTAGCGGGATCACTTTACCTTTACCTTTTTTATTACAGCTGTGATCTTACTGTAAGCTGAAAATGACTTTGAACAATAGATCCTTCGTTTGGACGAAGTTTCAAATGTGCTCTGATAATAACGTAATTAATTCAGATTACTTCTTTTGTCCGAGAAAGGTCGCGCACGAAAGAGGCGAATCCCAGATTAACCTTTTAAAGACGAAGCGCAGACTGCTTTATTTAAAGACTCAGTTCACACCACGCAGTAAACACTTTTAATCTCGGTTATAAAAACCAGCCAGTATATGGTGTAAGTGGCACAAGTCGCTGTTTGTTCTCTGATAAATACAAAACATAAATACAGTGTGGGCAGAACGTACAACTGTTGAATGTTGAACTTGTTGGTGTATTACGTAACCAGTAGGCTTTAAAAGGTTAAGTAAAGAGTAGGTACATTCAGTACACAAACAAAAAATCTAAAAGGGCAATGAGATACAACTGACGTGGATCGACTGCAGAAACAAGTACTAATTTGCATACCACGAGGAAGAAGCTTCGTTTCAGACGAAAGGAAAGATAAATTCGAAGTTTGAAAGAGATCACGTGGACGATTTCCCGGAAATATTTGATGATGGTAATGTATTGCAATTTAAATTATCTTTTCTCTTCACTAGACATAACAGCTTTTTCGCACTGTTGTCAAATTGAATCAAAATATCATTGGAGCACGCTACAAAATATCGTAGAACGTTTTAAATTTTCTCTTCTGTCCTGATCTTATGAAGTGCTTTTAGGTACAAAATGACTACGTCGGTGTGTATTGCCAAGAAGGACTTTGGAGCAAGTGCTGTAATTGTTGTGCTCTTATTTTGGCTGTGAACCAGACGTCTCATTAAAGGTGTTTTAGACGCGACATTTGAAGTTCTTACAGCCGTGTTGCTGAAGATTGAAGTTTCTAGGAATTTGCGTTCTGCTGTTCGGTAAATAATTACCGACGTTTTAAAGTTTCAGATTTTTTTTCAATCACATGGCGCTGAAGATGATGGCATTGCAGTTCCTCCGAACGCTGGAAACTTTTTTTTCCAGTCGATGCATTTTAACACCCAAGATGTTTGAATCTTATGTGTTTTAGGCACTTTACCTCCAATTAATGGAGAAAAGGAGGGAGTCTGCTTAATTGATCTTAGATGGAGATAAGTTCTGTTACTTTGACTGAGGCTATAGATCGATACGTAAGCTACCAAGTGCATTTATGTCAAGGAGTTTCAAAACTTGATTGAATTAAAAATTTATATTGCAATTAGAACATACTACCAAGATACACACGGTAACTGAACGCAGCAGCATCATTTATTCAAAATGAGGTTGTTATTTTACTGCAATCTGTTATATGTTTACAGTACTTGGTTTGGGGAAACACGTTTGTGCATGTAAATTGAAAAACTTTAAGAAGAGTTTAGAATGTAGTTTGTTGGAACTTAGGTGCTAAGAGGAAAGTTTGATCTGCGTTGTTATTTACTTCGAAATGCGCAATAACGTACACAATCACGAAACACACTCTGTCGGATTGGGTCGGTCATTAGCAAAATGGAGGCACCTTCATCTGCTTAATCTCTTCAATTGAACTCCCACGATTTGCGCTCCATTAAATTGGTCCCTAATTTTAATAGGCATCCATAATGCCTGACACTATAAAGAGAAGTGTTTCGAACCCTAGAACTTTTATATACAGAAAACGTGAATTTTATTGTCAAAATGAATAAAATATTTTTACTAGAACTCTAAAATACTGAAAAACTTTACTATAACAATATCCAGTTCGAAATCATCTAAATTATTTAGTAAGTAATGAATTGAAAGAAAATTAGCAAAGGACGTTATTAAACAATTAACTGAGAGAAAAGTTACTTAACTAAACTAATTTCTGAATTACTAAGTAAGAAACTGCACTGTTAAGGAGGCAACACAGTAGCGGAGTTGAAATGTAGGCAGCTATCAAACTATAAACTATTGCATAACCTAACATAGGCATTTAACCTTCTGTCTAACTAACTGGTTAACACATTACTTTCTTTCATATTGAACTGAATCTGTGAAGAAGATCCAGCACTGATTACATCGGTTTGGCCACTGCGTACCATCCAAAGTATATTCAAACTGTCTTCCACCCTTGAAATCTAAGTATGAAGTAAACATTACATTATAAACTTGGTAGTTACCTATCCTTTTATTAATTTTTTGGGTTAGTAACTTGGGCTGACTAGTTAAAAACCGGTCACATGGTACACCTGATCTGATAGCGATTCGTTTTAAAATTATACTGCGATTAGCGTACAGTGACACCGATGTAGAGATGACTGGTTTGTTATGCTGGACTTATAAGTTTTCAATTATTTTACAAAAATTTATGAATTTTCTATGATAATGTAAAACGGTAGTTTATATGCTGTTGCTGTTAATTGCCAATAGGACACTTTCAGATGTCACAAGGTAACGTTAAACGAAGCCATCAATCACTGCGAGAACAAACTGGTCACTAACGTCATGATTGATGAGTCGGAGGAATTTATGCAGCACATTCATCTTTGAGTGACACCCAGCAGGGTTGATGACAAGTTCGAACATTCCTCATATTTAAATGTGCATATTTGAAATGTGAGGACATTAACTTAAAACTGAACAATATGTGGCTAAACTGTGCTTCTGTGCCTAGAGATAAGTGCAGAAAACCTTTTTAAAACTAGGCTGATATTAAGATTCTTTGACGATTGTTCATATCTGGTACATACTGGTATTAGACTAGACATTGTGCGTTCTGTGAAATATATTAGATACACGAGAATTTTCGAAATTTGACTCTGCCTTTCTTTCCATACGATGACTTGTTATAACAGTGACGGTGGTTTCTGTAATATTTGCAGCATTATTTATGTCCTTAAGAGAAAGCAGGTTCGTTAGATCAGTGTTTCTCAAACTTTGTGAGATCGCGGGCTGGTAAATTCTTTTTTCATAAGACGAGGGCCCGGTCCCACCAAATTTACTCGTGAATACCTTTCCATTTTTTTAAGTTCATACATTAAACTAACATAAGTATTAATAATTAATTATGGCATAATCATAGAGTATTAGTACACTTATGTATCTTGACAAATACAAAATTGCATTTAAGTTAATTATCAATCATTGGACTAATAAAATCTTGTAGCATATTGTAGTTTCCTCAGGCCAACATCTGGGTCTGAGTTTTTATACACATTCACAAATATTTTTTGTCCTCAGAATATTTTCACTGTAAAACATTTATTCATGAAAATTGCTTAGAAAACTAAAATGATAAATTTCATGAGAACCTCTCGCGGCCCGGAATAATTGATGCCAGAGCCCGGTACCGGGCCGCGGCCCGGCGGTTGAGAAACACTGCGTTAGATCACTGCACTGTGAGAGAGAGCGAGAGCGAGTGTGTGTGTGTGTGTGTGTAAGACTCTACCCAGAAATTTGACCTTGAAGAAACCGATATATTTTTGCAAAATTTGGTATGTGTCATATGCCAATAGAGGGTACTATAATGCCACTACTATCAGTTTCCTACAAGCAAATGTCAAATCGTTAACGCAAAACTTCGACGTTCGATCGGTACTAACGTCACTTTCTAAAATCCTGAAATTATATAAGCTACAGAACTTTCAATTGTAATAAGTCGCGCTTCTGAAGAGTACAGAGGAACAAAATGGCTGGTGCATGAAGTATATAGTCAGGCTTAGGTTTTATGGAAAACTGTTAAGCGACTGGAACTAAGTTAATGGTAAGTCTGTCCATGTACAAGCCTGGAGAGGCTCTTAGGGATCTAGGAACTTAAGGCTCCAAGAATTTCTAGACATTCAGCACATAAAGTTGGCAAGATTGTTAATCTTACACACTGGCCACATTTATCCCCCAGAAAATATACATGGAACTCATTTCTGTCAGAGGCTGAGTCGATCCCACGGCCATCGTGCAGTCGAAAATCCCAATGACCCCATGACTTTTCGGCTTGTGGCCCATTGCCTCAATCAACTGCGCCACCAACTACCCTAAGCTATTTAGGCTAGGCACGCGACAATTCGTACGGAGTGATTGGAACATTCGTACAATTTAAGAAACGACTGGGCCTGCCCTTTATTAGTTGACAATTAAAATACATCGAAGTCGCAAAATGTCGAGGTTATGCATAAAAAAACTTTACGCAAATGTAGGAAGATTTTTCTTAATTAACTAATTTAATTTACGTAATTGATTTTCCCTATGTGATAACTAATAATTAAGTGCACTTTATTTAAACCATTTATTAATTAATGGGTGGAATCGACAGCCTGATGCCTGAAGCGGAAGCAGGTACACCAACTAAAGCAACAACAGTAATAATTGATTTCATTTCAATTGAATTATTTATTATTTATGTGCTGCAACACAGACCACAAGGCAAATTAAAAAGACAACACAGGAACAAAAGCAAAATACACAAGATTTTAGGAAAGAAAGGAAACATACAGAATAGGAGTAATAAAAAATCCAAACAAAAATGTCAGCATAATTAACACTGCAAATGCAAAAGACAATTTTGTGACATCATTTTCCTGAGTATATAGGTAGTACCGTTCCGTTCAACAACAACAACACTAATAATAATAATTTTTAAATATTTAAGAAATATATGGCTTATTTGATTAGGATTCGACTACGTACGACAATTACTCACGAGTGTAGTAGGCTAATGCGCGCGTTAACTTGAATTAAATTCCTGCATTATGAGTTTACACTACCCAGATATCTTATGAAAGGCACTAGTTGTTTTGCTAGGTGGCAGTAGGGTTTGGGAGCTCTACACAGAACTTTATGTTTTACTTAGGAGTGACTCTGGTGGTCCAACGGCTGGCGTAATGTAATTTGTATTCACACTTCTTAGTTCGACTTAACTTATTGATATTTACATATATATATATATATAAACATTTTGGGGGGTTGTATTTGAAAGTTACACTATCTATCGAGAAATATTCAACCACGTATGGGTACGAGAAATCGTACATAGTTTGATCAGAACCGTGCTGGCAAAGCATTTGGCAAACTTGTGTTCTGTGTAATGAAAGGCTCAAATCTGGCAGCCAAAACACTTAAACAAAGTGGTGTAAGTTACATGATGCGGCGTTATTGAGAAGGAACTGCTTCTGCAAAGAAACGCCATGGGGTAGCAGGTACAGGAGAGACGGATGAGAATCGCTGTAGGAGCTGACATTTGCTCAGTTCTTTAATAAATTGCACCCGAAGCTTCAGTATCGTGTTTACAGCAGACTACCAACCTGCTTTAAAGGCTCAATGTGTTTTAAACCGATTCTCCTGAGAGAAATGTAGGTAGCAATAAACCTGCAAGTTAACATTTTATGTTGCTACAATCTGTTTCAATTAGAGTACAATGATAAACGCAGAGCAGATCTCAGTGGCCACGTGGTCTAAAGTGTAGGTTTGCAGCCATTCGTTTGCTGGGATTGTGGGTTCGAGTCCCGGCTGAGGCATGGATTTCTGTCTTTTGTGAGTGAGGTGTGTTGTCAGGTAGAGGTCCCTACTTCGGGCTGATGACTCGCCCAGAGGAGTCCTACCGAGTGTTGTTTGTCTAAATGAGTGTGGTGGTGAGGTCTCGAAATTGAGGAAGCCCTGGCCCACTAGGTGATGTTGCGCCATGGGAAAAAATAAACATAGACATGCGCGTAAGCTCACACACCGCAGTACGTCATGTTCTGATCGATGCCAGAGTCCTGTGTCAATCAGTTGTACAAAGTATTTGTTAGCTTCCCCCATCCTCGCCTTTGTCAATACCAACACAAACATGACCTCAAGACTTTAACGCTGTTTGTGAAATGGGCCCGGAAGACTGAGTAAGAAGGAGGCGCGGATGTGGAACGATGGGCTGTACTCATTACTAATTTGTACCGCAACTACTCTGTAGATTTATTCCATGCACTACGACTGTTTTCACCTTCAATGCCAAGCGCCCCCAACCCCCTAGAGCTCTCACAAATCTCTTTCTCCAAAGATTTCCCTGCCTGGCTTTTGTACAAAGTTAGTTAGTGTCTGTTTGAATAGAAGTGTCTGCGGTAGTCGCTGCCGAATTCTGTGGACCGCATAGACTGGACTCGCGTCGTAACATAAGGAAACGTTTACTTCAATTAGGAACACGTTCATGATCTCGAATGCAAAATTTACTTCTACCGTTGCTCTTTGACTTGTGCTCACGAATTTAACACAATGCTCAAACCTACCCGGGCTTGACAAAGCCATATCCAACAGTACAAACTTGTGAAGCTAAATTCTTGACCTTTCCTACACAACTTCGTCCCTTTCTAAACCTTATATACTATTCAACTTCGAGATTTGGCTATTTGGAGATGGTTTTCTCACAGAAGCCCGGTAGAATTAATACCGCAAAGGGCTTTCTGCTCAAATAACCTGAAATTATGAAAATAAATCATTTATTGCTCATACGCTTAAAGTCTATGTGTTTCAGGATTCTCACCTTCATAACCAGATCATGTTACTAATATTCATATTCATGTTATCATTTCAAATCATATCGTTGTCATCAAGTTCATGAAGATGGAAATCCGGAATTAGTTTTTGTATTATTTTATCTAACGTCAATCTCAGATCGTTAGTCTATTGACTTGTAATTTATCATCCATAATGCAATTTGTCTAAATCTTTTTCACGTTGAAAATCCGACTTCAATGTAGTCCAAATCTTGGGAAATGCTAATCTAGGTCTTATTTCATAAAAACTCTCTTTTGTTCATTTCAAAAACTTTCATTGACTGTTGTTCGTTGTGTTCAGGGCAGTCGCTCTCAACACAACGAACAGTACACACTCCATACCTATGACATGCTGCCACACCACCGCATAATATATAACGGTGTAGTATTTTTTACCGAATCTTAACCTAAATATAATTTAGCTAGGATTTAATGAAGGTCCCCTCATGATGGTCGTAGACCGAAACATACAGGAGCAAGTCAAAGCGATTTTGAATGTAAATTTTAAAACTTCATCAAGTTTAATAAAGAGTGCATTTGTTGGTGTATGGGCTTTATATGTTTAATTACATCTGCTTGGGAATGAAGCCATAACCTCTGCCGTTACTTGGATGACCAAGTGCTGATAAAGTGTCTTTGAAAATAATGTTTCAGGATTGACTAGCATAAGAAGTATGGAGAAGTAACGAGAACTAAGAATTATGCAGATAATCGAGTCGAAAATGACTCTTACGCTGTACAAATTTAACTAACGCAAACTGGCTACGACCAAGTTTTTTTAGAACGGGAAATCTTTGGGTTTCTGGGGTGCTTTTAAACTTAATGTCCATATATTAATGAAAGGTAGTCAGTAGTTCTGTGGGTTTCCATCTTACCTTATATATTGTCTTGGAATTCCACTAAACACCAGGTGAGAAGGTCTAGACCCATACCATTGATTTCCAGTAGCCTAGTTTTGGCTGCTCAAAGCGGTTGTATGAGCCTTTTCTGCGATCTCTTCCTGAGTCTTTACAATAACCTTTTCCACTTAATCTGCCGCAACCGGTCCAGAAAGATTTTATTGTTTTATGTAGAGGGTAAAGCCATTCCGTTACAGGCCCGGTGTGGCCCAGAGGGTGGGTATAGGTGTAGCTCTACTCTTCCATGAGCGCGGCACTAGAAGGTGGTGAGGGGTCAGCAGCACGCCCCGGCCGCACCTTACCCCCAAGAAAGACCCGGTACCCATTTTACAGGAGGCTGGGTGGGCCCCAGGGCAGGTCTGGACGGGCGGAAAATATCGTCCCCATCGGGATTCGATCCCGGACCGTCCAGCCCGTGGTCAGTCGCTATACCGACTGAGCTACCGGGCCCACATATTGTTTTGTGTACGTAGCAATAACCAGGGGATAGATTTGAAGGTTAGAAAGGTTTTGTATGCTCAATAATACTATTCTTAATCCATAGTGATATGGTAGTCAGTTTTCTGTTTCCATAAGGTTAGCTACATTTTTACTCTCTCTCTCTCTCTCTCTCTCTATCATTTAAAAACCTTTCGATAGTAGTAGCGAAAGCGTTTTCCTGTCGGTTTCTTTCTATGCCTGTAATGGCGGAGGTAAGGAGAAGATAGTAGAGGCTGTGTGGGAAAAGCGAAGCATATTGTCACTAACTTACACCTTTCACTCTGTAAAATTTTTCTCCAAATTTTAGAAACGTGGCCAGGAATGCCTACTCAGGAGACACGATAAAAACACAGTATTTTGTATTAAAATACCAATCGGTTAATTATGTTTGGCGAAATAATCCGTAATTATTGTGAGAATCATGACAAACATATATATATACAGAAATGCAAAACATAGAATTTGTCAATATTTGTACGGGCGGTACATATTATTTCCTCTGTGTTTTAAAAGGTTAATGCACAATTTCAATGATATTACATTACATTATTTTAGTTTATCATTATACAATATCTTTACCATATTAATTTTACGAGGACGAAAATTGCCGGTTAGTTTAATAGAATTACTTCTTTCCATTGTTAGAAATATAAATGCACTACGTAATATTTGTAAAAAAATTTTAGTAGTTGTGGTTTTTCTCAAATGGAAACAAGCGCGCATCAGAAAGAAAAGACACGCTTCAACCCGTAACTAGAAGTCGCATTTATTTATTTATTTATATTTATATATATTTATCATCCGTTGCTCAACATTACATATATTATTATTATAGGATTTGGTGTACAATATTTGTAGATAAAAAGTGGTAATTTCTTATCGCTTTCTTCATTTAAAAATACTGGGCTCTAGGGTCCAGGGAATACTTTTGAACTGACTCGTTTATAATTTGACGAGGAAACTGAAACACAGATTTTCATATATCATTATATTAACTAATTTTCCTTAAGTTTTAAAAGGCAGAGATTTATAATTTTAGAATAAAAGGTTTAATTAGCCAAGAGTTCGAAAGATATGAATTCAGTTAAGGAATAATGTATGTCGGACAGCTACACAGTCATTGTGTTTTCTATGAATCCGTAATTCACTGTCTGGCTTGTGGCTCTAAGGTCGTGATGCAATTACATTTCTAACGAGTGAATGTTAGAGGGTTATTCAGTACGTTCTGCTGCGGTATTGTGTAAGAGCGCGTGTGTATAAGATACACACATAAGTTCTAATGTTATGTAATTTGTGTAATGTGGGTGGAAATTAAGCGTGGAATAGGGAAATCGATACTGAAGGCAGTACAATTTAACGTAGCTTCTTGTTCTATTACAAACCAATTTCAAGTTTTGTAGTAAGCCACATCGTGCTTGATTCCGACAAAAATATGTGAATAAATAATACAAAGGACACGTTGTGAAAATCTCGGAGAGTCTTAAGCTCCACTTCTCACATTTGTATTAGCTCGTCACTGAAAATTCCTAGATATTTTTCTGAGTAAGATTATAAAGGAAGTTATAAATTCAGTGACTAAAACATAGGCTAGAAATTTGTCGTATTTTACGTAGAATAGTCCCGTAAAATTTACTAACTTACTTACTCCATGGTGCAGAGTCCTTCTTGAGCAGCTAACTGGTTTGCAGCTAGTCAAGAAATTCCCCGCATTTCACGGAACCCGAAGGTTCATTACCGCACTCACAAGCGTCC
>Ga0123352_10013113_pt1 | contig 13142 bp, 7 predicted proteins | sample TergutLab28metaG_FD_89700 | JGI IMG/M metagenome (GOLD analysis project Ga0123352, IMG submission 89700) | Labiotermes labralis P1 segment gut microbial communities from Petit-Saut dam, French Guiana - Lab288 P1 | ecosystem: Host-associated > Arthropoda: Insects > Digestive system > Gut ... | reverse complement strand
TGATATAACCAGGTTTCGTTCATGGTCACCAATCGCGACAGGAAATCATTTGGATCGCGCCGAGAAAATTCCAAAAGTTGCTCAGACGATTGGCACCGTTGACATTTTTGATCCGCGTTCAGGCATTTCGGGACCCTTTTCGCGGAGAGCTTCCGCATGTCCATATCTTCATGAATGATGGACCCAACCCGCTCACGTGATATGCCCAGTTGCTCAGCTATTGATTTAGCCGAAATCCGTCGGTCTTAACAAGATTAGTTCGTGAATTTGATCAATAATCTCAGGGGTGGTCACTGTTTCGGGTCGTCCAGGACAAGGCGCATCACAGGTAAAAAAATCACCACGTTTAAACTGGGCCACCCAGTTTTTAACGGTGGGGTACGATGGTGCATGTTCCCCTAATGTTTCTATCAGAAAGGCGTGAATTTCCTTCGGCGCCTTGCCTTGCAGGAAAAAAAAAACTTGATAGCTCACGTCTCCATGTTGAAATCGCGCGCGTCGCCTGACATGCTTCCTTTCAGCCTCTGTAACAAGAAAAGTCTTGCAATTAGCACATGAACAGACCCCTATTTCCAACGACACTATCGATTCCGTCCTACGACATCGGGAACTAGGTCGGGTTAAGGACGTATCAGCACCCCCTCGTAGAAATGGGTACCAGGAATATTTCCGGGGAGTAAAGGCAACCGGTGCGTTGGGTTGACAACCCTACCACATTCATTTGCCGATTGTCTAGAAATCTGTGAGCCTCAAACTCCTGGAACCCTACGGACACGTAATAGGCCTGAACAGGGGTAGCTTTTTAGTTAGTAATTTGGTGGGGGGGAGATAGAACAGTAATTAGTTTTCTAATTGATATGTTGTCGTCTTTGTCATGTTAGTACACAATTCTGGTATGGTGGGCGTCTTTGGCCATAACAGAGATGGCAGAAGAATGTAACACAATTCTACTGCTACGTCGTGCAATATTTTCAAGGTTATTCATACCGAACACTCAGGCAACATGCTTCGGCTCTATTGTGAACCATCTTCAGGCCTTTTCTAAGAACTGTGATGCATTAGTTTAAAGCTGTATTAGGATGGAGATCTCACTTTTGCATTAAAATACATTATAAATTACATAAATATTCAGGGGTTGTTTGAAAAAAAGATGCCTAGAGGTATACACGTAAAAAGATGTGTAAAGAAAAAAAAAAGTTGAGAGCGCGCGACACGTGTGTGTGTGTGTGTGTGTGGGGCAGTATATATACTGTATATAATATGCCAACATCTATAGAAGAAACACTGCACATCGATTCGCATATTTCCTGTGATATCTGTTGAATCCGGTAGCGTACTAATTACGAAAGCACTGCCCCCCCCCCCCACACACATATATATATATTTTTCATATACCTTTTCTTTTAACTTTTTTTTTTTAATTTACACAGCTTGTTACATATATACTCGTACATATTGGCATCTTGTCGTCAAACCCTGCCATATTCATATAAATTTATATGGTATTTTAATATAGAGGGGACACCTCCATCCTAATGCAGTTTTAAACGTTCTATACCGCCTGATGATGGCTCAGAACAGAGCTGAAACACGTTGCCTGTAAAATGAACATGAAATTAGTGCTGTGCATGACATCTTGAAAACATATATTTGTGATTTGACGACACAAACGGGTATGCTTCTGTATAATTTTGTGAACTGTGTATATTTATCGTTATGTTGTTCTGTTTATGTACAGTTTGTGTATGTAAATGTGTACTGTACTGTACTGTACTACTGCCACCGGGTGTCTACACAATTGCGGTTAACAAATATGTTACATCATCAAAAAGTAGCAGGCACTTGCATATCTTTTGGTCACATGACCTGTGGAAGATAACTACGAATTAAAGCTGAAGCTAATATAAACTTCGGATTCCCACATAAATGTACTAGTTAGTGATACCACACCTTTAACCGCATACCTACTAATCAAGAGCGCGTCTGGCAAGGATTGGGTATGTAGCGTGAATGGCGGCAGCTATCTCAGTCGTAGTTTCAACTGTAATCTCATGAAAATTTTGTGATGTTAAAATCCTGTCTTGTCACCTTACATTAATTAACAGACGTGTAAAATTACATTGTGGGCCGGGTAGCTCAGTCGGTATAGCGACTGACTACGGGCTGGACGGTCCGGGGTTGAATCCCGGCGGGGACGAGATTTTCCGCCCGTTCAGACCGGCCCTGGGGCGCACCCAGCCTCCTGCACAATGGGTACAGGGTCTTTCCCGGGGGTAGAGACGACCGGGGCGTGGGGCTGGCCCCCCACCCCCATCTAGTGCCGAGGTCCTAGAAAGAGTACAGCTATACCTCTACTCACCCTAACGGGCTTCGTGGCATATAAAAGGGTGAAAACCTACCTGTAAAATAATATATGAACGCGATTTTGGCTGTATGGTATAAAAATTTAACACAGGGCAGTGTGGGAATACCAATTGTCGGGTAATTCCGTTCACTGCCCTTTCTTGGGAACGGAAGGAGTAAGAGAAACGTGATTGGGACAGGCCTGCAGCGAATAGTTGAGATAACCCAATGGCAGAACAAGGGTAGTATGTTGAAGATTTTATTTTGCCACTGTCTACTGGGAAATCAGCGCAACTTTCCGTAACCCACACAATTCGTCAAAATGCTGTGTCCACAAAAAATTGCTTCTCTTTATATTTTTGCAAATCCATAGCATGCGTGAAATGTTGGTCTATTAATGAGCTGTTTCATGAGCGATATGGATATTTTGACGAGGTCAATAAAGGATATATAATGAACATACAGTACCAGTTCCGAACGTGAAAGATCACCCACAGAAGACGCAGTCGGTTGGTGGTAATTCCGATCGTATGTTTTACGAAATGTTGGCGATGTCGAGTGTGAGGACCTTAGGCCAGAATTTTATCAGTGACATTTACACTATATACGCTGACCGAAAGCGAGGCAACGAACTCTTATACAGGCGCACCTTATGTTCTGGCACAGTCCATGTTGCATGTAGCAGCTGTAACTCTGCTCAAAGTTATGTTTGTGGCTAATGTTGTTAACAAAAAAAAAACAAAATAAAAAAGTCAACCGTCCATAATTACTAAAAATGCGCTCGTATCTCTGTCAAATTCAATCACAAAACGAGACCCATTATTTGAAATAGCTGATCGAAATTACCCACGATCACAATACCCTAGGAAATCATCTCATATAGTCACATCCATAACTCATAAAACACTCAGTATAACCTAGTCTGTAAGACCTGCTTAACACAAATGTTTTCTTTCTTATAGTGCTGTACGATAAATTCGGTGAAAGATGGCAGACCAATCCAGCGGTTCAAGCAACCCACAAACATCAAGGTGAAGCTACGTTATGTTCATTTGTATTTACAGCTGGTATGGAATTTAAGGGCATTTATATTTTTGGTGCACCTTTTGTTCAGCTTAATGCACTATCAAACTGTACTAAACCAATTACTCAATACAATGATTGCAAATTATATTAAAATTTATCACTTACTCCTAACTTAAACTATGAGATTAATCTCACTAGTATCCTCTACTACACCTTTGTATAGGTGTGCATACAGGGTGTGCTCAAGCATACCCAAATACTCAAAATTTGGTATTTTGTGTCTTGTTTTTAAGTTTCTATTTTTAAGGTAGAGTCTGCTAATTTAAAATAAGTTTGATTAAGTTTTGGTTCACTTAGTTTGTTTGGTAAAGGAAAATAATGTCCTTTAAGATTGAATTTTCAATGAATGCTTGCTTTTAAGAGAAATTAAAAATAAAATTCCCTATGTGCACACCCTAAAGAAATGTGCTGCTCACACTTATGCACCCTTGCAGATTGTGACAGGACACAAAGTGATACAAAGGGATGTAACTGATAATTTATGTAATGTGTTAACATACTACATCCCTAATTAAAAAAAAAAATATATATATATATGTCAGTACAATCCAAAAGTTCATTTGAGCACTCTTTGGCCAGTTTCATTCAACTCTGCATCAAAATCTACCCTTATAACACACCTGTTAATGTGTTCCTTTAGTGTGCTTATAAATTACAAATTACAGGCTCTGTACACACTACACAAACATTCCAAACTGGACAAAGAAATGCCCTGGAAATAAGCGGTCTTCTCAGATGCTATATACTGTTTTCTATACAACAAATAAATTATAAATTTACGTTGCACACTGTGAAGTCTGTGAATGAAATCCTGGCAAGTATTGACAAATATCTGAAATAGTGGTCAAAATTTTGGCAGAACATCCCTGGCTCTGCCTTATTTTAAGTAGATGAAGCTCATGCAATTGAACAGCACCTGTAAACCCGTTACTTTTGAGGTGGATAAAATGCCACTGTCAAAAATAGATTCATTTTACATTTAGTCATCAGCTGGATTTAATCTGCTGTTTCAAGCACCAGGAATCTTTAGCAGTAGTAAGCCAGTATATATTCTATGATTAATATTTAAAAAATTTAAAAATTTTACTAGTTCCATGGCTTAAATTCCTTGCATTTAATGCAAGCCAATGGTTCATTACCGTGTTCACAACAGCCTGCCACTTGTCCCACCCTACTTCTCTAAGATCCATTATAATATCATCTTCCCACCCATTCCTAGCTCTACCAAGTGGTCGCTTTCTTACAGGTTTCCCAACCAAAACCCTGTACAAATTTCTTTTTTCCCTATAATGCCACATGCCGTGCCCATCTCATCCACCTTGATTTCATCACCCAAATAATATTTCATGAGGTATACTGATCATGAATTTCTGCATTATGCATTTTTTTCCAGTATTCTGTAAACTTCTCTCCTCTTAGACCCAAATATCTAACTCAGCAACCTATTCTCAAACACTCTCATCCTGTGTGAAGGGCAAAGCTTCACACACACATATATAAAACCAGGAAAATTATAATTTTGTATATTCTAATCTTCATATTCTTAAACAGCAAAGAAGAAGACAAAAGATTCTGAACAAATGGTAGCAGACACTCCCAAAGTTCCATCTGCTTCTAATTTCTTCATACATGCAAGTGTGACATGTAAAAGGATTTATCAGCTGTCTTTATCTTCCAATGTCCGCATCCCTCACTGTGTTCACAAGACACAAACACATACTTAGTTACTGACAGTACTGTCAACAAAACAGACTATATAATTCATTTCCAACCACCATCATTCCATATATAAATAGGTATTTATATAGACAAAGCGTTTTTGTATACTCACAGTTAAAACATTCTTTCACAGAGATATTAACAAGAAACGGTCAGGTGTCCTGAGCTGGGACAAATATTTCATGGCTACTGCATTCCTAACAGCAAAGAGAAGCAAGGACCCAGTTACCCAAGTTGGAGCTTGTATTGTCAATCAAGAAAACAGAATCGTCAGTATTGGATATAATGGCATGCCTAATGGCGATGATGAATTTCCATGGAGTAAGGAAGGACAGTCAAAACTTGACCAAAAAAAATATTATGGTAAGAAAAGTGGGAGGGTTACCTAACTGTCTCTGATGTACACATTATCAGTTCTTTAGAATGAAGAAAATTAATACATACATTAAATTAAGGCATTTTGTAATAGCATTCACATAAAGTTAGTTTTTGTGTGTTTTCAAATGTAAAGACAGGCTTTTGTTCAATCTTGACTTTTGTATGGGGCAGAAGTTTGGGTGTAAGGTGGGGTGGAAAGGAACTGATGGGATCCAGAACTGATTTTGCTAGCAAGTACTGAAGATGCCTGTATTTGCAGCAAATTCAGCAGCAGAATTGAAGCTTGGTACAAATATTGGGGGAGGTAAGATATTATGTTTGGTACTGAAATCCTCGCTAACAATTTTGCAGATGGAAAAGGACGAACTTGTTAAAATTCTGTCATGATTGGCACACAGGTAATATGAAATCTGGAAGAAGAAATTGAGGGATTATCTACAAAAAGTCACACTGAGGATGCATTTGACTAAACCCAAGAGAGGATTGGCAAGGCATATTCTATGCATAGTGACGAAGATGCAACAATATACAGACAGAGATTAATACAGCAAACATAAGCAAGAAGATATCATTAATATCAAATTACGAAATAAAAGTAGCATGGGAGACAGGAATCTGTAGTCTGTTGTCCAGTTAAGAAGAGAAGTGTAATAGCATGGAGTAGAATGGGATTTTGAAAAATAAGGGGAATGGAACAGGGAATGCCCCCTCCATACAGAGCAAACATCATGCCATTCACATTGTTTTGAAATGTCCAGGTACAAAGACGTGGCAAGATCAACTTCTCAGTAGTAAGTAGCTCAGTATTAATGCAGAGGTATATAAGTTCAGGTGTACATGGGAAAACCAAGTGAGAAATTGAGTGCTAGGAATAGTGGAGGAAACAGGAAAGTTACATGTACTTACTGTAAAAAACAGTAATTCAAGGAAGGTACTCTACAGTTAGGGTACTGTTAATATACTTGATATGCAAGGGCTGAACACTGTAATAACTGGGATTAGTGGACACAGTCCTCGTTCAACTTGTCTCAATGAATATTCCATTTTGTTCCGTTCTGTTCTATTCTGTTCTAATTCAGGTTGTCCTCCAGTATGCATGCATCACAGCTGTCAAAGGTCTGATGAATAATCTAGAACCTTGTGGTACTGTCTTTTCACACCTGCCTTTGTTAATTTATGGTACCTGATTACCTTCAATGTGTACACAAAGTATATGAAATGTGGAGTGTCAGTAAGTCTGCACAGTGAATTAGGCTGTGTAGTTTTACTGAAATTTCAGTGCGCGGAAATGCAATAATTTGTCATAAATGAAGAGAATATGAGATTCTGAGTACAGCAGAAGTGCCATTTAGTATTCCACAGTTTAAGATTTCCCCTCATTTTAACACTCTGTATCACTCATCCCAAGTCAGTAGCCCCTAGAATTTAGTCTTCACATCCACTGTACCTTATTCAAATTAAAGAAAAGGGGGAAAAAAGTACAGGTATAAATCCTCTCATCCATAACCTCAGCACCACATGTAAGCGAGCTGTTAACTTCACATTACCCTTGGTACAGAACCCAGTTACCTACTGAAAAGGAGGCCTCAGAGCTGGTCTGGATGTTCCAGAGAAGAGAAAAGTCTCTTTCCCCAACCATGAGTCAAACCCCAGATAGTACAGCTCATAGCACAGCCACTACACTAATTACACTACCCCAAAGAATAACAACCAACTAGATGCTACTTATTATTTTACTGTACTTCTTATAGGCTCAACATGTTTCAGGCACTACTATGCCCATCATCAGGAGCTCATGACAATGGTGTTGATTACCACATTGGTCGTTTCGTTCCTGGTTTGCTGTATGTTGGAGGTCAGGTGCGGTTAGGCTGGAGTAGCGTCCGGGCTGCAGCCTGCAGCCTGGACGCTACTCCAGCCTAACCGCACCTGACCTCCAACATACAGCAAACCAGGAATGAAACGACCAATGTGGTAATCAACACCATTGTCGCGAGCTCCTGATGATGGGCATAGTAAAAAGGTAACGCAGCCCCATTACAGGCCTGGACAGGCCCAGAGGGTTCTTAGGAAGTTAAGGTTCCCAGATTTCGTGACAACGGCACAGGATGGTGGTAGGTTGTCAGCCTTATGCACCGGCCGCCTTTACCCCAGGAAATACTCCTGGTACTCATTTCTGTTAGAGGCTAAGTTGACCCCAGGACCGTAGTGCGATCGGAAGGATTTTATGTCAATGAAAAATCCATTGACACCACCTGGGATCAAACCAGCGACCTTCCGATTTGTAGCCCAGCACCTTAACCACTGTGCTACCACGGTCCCCGATGGGCATAGTAGTGCCCGAAACATGTTGGGCCTATAAGAAGTACAGTAAAATAATAAGTAGCATCTAGTTGGTTGTTATTCTTCAGTTATCACAATGATGCACGGTACAACAAAATATCAAATACACTACCCCCATCACTTCACTGAATCTCAAGTGGGGATTTCCCTGAACATACAAAATTTCATGCAAAACAATTACGAGAAAGCCAGAGTTTTAATATCACTGTCATCTCTTGTTCATCATTACCCTGTACAAATATCTTTACATTAGTGCTCCTTCCTCTTTTTATCACCATCTGTATCCTGTCTCTCACCTCACAACTTTCCCCTTCTGACATCCTCAGTTCCTGATTGCACTTCACTGGCTTTCTCCCAATGGCTTCTTCTGTCCGCCTTCCACAGACACTGAACACATATACATGTTGCTAGCATTTAACCCCCCATCTGACCTTCACCTTCTGCTGTATTTCCATTTCGTCAGTTCCAGTCTGTGTTCTGCCATCCACCCACCTAAAGACCTCAATCCCTGGCTGTTCTCCGTTTACCTATATACTGCAGTATTTTTCCTCACAAAGCTTATTACTGCACCTTGAAGATGAAGGTTCTTCTGAAACACTGGTGAATTTATACCAGATTACAAGGTGTCATATCCTACATAACAGGATCTTCAGTCACTGCTGTGAGAACTAGAAAAGGAAACCAGTGTTTGGTTGGTTACTTTATGCCTAGACAGGTTTGATAAATACAGTTATGGAGAACATATTCAAGATTTAAAAAAAAAATTAAATGACCATATTTCAGTTTGTCATGCTGAAATGAATGCCATCGTGAACAGGAACTCAGCAGATGTTAAGAACTGCACCATGTATGTTGGACTGTTTCCATGTAATGAATGTGCTAAAATTATAATTCAGTCTGGAATCCGAGAAGTTGTCTATGCATCAAACAAACATAAGGACAAAGTAAAAACGCAAGCTGCTAAACGAATGTTTAAAAAAGTAGGCATCAAATGCAGGTAAGACATAATCCTCAAATTTATAACTTATTAATTTAGTAGTTTATAACATTTCCTTTAATACGAGACTCTGAGATCAAATGATGGTTAGCTCTTCTAACTTTCAAGGAACTTCTACGTATTACAGTTATGGTTTTTTGGATATGATGCTATGTGGTCCATTAGATGAGTAGCAATGTTTTGGAAGAACCTTTTGCTTCCATCTTCATGGCAGAATGTGCAGGCAATAGGTTTCTATGAAATGTTGGTACCACAGTGCAAAACCACATTGTGTCACACGTACCAGACGAAAGCACTTTTAATATTCACTGCAATAAGAACCCAAACTCTGACATTCTATGTAAGGTGAAGGTAAAGTAATCCCATTACAGACCCGGTGTGGCCCAGAGGGTAGGTAGAGTTATAGCTCTACTCTTCCATGGCCGCGGCACTAGAAGGGGGTGAGTGGTTAGCAGCACGCCCCAGCTGCACTTTACCCGAGGGAAAGACCCGGTACCCATTTTACAGGAGGCTGGGTGGGCCCCAGGGCCGGTCTGGACAGGCAGAAAATCTCGTCCCCACCAGGATTCGATCCTGGACCGTCCAGCCTGTAGTCAGTCGCTATACCAACTGAGCTAGATATTCTATGTATCTCCCCAATTTTTCATTGGTGTTCAGTCTTAGTAAGTACCTCCATGACTGAAAATATTAATACTCATCAGTATTCTGAAAATAATTCTGCATTTACCACTAAGTGCAGCCTTATTGTGTTCAGGGTTCTGAATTAATTGTGTTTCAGTATTGCATTGTTAACGTCACTGTATTTCAAGAGAAAGGTGTCAAATGTTTTGGCTGTTTTTGTATTCTATATTGATGTATAATTGCAACACTATTTTTGTTAAAATTTGCAGGGAATATGCACCAAAGGAAAAAATTGAGATTGACTTCACAGAAATCGACAGTCGGAACTAGAGACCTCCATCTCCATGAAAATATAACCAAGGAAACGGAAATTTTGTGGGGAAAAAAGATTACAAATTAATGGATCAGATAAATGAAGTGACAACAGTATTGTGATAACAAATGTGACAGTGTGAAACAATATGTCCAGTTATGAAGATATTGTGAAATGAAAGCATACAGAGGTAAAACAGATAGCACAAGTCATGCAAGGTCTCAGGAGGTATAAATGGAGGAAAACTGAAACACAGAAATATATTGTGAACAGCCAACAGAACTGTGTTCACACACAGCATTTTATAGCAGCCCTTTTCTGAACATAACCAGAAAACCCCCTTTTGGCTGTTATTTTGGTCATTATGACTACTGTTTCACTTTTGAATTCTCCTGATTCTAAACATAAACACCCTGTAACAAAACAGGTGAAACATAAATGTGTATTCTGAGTTCTAACCAAAAACTGTGAGATATGTAAAAGATAAAGCTGAAACTGAAAGTGTTACAATGCTCAGTTAGCCACCAAGTGAGAAAGACATGGGGAAGTGCAAATACAGCTCCATCACCTGGAACTGGATGTAGAGGAGTGGCCAACTGCATGCTCATGCTGCTTTAGTGCTTCAATAGAGAAATGAATGGGACCCAGATACAGTCTGGACACAACAACAAAGATAAATATTTGTGCCTTTGCAGGGAATTAAACCCCTTTTGTCTGGTATAACAACGGGCAAGAACAGTAATTTGGAGCAATATATAAAGGCTGTGCTGTTAATAACAGGATATCAGCTTTATCTTCTGTATCACCAGGCCAGTTTCTTATTGTTTGTGGTCACTGGTGTAAAAATGTTAGTTATTTTTTATTCCATGCAAGTTACTTAAAGCCCTGATTATTTTGTATACACACTGTCATCAGGTCCAACATGTTGATTGTGACATAGTTAAACAGTCAATTACCAAGAAAACGAAAGTGTATAATAAATAATTTCAGCAACAATTTTTTTCATCTCTATCCAGCTGTGACACATACATACATTGAAATTTAGACACTGAAATAGCACACAATGTCAAGCAGTATCTCTCAAAATGTCCCACATTTCACATTTCAAGCCTTGTAACTGTCAGTGACACATTTTACTGACTGATATCATCTTGCCACTGTATTCTGCTTGTGAGGAAGCAAAACCTAAATAAGCAGAAAATGGGAAATTTTATGTGATTTTATTCTCTTCATCACACTGTACCCAACCTTTACCACCATCACGTCACTGCTATATATACAAGTATAATCTCATGACTCACAGTTTTGTCCTTAGTGGTAAATTACCAAAAATTAGGATGAGTTGTTTTAAAATTTGGCATTTTTTATATATAATGGTTGGTACGAAACATCATACATACTGCTACTCTTCATTCACAAAAAACCAACAAACAAACATATCAACCGACCAACCAACCAGCCAAAAAGCTAATATGCACAAAGATATATGTATATGACAAAGTATTTATGGGTTGATGGGCTGCTGGGCCAACAATATGTAGTTGGGTAGATTCGTACACACATTCTGGAGAAGCCCACTGTCTCCATCTTTAGAGAAGGAAGGGCTTCATGCAAAATTGTAATACCTCCTGTCTAGTTTGGATTAGTAACGTTTTTTTTAAACAAAAATCAGTAAAAAAAACGGAGACACTGAATGCCATTAAATTCCATTCAACCAAAGGTGTACCTGCTTACATATCAGTGGACAGATTGGTAGGACAAAATGAAAACACAACCAGTCATCAATTAAACATGAATTAGTTTGAATAAAACAAGGCATTTATGTGACAGTATGTGCTAAATAATTTTATACCACACCTCATCAAATGTAATTTAAATAAATCTTTGTTTTTTTAAAAAAGTTACAGTTTGTTGATGTACACAGATCCCTCAGGACAGTAAACAAACCTCTCCCTACCCTTGGTGTCAGTAACATCTGGTTATCTGTGAGGTATGCACCAAGGCTGAAGACATTTGACCAATGACAATATAAAACAACAGACCATGTTTTCAGTGCAAAGACACAGCTGCCAAAGAAATAGTTGAGCACTGTGCATATAATACGACAATGTGTGACACAGAATTATTGCTGGCTGAGGCCACGGAGTGAAGAGTGAATACCAAAACAGCCCATCATATCATATACATATCACCATTTGTTAAATACTTGTGTTACTATAACTTGCAAATGAAGGACAAGAGAGCTACTCAGTATAGCAACTAGGCTGCAGGATGGACAGTCCAAGGTTCAAATCCTGATGGGGGCAATATATTTTTCACTTCTCCAATATGTCCAGACTGGCTCTGAGGCCCACCCAACCTTCTATTCAGTGAGTACTGCTGTTATTTCCTGGGGTAAAGCAGCCAGGGCTTGACGTTGACCACTCACCTCCATCCAGGTTAAGAATGTGTGTGAAGATACACTTATACTCCCCCTGTATGCCTACATGGCACAGATAAGGAGAACTTTAACTCTGTATTTTTAACATACAGTACAACTTTATATTAAGATTAATGTCTTCTAGAATTTGATGCCATGTAGTCCAGCACAGGGGTACCAACATTTCTGAGGAAACTACTACTTCATCTTCAGGCAACCTCTGAGTAAGACTGCATTCTTAATATGCACCAATATACAAACCTAAAACCCCACCATTTTATATTCTTCACCATCATTAATTTTTAATCCCATACAACTCCTACGATTTCTTCATATACATTTTCTGCCTGATCTTCACCTTAAATACATTCACTGTCTGCTTACCTTCACGCCGTGAAACATATTTATTTAGCAGTAGGAAATAAAATACAATGTACAGTCATTAAAAAACATGGAGTAAAATAGATACAAGATGGACTTCAATCTCCAGTAAAGTTTTTTTCATTGTATCAGTTCCAAACCCTCTGAACATTCTTTCATCTAATGAAGTCACTAATTACAATAAATTTTTTATTATGCAATTCAACGGTTTCTAATAAATGTCAGAAAAAATTCAAATGTTGCATTATGTACCAATTTCAATAATTCTCTACAGCAAAATGAAATATCCCTCAACTGGGCAGGACTTCTGTAAAGGAAAATGTGTGTTTATTCTTTTCCACGATGCAAAGGAATCTATGCAACTGCAACATGCGGAAATGGCTTGAGATTTCCCACTACCTGTTTTACCATTCCTGAGAGATCAATCCCCCCCCCCCCCCCCCCCCCCACCCCCCCACCCCACCCACACACCCACCCACACACCACCCCCCCCCCCCCCCCCACACACACCCCCACCCCACACACACACACACACACAAGAC
>Ga0123352_10013110_pt1 | contig 13143 bp, 11 predicted proteins | sample TergutLab28metaG_FD_89700 | JGI IMG/M metagenome (GOLD analysis project Ga0123352, IMG submission 89700) | Labiotermes labralis P1 segment gut microbial communities from Petit-Saut dam, French Guiana - Lab288 P1 | ecosystem: Host-associated > Arthropoda: Insects > Digestive system > Gut ... | reverse complement strand
CGCGATAACTTTTTTGGCGATGTCCGGCGGCACTTCTTCGTAGTGCGATTGCGACATTGAGAAGTTGCCCTGGCCGGAGGTCATGGAGCGCAGGATGATGGCGTAACGGAACATTTCAGCAAGGGGCGCCTGGGCCTTGACTACCTGAAGGCGGCCATGCGCTTCCGTGCCAACAATGCGCCCGCGGCGGCTGTTGAAGTCGCCCATAACATCTCCCATGAACTGATCCGGCACAATTACTTCTACGTTCATAATCGGTTCCAGCAGTACAGGTGAGGCGTCCATTATGCCTTTTTTGAACGACAGGCGCGTGGCGAGCTTGAAGGACATTTCAGAGCTGTCAACATCGTGGTACGAGCCGAAGAAAAGCTCAGCCTTGAAGTCCACAACCGGGAAGCTGGCCAGAGGCCCTTTCAGCATGTATTCGCGCAGCCCTTTTTCGACCGCCGGAATGTAGTTATTAGGTATTGCGCCGCCCACGATTTTGTCAACGAACTCAAAACCTTCGCCGCGCTGAAGCGGGGAGTAGCGTATGCTGACATCGCCGTACTGCCCGCGTCCGCCGCTTTGTTTTTTATGCTTGCCCTGAGCTTCGGCAGTTTTTTTAATGGTCTCGCGGTAAGGCACCTGAGGGGTTTTTGTGTCCAGCTCCACGCCGTATCTTTCTTTCATCTTGGAAAGGACTATCCCGATATGCAGGTCGCCCATGCCGGACAGGACGTTGTCGCCGGTTTCGGGGTTCTTGATGAACGTGAGGCTGCGATCTTCTTCAAGCGTCTTGTTGATGGCGCTGCTCAGCTTATCCTCGTCCGCGCGCGTTTTGGCAACAACGGCCACGCTGTAAACGGGCAACGGGAACTCAATGTGCGGGAACAGGAACGACGCTCCGCCCTTCATCGCCAGAGTGTGCCCGACTTTTGTGCTTTGCAGCTTGGGTATCGCAAGGATATCGCCAGCGATAATTTCTTTAACGTCTTTGCCGTCTTTGCCAGTCATGAATTTCATTGAGCTGATGCGCTCGTCTTCGCCTTTTTTGATGTTATACACGGAGCTTCCCTCTGCTGCCATTTTTCCTGAGTAGACCTTTATGAACGACAGCTTGCCGACGTATGGGTCAACCATGACCTTGAAACAAAGGGAGGAGAAGGGCGCGGACGTGTCGGGCGCTACCTCGATCTGCGCGTCGTCTTTATCGGCTTTAACCGGCCCGCGGTCGAGCGGCGACGGGAAGTAGTCCACTACGAAGTCCAGGAGCTGATGAACTCCCACGTTGGTTGTGGCCGCTCCGGTCATGACGGGCATTATGCGCCTCTTGGCTATGGCAGTCCGGACGACTCTCTTCAGGTCAGTTTCGCCGATGGATTCACCCTCCAGATATTTTTCCATGAGGGCGTCGTCCATTTCAACGGCGGCTTCTGTAAGGGCTTCTTTGGCTGCTGCCGCTGCGTCAGCCATGTCTGCGGGGATATCGCCCTCGGTAAATTTTCCGCTTCCGTCCGGCGTGTAGGTGTAGGCTTTGCCTTTCAGTACGTCAACCACACCTTTGAAGGAAAGTTCGGCTCCGATAGGAAGAAACACAGGGAGCGCATTTGGCGAGAATTGCTCTTTGATGTCGTCCAGCACTTTGTCGAAGTCTGCGTTCTCGCGATCCATTTTGGAAATGAAAAACACTACGGGGGAGTTGTTTTCGGTAGCGTACTCCCAGGCTCTGCCGGTTTGAACCTCAATTCCGCTTACCGAGCTTACCAGGATTAGCGCGGTGTCGGCAACGCGGATGGCGGCACTCATTTCGCCGGTGAAGTCAGCGAATCCCGGAGCGTCCAGCAAGAAAATTGTCTTGCCGCCGCGCTCCATAGTCATGAGCGATGCGCCTATTGATATCTGGCGTTTCTGTTCCTCAGAGCTAAAGTCGCTGACAGTGTTGCCTGACTCCGTTTTTCCCATTCGGGAAATCTGGCCGTTGTTGAAAAGCATTGCTTCGGCCAGCATTGTTTTACCGGCCCCGCCGTGAGCGGCCAGCGCGAAACTTCTTGTGTTCTCAGGTTGACGAGATCCCATTCCTACACCCTCCTATGTAATTAAAACTCAGGTGAGCAAAGCCTAATTCCGCTCTCCCGAACCTCCTAATGCGGATTCAAGGGCCGAGGCAACTTCATCAGGACGAGCCTGCCCCTTGGTTTCCTTCATAACGAGTCCCTGTAAAAACTTCAATTTTTTGCCCTTGCTATCCTTGCCCGATTTGATTTCTTCCAGCACATCGGGGTTTGCCTCCAGCACAGCGCGTATGATGCCGCTAAGCACGTCTGTCCCGATCGCGCCCTCCGCCGCGCCGCTTTTCTTCACCGCATCGTCTATTGTCGCGCCATCCAGCATTGCTTCGAAGGCGCTTTTGGCGAGGGTGGTTGACAGTCTTCCGCTGTCGATACGGCTGATAAGCTCGGCCAGCGAGTCAGGCTTTACCGCCAGTTCGTCAACGCCGCAGCGCTTGTCGTTTATAACCCGCAAAATCTCCGTCCTTACCCAATTTCCGGCCCTGGTCGGGTTTGCTCCGGCTGAAACGCACGCTTCAAAATACTTTGCCACGTCAAGGGAGTCCGTCAAAACCGCTGCGTCCGCTTCGGAAAGCCCCATGTCTTTCACGTAACGCCCGGCTTTTTCGCCCGGCATTTCCGGCAGGAAGGCCCGCGTTTTTTCAATCCATTCAGGCGCGACTATCAGAGGAGGGATGTCGGGGTCAGGTATAAATTTACGCGATATAGCCTTCGAGCGTGAGGAAGATGTAACGCCCTTTGCGTCATTCCAGTGCCGCGTCTCTGGTAAAACTTCCTCTCCATTTTCCATGATTTTTCGCTGGCGTTTAATCTCGTACTCAACGGCGCGTTCAAGCGCGCGGAATGAATTCATGTTCTTCACTTCCACTTTGCGGCCCCAGCGCCCGTCTGAGCATTTCATGGATATGTTCGCGTCAAAACGCATCATGCCCTTTTCCAGGTCTACATCGGACGCGCCGGAGTATCGGACGCGCCTGCGCAGGTTGGTGACGTACTCTACCGCTTCGTGAGCTGATGCTACATCCGGTTCCGACACTATTTCGGCAAGTGGCAATCCGGCGCGATTGTAGTCCACGTATGAAAAATCTGCCCCTTCCAGCCGCCCGTCGGAGGCGCTGTGCAGTAATTTCCCCACGTCCTCTTCGAGGTGCAGGTGCTGGACTCTGATTTTTTTCGGGTTTCCGGCATCGTCTTTAATATCGATCCAGCCGTTTACCGCAATGGGCATGTCGCACCCTGACGTCTGAAATCCTTTTGGCAGGTCGGGGTAGTAATACGATTTGCGGGAAAAAAACGTGTTTTGCTGAATTGTGCAGTTCAAGGCCATTCCGGCCAGCATTCCCTGATGCACCGCCATCCTGTTCAGAAGCGAAAAAGTGCCGGGAAGCCCCATGCAGGCGGGGCATATGTGAGAGTTTGGTTCGTCGTTTGCGTAATCAGTTGGGCAGGCGCAAAACATTTTGGATTTCGTCTTTAACTGTATATGAATTTCGATGCCTATTACCGGCGTGAAAGTTAATTCTTTGGCTGTTTGGTTTTGCATGTCGGTATATCCCCCCTTAGAGCCGCTGGCTCTTTTATGAACAAATTTTTGCGCGTTATTATCATGGCTTTAGCCTTGAATTTCATGTTCACGATTATGCAAATCGCTATAAAATTTAAAGCGCAGTATTTTTATCGAGTTTAGCTAATTTCGGAACGCCTAAAATTTTTTCCAGCTCGAAGCCGATATCCAGTAAATTTTCATCGCTCCAGCGCGGGCCGATCAACTGCAGCCCCACCGGCAAAACAGTGGAGGCAGGCGATTCTTTAGCTTCTCCGGCGCAGAAAGAAAACCCAGGTAATCCCGCCACGTTGGTGGACAAGGTGTAGAGATCTAATGCGTACCCTTTCTCGTCGTCCATGCTCTCGCCAATTTTTCCCGGCAAAGACGGGGATACGGGCTGGAGGATGCAGTCTATCTTGCCTGTGTTTTTTCCTGCCCCCTCGAACGTTTTGCGGAACTCCTCCGCGATAAGGGTGCGTACGCGCTTCGCCGCCATGTAATATTCCTCGTAGCAGTCCGGCTGAGTAAGAAGCGTGCCGGCAAGGATTCTGTATTTGGCGTTCAGGCCAAACCCCTCGGAGCGTACCGTTTCAAACATGTCTCTCATGCCTGCCGCCGTTGCGGTGTGGCCATAGCGTACGCCGTCGAAACGGGCAAGGTTCGTTTGAGCTTCCATCCTTACAATTGCGTCGTAACAGGGAATTGCGTAACGTGTAACAGTTGGCAGCGAAACTTCGACTATTTCGGCTCCTGCTTCTTCAAAAAGGCGAACGGTGTTTTTCATGGCATCAACGACAGGCTGATCAAGTGGAAAGGCCATAAATTCTTTTACGATGGCGATTTTTTTGCCTTTGAGAGTGCCGCTGCGTTGCGCAAAGTTGATTTCTTTTTTGGAAATGCTGGTGGGATCTTTCGGGTCGTGTTGCCCCAATATCTGCGCGGCCAGCGCCATGTCGTCCATGCAACGCACGAAAGGGCCTGCCTGATCGAAAGAAGAACCGTAAGCGATCAGCCCGTACCGGCTTAACAACCCGTAAGTTGGTTTGAGCCCATATATTCCGCAGAACGCGGCTGGCAGCCGAATGGAACCGCCTGTGTCGCTTCCGAGAGCGAGCGGGGCATATCCTGCCGCGACCGCAGCCGCGCTTCCGCCGGAGCTTCCCCCCGGAGTCCGCGATGTATCCCACGGGTTTGCTATCTGGCTGAACGCCGATTTTCCGGAAATTCCCGTGCCGAATTCGTCCATACCGCTTTTGCCAATAAGCGCGGCTCCTTCTGCGGCGAGCAAAGCCCATACGGTTGCGTCATAGGGTGGAGCCCAATCGCCCAAAACGCGGCTTGACGCTGTTGTTCTGACGCCATGTGTGCAGATGTTGTCCTTAACTACCACCGGGACACCAGCTAGAAGCCCTGCGTTTTCGCCTTTTGCGATTTTTTCGTCGACTCGCTTTGCCTGGGCTCGTCCGGTTTCGGTTGCGATTGTTACAAGGGCGGACAGTTTATCTTCGTATTGTTGGACTCTGCTGAGGCAGGCCTCGAACACCTCGGTTGCTGAAAATTTTTTCTCTCGCACTCCGGCGGCGATTTCCCGCGCGCTCATTTCATAGAATTGCATTGTCTACTCCTCCATGATACGGGGAACTTTAAAATAGGAGCTCGCATTCGCGATATTTGCGTCTGCGCGGCTGCTTAAAATTTCGGGTATTCCGGCGAATTGTTCGGGGTTATCTTCGCGTAAGGGTCGCAAAGAACACTCACGGGTTTCGGCGAAGCTGAACGGTTCAACGTTTTTCAAATCGAGCTCTTTGAACCTGTCCGCCATTTCGAGAAAGTTATTTATGAACCGCACAGCGCCGTCAAGCTCGCTGTCCGTCAGGGACAGCCTGGCCTCGGATGCTATAGTTTTCACGTCGTCACTGCCTAATTTCACATCTCGCACTTCCTTTCGGGATAGGCTCTTTTCGGAAAATTGATAGCGCGCTTTCCAAAAAGCCAGCCAGTTTGCGCACACAACAGAGAGAATTATAACAGTTAAAGAGGTTTCTTCAAAAGTGTTTGAGGTAGGGTAAGCGCCGCGTGTTTATATTTTTAAACATGGCATATTGTTGTCGTGTTTAAAAAGGTATAATTGCTTTGCCAAAATAATGAAAGGAGCATGATTACATGCTTATTCCAAGTATTCATTTTCCAGGTATCTGCGATGAAGCCATTGCCTATTATAAAGAGGCAGTTGGAGCGGAAGTAAAAGAGATTGTGTATTTCCGCGATGCCCCGCCGGACTCTGGTATGGAGGAGTTGCCGCCTAATTTCGTAATGTATTCGGAGGTGCTGATGTTCGGCACTCTTGTCGCTATGACTGATGGCGCAGAAAAGCGAATAACGGGCGGAAATTTTACGTTTATTGTTTTCTTCAATTCCGCTGAAGAAGTGACTTCTGTTTTTAACAAGCTTGCAGACGGCGGAAAAGTCATTGAAGCCCTCGCCCCACAATTTTGGACCGCTTTATGCGGCTCAGTGGAAGACCGTTTTGGCTTAACCTGGCACATTGCGCAAAAGGCTTAGATTGCAGGGAAGCACGAGTATCAGGAGGCAATTACCAATGACACAGGCAAAACTTAACTTCGATGATTTTATTCAAGGATTAGACGCAGACGACCTGGCTTTTGTGCATGATTTGCATGGTTATATGCTGAATAACGGGTGCAAGCCAACATTTGAGGAAAAGAAAACCGGCTTGCTGGGTTCTTACAAACACACCAAATCCAAGAAATCAGTTCTTAACCTGCTTCTTAAAAAGCACGGTCTGCTCGTTCGCATTTACGGAGAGAACATAGGCGAATACAGCGATTTCCTGAATACGCTTCCAAAGGAAATGGTTCAATCTATCGAGGGTGCTGGCATATGTAAACGTTTGGTCAGCAACGGTTGCAGCCCCAAATGTTTGGGCTATGATTTTACGATTGGAAACGCACGTTTCCAAAAATGCAGATATAACTGTTTTGAGTTTCTGGTAAACAAGGAAAGTAGCCCATATATCAAAACATTTGTTGAAAACGAAACAAAGGCCAGAGCAACGGCATGAATCATAACTTTTGAGGAGGAATATCACCGTGCCCAATGCTGTATTTTTCAATTCCTACAAATTGAAAAAAGGGGCGTCGATTCCAGATTTTTTGCTTGCGGTAGAGAAGTTAAGCAATGAATACATCTCCAAGCAAAGAGGCTTTATTTCATTTGATCTTCTGGTCGATGGCGAAACATGGGCGGATTCAAGCGTTTTTGAAACAATGGAAGATGTAAAGAGGTTTGCTGAATCAAGTGAGCCTAACGAATTCGCGGAAAAATTTTACTCTTTTATCAACCTGAACAGCTGCAAATCACATTTTTTCTCCGTAGAGCGCAGTTATTAAAATTAAAAGCGGACACTGCCTGATGTCCGCTTTTACTAAAATTGTGCGTTTCCAGCCTACCGGGCATCGTCTTAGAGCTATGTCAAGGAACTATTTCAATGGGCGAAAACAGAGATATAAATATCATAACGGCGAGGGTTGTAAAAATAGAGCTGCTTCCGTAAAAGTAATGGTAACGTATATACTGAGGTGTTGCGCCTGCTAACAACCTGTTGAGTGCAAACCGCTCGACCCTGGGCGTGAATAGGATTGGCAAAACTTCGCCAATGGGATGCAATATATGATTGACTGGTCGTGGCTGTTCGCAGAAGACCTAAAACAACACTGACCGCAATGCCCTGGCTGCCAAAATTCCGCGGATTATTATACCGAAGCCAAAAACCTCTTTGAATGAGATCCAAAAAATGTCAGGTAAATTTTCCAGCGAAAGAGGAAGGCGTTTTTTCGGGCGCTCTTTACCGTGCCTAACGTAGCCCTGCATAATATATTTACAGACTACGGCATATGGTTGAAAACGCATTTCTACACCTTAAACGCTGGCGTGGCATTGCCACGAGGTATGCCCAAAATTCCGCATCCTTCCTTGCTGATGTACAGATTTAGGTGTATCGCTCTTGGGTTAATATCTCGTGACGACACTATCTGGATAGATATAAGTTTGTAGGGCCGATAAGGTGGACGGATAAAAAAATTTATTACAGAGACATTTTAGGAATCGCCATATACAGGTATAGACGCTGCCCTTCTCATTGAGCTAGAAAAATGCGCCTTTTTAGATAAAATCCAACTGCTGCCGGATACGTCGCTTGCTTTGATAGAGGACAAGGGGCGCGTAATCCTGCTGGGTAACTGCCAGACAATCAGCCTCGATAAAGTCATCAGCACTATGCCGCCAAACACAGCGACAATAAAGTACATAATTTGTCATTATGTCTATTTGATGTATACAAATTACAAAACAGCCAAAGAAGCTGTTGCTGATGTGAAATTCGACAACAGGCTAAAAGCAGATGTACGTATCATTGATGCCATCGTATATGACAGGCGTCAGATTATATCAATGGGATTGTGGTCTTCACAAGACGTCATCGGAGACCAGAACGATCTCATTCAAAATATGAAATAACGCCCGGAGCCTAAAAAGAACCACTCTGTAAGAAATTGCCTTTTATAACATCCAGATCGGCACTATCATTACCGTTCTGTCGATGGCAGAAAATTCTTCTTTTGTGCATAATATTGCACCAACGCCTCGCGGAATACCGCCGGAATCCAAAACCTTAAAAGCGCGGGCTAGCGATGAACCAGGCGAGGCTGATTTCTTGATTTCAAACGGATGAAGCATACCGTCACTCTCGATAACCATGTCGATTTCCCTGGTGTCTTTGTCCCGATAGTAATAAATGAGACATTCTTTACCATTATTAGAGTAGCTTTTAATCGTCTCAGCCACCACATAATTTTCAAGTATAGCTCCGTTTATGGCCCCATTCATTAATATTTCAGGACTTGAATACTTTGTCAGATAAGCCACCAGGCCAGTATCAAAAAAGTACATCTTTGGCGTTTTGATTGCCCGTTTAAGCAAATTATTGGAATACGGACGCAGGTAAAATATAACTTCCGACTGCTCCATAAGCCTGAGCCAGCGTTTAGCGGTATCATTAGTTACGCCAACATCCATTGCAATATCGTGAATATTCAACATCTGACCGGCACGACAAGCGGCCGCGCGGACAAAATCAGCGAATAATAAAGCGTCTATACGGTCAACCATGATGTAATATATGGAAGGCATTTGGAACAATGCTGACGAAGGAGGAACTGAAATGTCTCTTAAACGCATCATAAAAAGCTCCGTTTTGGCGCTGATTTTAATCATAGCCGGTTTTACAGCACCGCCTTTCCTGGTGGCATCTCTAGCTGAAATGCCTCTGGCTGAAGATTCTCCCACTGAAATTGCCCTCTCTGAAATTTCTCTCGCTGAACTGGAAAGGCTATCGGCTTCCGGCACGCTTGAGGAGCTGGAAGCAGCTCTTCTGGAAACCGGCGCGAACGTTGTTTTCCCGAACGGCAACAACCCGCTGCACATTGCGGCTGAACACTCCGCTGACCCAGCTGTGATAAATCTTCTCATAGAACATGGAGCGCCGCTTTCCGCAGAGGGGCTGGAACGCCTTACACCGCTTATGTTGGCTGCCGCGTATAACCACGAACCTTCCATAATCGAAGCCCTTGTAGCAGCCGGAGCCGAGATAAACGCCGCTGACGGCCAGGGAAGAACTCCCCTTCGTTTAGCAGCCGCGCTGAACACTCCTCCTATTGTGGAGGCTTTACTCAGACACGGCGCGGCTCCGGGCGAGCGCGATCGGATAGGCAGAACACCTGTATGGATGGCCGCAAACCGTTCCAACGCGAGGATAGTCCAGCTTCTTCTGAAAGCCGGAGCAAGCGCGGATGAGCCGAACAATGATGGAGTCACCCCAATTCTGATTGCCTCCAACAACCCTGACGCGGCTGTTTTGAGCCTTCTGCTCGAAGCCGGAGCAAACCCCAACGCCAGAGGAGTAAACAGGCATACTCCGCTGATGAACTCCATAGCTGCGGGTGCAAGCCTCGAATCTATTCAGGCCCTCATCGACGGCGGCGCGAACGTTAATGCCGAGAACGACCAGAACAGAAGCGCCATTCTTATTCTGACCTCACGGCGCTACGCCAGTCCAGAAATTTTATCCGCTCTAATAGAGGCCGGAGCAAACCCCAACGCGATGGATTCTTCGCTGACAACCCCGCTGATGGAAGCCTGTAAACAAAACAACACAGCAATGGTCGAAACTCTCTTAAACGCTGGAGCACGTGTAGATTTGCGCGACCGGAATTCCCGCACGCCGATTTTGCACGCCGCCGCGAATGGCGCGCCTCTGGAAATATACGAGCTTCTCAAAAAAGCCGGTGCTGACATTAACGGCACCACACGTCAGGGAGCTTCGCCTCTGATGGTAGCGCTGGAATCCAACACAGGCACAGAAGCGTTTGAAGCCCTGCTACGCGCAGGAGCAAACCCGAATCACCAGGGTTTGGACACAATTTCAATTCTGATGAGCGCCATTGCGTCTCAGGACATAAATATCGTCAGGTTATTGCTGAACTACGGCGCTGATCCCAATCTGCCGACATGGGATGGCCTCACCCCCATGATGCTGGCGGCGCAAAGAATAAGAAGCAACGACATGTTCGAGGCCCTTGTCGCAAGCGGAGCCAATTTAGACAACCAGAGCAATCAAGGCATAACGGCACTTATGATTGCCGCAACCAGCGGCAACGCCGTTGCGATCGAAAGTTTAGTTGAATTGGGCGCTGATCTTGAAGCAGCAGATATCGAAGGACTCACTGCCTTGTTTCACGCCGTTCAGGCCAGCGAAAGAGGTGACGGAGCACGCTCTATGACCGCGCTTATCCACGCCGGAAGCAATTTAAACGTACAAGATGCCTCCGGCGCTACCCCGCTGATGCATGCCGCGTTGAGAGGCCTAGAATACGCCACCCGCAGGCTTATTGGCGCTGGCGCTGGAATGGACTTTACCGATCTTGTAGGCTGGACAGCCCTTCACTTCGCGGCACGCGGGCCATCTGGCGCGGATGTTACCGGCGTTATCGTCAACGAAATGGCACTATTGGAAAAAAGCGTGGATATTCCTGACAACACGGGAACCACGCCCCTTATGGTAGCCGCCGCTCACAACAACGCCGAGACCGTCAGGCTTTTGCTGGAAGCGGGGGCAAATTTTTCCATACAGGACAACACTGGCCGCAGCGCATACGAATATTCATCCCTGAGAAACGCGCACAGGGCGAGGGATGTCATCAGGGAAGAAATTGACCGTAGAGCAAATTTATAAGTAAACTTATAGGTGCGATGCTCCGCAAATCAGCCGATCTGTTACAATTCTGTTACAATATAGAGGCAAAACATTTCACGAAGGGGGCTGTATCTCTTGGATATAATCTTGAATCCAGTAGTTGCGTCTGTCACAGTTCTGACCGTTCTTTGCCTTCTTAAGTTCAATATCATAATAGCGATTATTCTGTGCGCTGTTATGGCAGGGCTTATGGCGGACATGAGCATGAACCAAATCATGCTCAGCTTTATCGGCGGCACGCCGGCTTTCCCCGGTGGTATGGCCACAAAGAACCAGGTCGCCCTTTCGTACATGCTGCTTGGCACGCTGGCTTACGGCATATCGAGCACCGGCCTTGCGGCCAAATTCGCGGATATTTTGGAGCAGGCGGTTGGAACAAACGGAAAGCGGTTTGTCCTGGTGCTGGCTGTTGTCGCGTGCTTCTCGCAGAACTTAATCCCGATTCACATCGCGTTCATTCCTATCCTTATCCCACCGCTACTTTCCTTGATGAACAAACTGAAAGTCGACCGCCGCTCCGCAGCGTGTGCGCTTGTCTTCGGCCTGAAAGCGCCATACATGTTGATACCTGTCGGCTTTGGCTTGATGTTCCACGGCATTGTTGCCGATGCCATGAATAACAACGTGACTGAAGAAATGATCGCCAATTATGTTGCCGCCAACGCAAACCACGGCTTGACCGAAGAAATGATAACCAACAACATGGTCGTTGACGCCTCTCAAATGTGGTGGCCGGCCCTCCTGCCCACAATCGGAATGGTAATCGGTTTGTTTATTGCCGTCTTCTGGTCTTACAGCAAAGAGCGCCATTACGATGACAAACCGCTGATTGGCGTACCTATTATTGACGAAAAAGACAAAGAGGGTTTCACCATTCGCCATTGGGGCGCGCTCATTGGCGCTCTCACAGCTTTTGCCACGCAAATCGGCTTCACCTTATATACCGGCAGACCTGCGGCTTGGTCGCTGCCTCTCGGCGCGGCAATCGGCATAGTTATCATGGTTATCACCGGCGCAATCAAGTACAAGGAATTTGACAATACCGTTAAGGGCGGTATCGGCTTGATGGGCTTCATAGCTTTTATCATGCTCGTAGCGGGCGGTTACGGCGGAGTTATGCGCGCCACCGGCGCAGTCGATACGCTTGTCGCGTGGGCACTCGACCTTGCGGGTGACAATAGGCTTGCTGCTATTGTCGCGATGCAGTTGGTCGGTCTGCTTATCACAATGGGCATCGGTACGTCTTTCGGTACGGTTCCGATTATCGCTATAATATTTGTGCCCTTCTGCTTGGCTATGGGGTTCAGCCCAATGGCCACAGCAGCGCTTATCATTTCGGCAGGCGTGACAGGTGACGCGGGAACCCCTGCTTCCGACTCCACGCTTGGGCCAACGGCAGGACTCAACGCGGACGGGCAGCACGACCATATTTACGATACTTGTGTACCCTCTTTCATCCACTTTAACTTTCCAATCATGATTTTCGGCACAATCGCCGCCATGTTTCTGTAACGCCAGCCGCACAAGCCGCAGATAAAAACACAGGCCTCGCTTTAACGGCGGGGCCTTATTTTAAACTTAAACGTGCGACGGAGGTGTGAGGTATGGAAGTCGAATTCGTCAAAATAAACCCGACGCAAAACATGACTATACTGGTGACTTCCCCCGTGGAGAGGCGACACCAAATGGACGTAGCTAAAAAAATTATGGCGTATGACAGCGTTCACGCCGAGCAGGTGGGTTTTATGGAAAAGCCCGAAAACCCTAACGCGCTGGCAAGGCTGCAAATGGCCGGAGGCGAATTTTGCGGCAATGCGTCTTTGTCTCTGTGCGCGTATCTTGTATGGACAGGCGGAGTTGAGCGCTGCGACGGGAAAAGCGAAACTCACACAGTTCCAATAGAGGTTTCGGGCGCTTCTGGCATTTTATATTGCAACATAAAAAAAGAAGAGGGCCATTTTTTAGCCAAGATCGGCATGCCCATACCTGAATCCGTGGGAAGCTTTGATTCGAAAATCGCAAGCAGTCCCCTGCCCGTGGTATACATGCCTGGAATTACACATGTTATAGCGGACACAGACAAGCTGGGTATAAGACCCCGTGTTCAATAAATCGCATAAAACGACCGATAAATACCATATTATATGAGATATGGTGGGGACTAAACATGGGATACAGTAGCGATCTGACGGATAAACAATGGTCTATAATAGAGT
>Ga0123352_10013109_pt1 | contig 13143 bp, 4 predicted proteins | sample TergutLab28metaG_FD_89700 | JGI IMG/M metagenome (GOLD analysis project Ga0123352, IMG submission 89700) | Labiotermes labralis P1 segment gut microbial communities from Petit-Saut dam, French Guiana - Lab288 P1 | ecosystem: Host-associated > Arthropoda: Insects > Digestive system > Gut ... | reverse complement strand
TTTTTCTGTAAAGTTAGATACTGTTTAAATTTTATTAACTTCTATGTAACGGAAGCGAATAGCCACTCGCCGTTACCGGGTCAGCAAATGCCATTTCGTTCAATACGCTTTAGGTGTATCGAACCCCAGCGGTGACGTGATAGTTCGCTGTACTAGAAAGAATGTTTATTTAGCATCTTGCCACTATATAACTGAGTAACCAATGATGATTCATCTCTCACTCGAAGTTCGAACATTTACTGGTTGCTACCTATCTTTGACGCTACATATTGAAAGCAGTACATTGTTAAAGTGATATTGTTGTGTTGGCCATGCTGCACTGTTTCCTGTTATTAAAAGGTACGTTGTGCTCACTGAATTTAATAAATTAAAAACTTTAAAATTTACGTTGTCCGAGTAGAGCGAAAATTTCGAAAATAATTTGGCAACTTAATTAGAAATTCCAAATTTTTACGATTGTCAAAATTATAAAATGGGCAAGATACTTATTTTACTTTTACACTTTGAAATTGTTAGGATATTAATTGTGTTTGTAGTGAATTATTAGATAGAATAGAATACAGATGTATTTTTTATAATTGTGATTGGTTTATGTGTGAAATTGATTAAGTGATTGTTTTATATAACCCAGAGTACTATTTGCTAAACTTTGCGTATGTCAGAAGCTTTCTGACTGGTGGCATTTACTACCGATGTATTTAATATAAATCAGTGCTAATTAGCTCGCTACCCACATCCAGTGACACTGAGAGGAAAATGTTAGTAAAATCTAACAGATCTAATCAATATATCAGAGTACCGATTTCGATAGGACGAAGAACTTCCGAAACGGCACTACAATTTAATGACAGTTTCTAAAGTTCCTGAATTTTATATCTCTGAATTTGCTGGTAATTTTGGAATTAAGCGATGTTCTTTGTATAAAAATACTACGTACAAGTTTCCTGAAGTCATAAAGGACAAATACGAAGAATTGGTCTGCGGACCAAAAATAGATTATGGGCTTTCCAGTTGCTCAAAGCCACGTTCTGGAAGCATGGGACTAGAGATGACAGGACCACCACATAATAAAGGGTCCAAATATCTTGCATGTATTTACCGAAATTGAACAATAATAAAATGAACTAAAGCCGATCTCAACAAACAACCATGCAGACATTATTTTCAAAATATCATATACATTGTGTTATTCAGTTGTTTAATTATAGGTTAAAAATATCGCAAATTTTTTCTAGTAAAGCTTAGAGATCTCAGTGAGATGTACAATTTGTCTTTCTATTATTTGAGAATATTTGTTCATAGGGAAGGTTCTTAAAAACTTGGAAAATCTTATTAAATTTTCTTAGGCCTTCTCTCATAGCTAACCGTTACGGACCATAATAACATTTACCTAAGTAATTTCAGTAAATGGCTAGTTTCTCCTTCTTCTTGTACACAGTGTAAAAACGACACACGATGTATCTCACTCGTCCTTTACCCGTAACTTCAAACACTGCATGATATATAAGATTCTGGTAGGCTTCACGCCCTGGCCGATTTATCGGCGGGTAAGGGCCACCACTAAACATTTGAGAGGAAGATGTGTGCGTCTCCTAGCCAGTGCGGACGAGACGGAGAACAAAAAAATTTCTGCCCCTGTCTGGGATCGAACTTTTCGGTCGTCAAGCACTGTAGTGGCTGAATTGTCCTGAATGCTTTGTGAATACAAAAATATAAACTCTGTAAAGTTTAGCTAAGTGTCCACGTAACACAATAGTCGTAACAAACGCCCACTGCTGAAACTTGCGTTTATTCATGCACGGCGCGCGGCCTGTGGCTTGCCTGAGTTGTGGTACTTCAGTATAACAAGCAGTCCGGGGCGTACGTAACCACCGACTTCAGTAAACTCGACCTTAAGTATTTTTCCCCGTGAACTTATTTACATAATTCCCATCGAGTTCTTTACTGAAAAGAAACACTTTTAAGATTTTAACACAATTACAATTTGTCTGGCACTTATTTTGGTGGAGAATTGACAAAAATAAACATTTATTATGTCAATAAATAAAATTAAATGTATATATGTATACGCGTAGGTGAGTGCGTAGTACGTATGTATGTATGTATGTATGTATGCATGTATGTATGTATGTAATGTGTGTGTATGTGTGTATGTATGTGTGTGTATGTATGTATGTATGTGTATATGTGTGTATGTATGTAATGTTTGTATGTATGTGTGTGTATGTATGTGTGTATGTGTATGTGTGTATGTATGTATGTATGTACGTATGTATGTATGTATGTATGTATATATGTGTGTATGTATGTAATGTATGTATGTGTGTATGTGTATGTGTGTATGTATGTATGTATGTATGTATATATGTGTGTATGTATGTAATGTATGTATGTATATATGTGTGTATGTATGTAATGTATGTATGTATGTGTGTGTATGTATGTGTGTTTGTGTATGTGTGTACGTATGTATGTATGTATGTATGTAATGTATGTGTGTATGTAATGTACGTATTCGCGTAGTAACCTTGGCGGGTGGTGGATCAGATTTCAACATATAAGAAATTGGGATTGTGTACAGATTTGTACTGCGGAACCCTTAGGTAAATCAGGGAGTGTCTGTTTATGTTGGATTGGAACTTCCAGACCTGAAATTCACGTACATAATATTTGAAAATTTAGTTCCTACTGGTCACAAATTACACACACAGAACCAAACTCGAACGATTAGACCCGTTTAGGGAAATAATTATTATTTATTTTGAGAGCCATATGAAATACGTACCTGGCGAATATGCAGGGATGTTTTAATATTCAAGGAGGCGGTGCACAACACCCACCCTTTGTAACTCGAGATTTGTTACGCTACGCATTTCCGTCGCTCGTGTAAATTATATGTAGGGCCCACGTGCCTGTGATGTGTACAAAGACTATGATACTGACGATGAAACGATCACTGACTGACTGAATAACTAACGAACTAACTAAATAGACTAGGATCTCTCTTGAGAATCTAATAATTTCTGATTTAGCCAAGAAATTTCCGCTATTTTGTGGAGCCCGATGTTTTGTTAACTTGTTCAAAAGACCAGTAGCAACGTAATTCACATCGATTCGTCAGCATATGTTGCAATGCCACACAATAGCTGCTGCTACAGCCGAACGGAAGTTTCTCAGACTTCCCGCTCTGTACACTGCGCCCTCACCGCCCCTCCTCACTTTTCTCGCATCCTTTCACATGCACCAGCTCAGGGGTGATGGAGTAAGTTCACCGCACATCTCATAGATGGCATTAGCTGGAACATAAGACATCCAGGAAGAGAATAAAGTAGTATAGAAATAAAAAAACATAAAGACACGTTGAAGATGCAAGTTCTTCAGCTTCGTTACGTCGTGTTGTTCGGTAAATAGCTACATGTGTTTGGAGGATCAAAGTGCTTCCACATTAAGCGGCAAACAGGCTAAGAAGAGTGCTTCGTCAAGATAAGGTGAATAACATCATTCAGAGTCTTTAACTGTTTACAAATCGATATTGCATAACATTCTAGAAGATTTGTATGGCCAACTATACCGTTGTATGAACTCGAGTATCACGAATATTGTTGTGGTTTAATTACTGTCATTCTTACATTTTTCATTTATGGTTCTTTTGAAGACGTTGCCAAATTTTAAGACTATCCTTCGTCCAATGGTAGGGACATAAGTCAGTAATAGAATTACTGTGGTCTGTTTACAGGTAATATTTCAATATCTGGGTGGAGAAAACGAATATCCGCTGTCGGGATAGTAAGGCTCTTAGCTGTGATTTGAACGTGGCTCTTCCAGAATACAAGTCAATGGGCACTACCTGTTGAAAAAACTTGTTCGGTGTTGTTTCCTAATGTAGGTGCAGCCACCGACATGGAGGTGCCAGAAGCAAGATAATAACAAATTGGGAATTATATGGAGGATAGCGAGTCAGTGGTCATTGAAAGTATAGGGTGTCTAGTTGTGTCTGACAGCTAAAGGAAAAGTGTTCCCGTTACTGGCCCGGTGTGGCTCAGAGGGTGGGTAGAGGTATAGCTCTACTCTTCCATGACCGCGGCACTAGAGTGGTCAGAAGGACTCCCCGGCCGCACTTTACCCCCGAGAAAGACCCGGTAACCATTGTACAGGAGGCTGGGTGGGCCCTAGGGCCGGTCTGGACGGGCGGAAAATCTCGTCCCCACCGAGATTCGATCCCGGACCGTCCAGCCCGTAGTCAGTCACTGTACCGACTGAGCTATTTTTTCGTTTTTCGCCTTTACTGTTCCGCGCTTGTGGATTGAGTGAGTAACGCCAATACGATCAACAAGCCACTAGGAAATGGCAACCGATAAAAGTAAAGGTAAGGTAAAGTTCACCCGTGAACAGGTCACGAAGATCCAGAGGGGGAGTAGAGGTATAACTCTACTCTTTCTTTAACCTCGGCGCTAGATGGGGTGGGTGGTCAACGCCACACCTCGGCCGCTTTACCCCCGGAAAAGATCCGGTACCCATTGTAGGGGAGGTTTGATGGGCCCCAGGGACGTTCTGGAAGGGTGCGAAAAATCTTACCCAAACAGGAGACGATCCCCGGACCGTCCAGCCCGTAGCGAGTCGCTATACCGACTGAGCTATCCCGGCCCCCATAGGGAACCGATAGTTTTCAAAATAATAACATTTTAATATCACATTGATTTTGAAGATGTAACGGATAATACGTGGTAATTTATGTTTGGTATGAGACTCGAAATCAGAAGCTTGAAAACGAGCATAAAGTCGTACATTGCAGCGTCAGTTCGAGACCAGTAAGCACAGAAGGTATTAATTAAAAGAAAACCCAATTAGTCGTATATTATACACATACTTGCTGGCTGTACTAATTTTCGCGGTAACAAACTGGAAATGGTTCCCTGCGTTATCACATACAGAATTGCTCTGGGCCGCACCCAGCGTCCTACGATTATGCAAAAGAATTCACAGCAGACAGAACGTTGCCTTGCTCCAGAATGAAACGGGTTCTGGCCACCTCCAGATGCACACTACTGCCCTGCATACATTAAGCTTAGCTTCACCCATCGAATCTTCTAATGGTTAGGGAAGAGGGGTTGGTTAATGACAGTGTATCAACTGCATATGTTACTTAACGTCAGATGAGACACAAGGAAGAGTACGGTGGAGACAATTACGTAATGAGAGGTTCAAAAATTTGTCTACTCATACGGTGTCAAATGAAGGAACACGAGATTGGTGTAACATACAACGGGCGGAAAAAAAACTTAAGGTCGAATTTGACCTTCATAGAGCCGTGCATCTTAATATTATTTCTATAGAAAAACCAACTAGATGCACCAATGTATCAAATTTATTTTATTTTGGAATGACACTCTACATGTTTCGGACGGTCTTTCCGTCCATCATCAGGATTTCAAGACTGTACATAAAGCAACAGGCATTTGTCAAACAGATACTGCTGTCTGCTTGCTAGCCAGCAGAGAGCAGTATCTGTTTGACATACGCCTGTTGCTGTACGTACCGTCTTGAAATCCTGATGATGGGCGGAAAGACCGTCCGAAACATGTAGAGTGTCATTCCAAAATGAAATAAATTTGATACATTGGTGCATCTAGTTGGTTTCACTGTAGAAATAACATTAAGGCCAAATTCGAATTCTGAGACCAAAAGACGCAGGTGGGAGAATAATAGCACAGTAGATCTGTAAAAATAAGGAATCAGCGAGATTAAAGTCTTTAAAATAGTGGCAAGTGTCAAATTTTCGTGGACAGGATGACGACTGAGGAAAAATTCATTGAGTCTAACCAGGGCCAGTAACAAGCTTCGAAATGTGTACCGCCTTCGGTTCATCTGCTCGAACAATACCCTTTGTCGTTTCGTCATTTGATTGACAATGTCATTTAATGTTCACCCAGTGACATATTTTTGTGCATAATTTATATTGGCATACGAACTTTAGCCTTCGGTTTATGATACGAGTAATCTGGTGGGCACAACTAGCAGAAATCACAGTGTCACTTCCAAGACAATCGGAGTATTCATAACCAAGAAAATCTCAAGTCTTAAGTCTGTTAACATAAATGATCGGTAATTCCATTTTTTTTCGTCGTAAAATATCGCCATTTTTAAATGTAATTATTGAGAAATTTCTAGTGCAAAATTTGTGTTTCGGTCACACAATATAGTACACAAACTTTAATTTTTTAGGCTTTAATTATTCAACAGTTAATGTGAGCAGAATGAAACTGTCAAATTGATATATCTAACCACAAATTTTTTATATCTATAGTGGCACAAAATATCATTAGCTTCCTGTAACTGGCACTCTTTTTGTTACAATCTAAAAATTTACAAGAACGTAACTATGGTATTATCGAATGTAGGAATTTTATGGAGAGCTCAAGTTAAATTTTCAGAATTTTTATTTGGGTTCAAAAGTTATTAAGGGAAAAGTGGGCAGACAAAAAGTAAAAAATTGTGACACTGTTTTATACTACCCTATTATTAAGGAACGTAAGGAACATAAAGGAGTCAGACCTTTTAAGTCTATGAATAGCTGATGTGTGTTCCCACTGTGTTCTTACGTTTTCCCTAACATATAAAGAGAATAAAAGTTAGCAGTTAATTACGTCGGAATTCCCATTGATTATCCTCAATAGCTTCCTCTACGTATCATTTTAGAATTTCATAATGAGCACTAACTATGTACTCCAACTTGAAACAATATCAAGAATCGCGATTTAAACATGCTTATGTTTGTATGAAGACTGACAAACCTAACTTGCGTTACTGACCTTAGAGGAAACGTAACTGCTCTCAACATGTGCGTACTGCATCCGTTCGTAGTTGGAATCTCTCTCTCTCTCTCACACGTGTGCGTAAGCCACAGTGAACAAAGGGCGTTCCACGTGGAGTTGATGTGAAAGAAAACTTAGACATGCGTAGTCAAGTTACGCACTTTGACACGACGATGTTAGCGGGGTTAGGTCAGAAACCTTTGTGCAGATGAGTGGGGAGGGATAATGACCAAATGGCCCTGAAATCCTGACGTTAAAAAAGGGGGGGGGGCAAATAAAAAGTGGAGAGGGACTGAACAGTGTTGGAGATATTTATGCAAAAGGGACTTATCTGTGGTGCTCTTTTATATTGACCGCACTTTACTGAATTAGTCAATTAAATGAGTAAAGAATCATGTATTGCGTGGAGCACCTCAGAGACTTATAAATACAGATGCTTATCAACTTAAAGATACCATAAATCATATTCGAGTCTAGAAAATGCGACAAGTTGGAAAACTGTGCATTCTGCCTCACTTTTCTAATTTGTAAAGAAAAAAGCATTCCCGTTACAGGCCCGGAGGGGCCCAGAGGGTTCCAGGAAGTTAAGGTCCCTAGATTACGTGACAACGGCACAGGATTGTGGTAAGTTGTCAGCCTTAAGCACCGGCCGCTTTTACCCTCAGGAAATACTCCTGGTACTCATTTCTGTTAGAGGCTGAGTCGACCCCAGGGCCATAGTGCGATCAGAGGGATTTTATGTTAATAAAAAATCCAATGACACCAGCTGGGATCGGGCCAGCGACCTTCTGATTTGTAGCACAGTACCTTAACCACTGTGCTACCGCGGTTCCCCTTTCTAATTTGTACCTAGAGGTTTTTGAAGATAAAAGGTACAGCAGAATTGTCTGTGTACATGCCATGAAACTATATAGATTGAGTGGAGATATAGCTCCACTCATTCTCAATGTCCGGACTAGATGAAGGAGAATGGTGAGCCTCACGCCTCGGCCGCATTGTTCATGAGGGAAGGGTTCTCAGTATCTTTAAAAGGGAATTGGGACCCTATCTGCATGACATGGAGACGAAATAAACCGCTTGTTCATGCCAGGTTCTTTAGCCAGTAAAATAACTATTTTACCACCTGCCATTCCATCTTTCACTGAAGGATGTTAAGGAGAAATGCTGACGAGAATATTTGGAACTGGGAAAGACGAAGAAGCAGGATAACATAAAAGAAGCAACATAGTGATGTGATTCGTGTTTCGTATTCTTTACGGAATACTGCTAAAATGATTACTTGAATGATGATGTGGTTGGTGGGCCATGTAGAATTCGTATGATAAGTGAAATTCAACTGGAAGTAGTTTGAAAAACCTCAACAGGTCAACGCAGGAACACAAGGGCTGGTATCCTTTAAAAGAATTTAATTAAAGACGGTGAGCATAGAGTTATGGACTCGACTCAATTGTTTTAAGTAAGCTGGAATGGCAAGATTTTGTGAAAACGATGATAATGATGATGCCGTAACAGCAGCGAATGCTGAAGGGGGACTAATTATAATGAACATTACGCTTAGGGTTGTTTGAGTTTTCGATTTTCTAATGACGCTACTTGACGTGCAAAATTTATTACTGCATAGAACCAAATGACATACGAATGTCATGAATGGAGAATGTATAAATACTGGGAAGCAAACAACTGTGCCTTGTCTTAGGCTAGTATTACAGCATTCACTTGGAGAAAGGAGGCAGTGAGTAAAAATTCTTCGGAGAAACGTTTTTGCTATGGTTAGTAGTAGTAGTAGAAATAGTAGCAGGAGCAATAGTAGTACCAGTAGTAGTAGTAGCTGCAATAGTAGTAGTAATAGCAGCAGCAGTAGTAGTAGTAGTATTAGTAGCAGCAGTAACAGTAGTAATAGTAGCAGTAGCAGTAGCAGTAGTAGTAGCAGCAGCAGTAATTGTAGTAGCAGCAGTAACAGTAGTAGTAGTAGTAGCAGTAGTAGTAGCAGCAGCAGTAATTGTAGTAGCAGCAGTAACAGTAGTAGTAGTAGTAGTAGTAGTAGTAGCAGTAGTAGTAGTAGTAGCAGCAGCAGTAATTGTAGTAGCAGCAGTAACAGTAGTAGTAGTAGTAGTAGTAGTAGTAGCAGCAGTAGTAGTAGTAGTAGTAGTAGTAGCAGCAGCAGTAATTGTAGTAGCAGCAGTAACAGTAGTAGTAGTAGCAGCAGTAGTAGTAGTAACAGTAGCAGCAGTAACAGTAGTAGTAGCAGTAGTAGTAGCAGCAGCAGTAACAGTAGTAGCGCGTAAGACAGCATTCATGGCTCCCATTTAAAATAATTCAGCATCTCGACTTCTGGCAGGAGGAACCGACTATAACCATGTCAGAATTGTCGATATCGTGGCCGAGATTCTAACTGCGCACTACCCGAATACAAATCAGAAACTTTCAAACTGTATCAGCTTTTCGGTTATTGGGCAGAATGAGACGAGGCGAAGAAGAGAAAGAAGAAGGAAAGTTGGAGCATGACGTGATAAAGATGGAGGATTCAGAGGAGGAGGAGAAAGAGGAAGAGGAAATTTAGCGGCTGCTGCAGCTGCAGCTGCTGCTGGTTAGGAAGATGTCGGTGACTACAAGGACGAAGGTGACGACAACAACAATAAGAATAACGACGGTGACGCCCTGGGCGCCCATTACAGTTTTGTTGATATTTTTCTTGAGCTGGGTTACGTTAGGCCACAGGCAACTAAATCAAGCAGGCGTGTATTTTTGTGTTCAGGCCGACTTGTGAACATCGAAAAAAAAACACCGAATAATCTACTAGAACGCACTGAGGCATAATAACTGCAAACAGACGTCCTCAACAAACGTACGTCGAGACGTTACAACAAACCATTGTCCATACGAAATGTCCGACTCGCGTCTCCGTGACCAGCCAATTTGAAACGCCGTTCTTTACTTATGTCAGCACTTAACACTTCACACTGTGGCTTACTGAAGCAGCTTATTTAATGCTACTAAACCGAATACTGAATTTTCTCAGCACTGATGGATGATTCTGTAACTACGGAAGGTGGACTGAATGCTCTGTTGCTTCAAGGTGAGTTTCCATATCGAAGATCTTACGGTTAAATTACGTGTGCTTATGTGTGTGTGTGTGTGTGTGTGTATATATGTTACGTAAGTATGTATTTATGTATGGGTGCCCGTCCGTCCGAATACCGCATCTGTCCGATTCATAGAACGTAGGACTGTGTACACAAATAGGAAGCATAATTATGAATGTGTTTGGACTGGCGTGGATAATGGATTAGATGGGTAGAAAGCATCATGGCCTACTAATGAACGGCATGTGGTTCTTTTAGTGATAGCTCTGATATTAATAAGCTGAAGGTTAGAAACACTTCAATATCTTAGTTTGTAAACTAAATATGAATTTGCATTTTATCTGTATTCTCTTAGAAGCAACGGCCTCTTTCGGACGAATGTATCCGGTATTTGACAAAATCACTAAAAGAAACGCCCTGTATGCAGTCGTCATCAGGATCGGTGTGGGGTATTGATATCTGTGCAGCTGTATCTGTCGTTCGGGTAAGTGCGGTTAATTTGAAGATTCTTGTAGTGCTTGGATTGGATCGTGAGTTCAGTCTCCGGGTAGGTAGGGCCCCCAGATTTACTGTTGCATTGGGCTCAGAAAGGTCTTTAAACAGCCCGGTTCATCAGTAGACTTTACAGAGCATGCATTAACAAAGACGGACAAGTTATTGCACCTGAGTGTACACTTGATAAATTCTGCAGAGTGCAACATCAATCTACCAATTTTTAACAATGAACAGAATTCCCCCCTCTCAAACAAAGCACATGTTGACATCAGATAGTGTACATACATACATACATACCTACCTACCTACCTACCTACCTACCTACATACATACATACATACATACATACATACGTACGTACAACCAGGTGCTTTCACTGGAAACCCTCTGCACACGACAGTAACCAGCACTTCCTGCTGAGGAGAAAGGGCTTCGAATCTTAGTAGTGGAGATAGAAATAACGAAATGATTTCACGGCTGTAGGAACCACATCCTCTTATGAAGAATTTCTGGTAAAGTGGGGGCATTACTAAGCTTCCCACAAGTTAATGCTTATGTTTATCGTCTGACAGGTTTTTTTTTACTAGCAGTGTGTCTCGATAAGCGTAAACAGGCAGAAGGAATGCTACAAGAATCAATAGGTGTAGGTATCAGTCAACAGCACAACAATTTCTACAAAGATGTTTAATAAAGGATGGTAGTAACTACATGTTTCGGCCTATTCCGGCCATCATCAGGTTTTCATTCGAAAGTATGGTGGTGGTGGTCCTATAAAGCACCACCACCATACTTTCTGATGAAAACCTGATGATGGCCGGAATAGGCCGAAACATGTAGTTACTACCATTCTTTATTAAACATCTTTTTAGAAATTGTTGTGTTATTGACTGATACCTACACCTTTTGTTTATATATACACAACGGGGATGGCTTATTTCAGAAGAATGCTACAAGAAGGTAAAAGGAATAAAAGTGACGAAAGAAAGAATGGTGCAGATAGAAAGTAATAAAATAAAGAAGAGACAGAGGAATAAAGAAAGCGAAACTGCAAAACCCATGTGCCAAAGATTAATTAATGGGTGCAGAAGGCATGCGACTGGAGGCAGAGCAGTTTGTGGCTTGAACACACGAGAACTTCTACAACAGCTGTCAGTCTCGTACTTACTAACAAGTGACAAATCTACCAGCTGATCACGACACGGGATCATGTCGTGAAATTACCTCGACAAAGAGCCAAAATGCGCGTACTTCACTAAACAAACGCGGTCCTTATTCAGTGGGTCTAATAAAGCTGTTTCGTTGTTGTGGTTCAGTTTAGGGTTCTTGCGGGTAAGACTTCACCCTTGGTCCTTAAACCGGCTATTTCGACTGATGCTCTTCATGGTTGTTCTCAGTCCCTCCAGAAAAATGTCCATATAGTACCCTAAGTTTGGGAAGTAACTGCTGCCCTTCACATACTATTTTATTATTCACTAAACACCTATCGTTCAACGCTATGTAGTCCGAGCAATTGGAAGCATCTTAAAACCAAATCAAATAAATGAAATATTTACTAGTTTTCTACCGCTTGTCTGGGAGAGCAGAAATTTTTTGATGTTCAGTTTAGTTATTTGATTGGCTGGTTAATTGATTGGTCAGCACTTTAGAAACTTCGCATGCCAACTTGGAATAATTCATGAGTGTTCATTATCACTACCTTCTTATGTTTCAATACCCTAAACGAAATAATTTTGAGAAGACTACATGAGTCAGTTACTGCCACAACACGAAGACTACATGAGCCAGTTACTGCCACGACACGAAGACTACATGAGTCAGTTACTGCCACAACACGAAGACTACATGAGTCAGTTACTGCCACGACACGAAGACTACATGAGTCAGTTACTGCCACAACACGAAGACTATATGAGTCAGTTACTGCCACAACACACAGCAGGTCGTTATTTTACGGTTAAAGCCGTCAACTTTGTTACTATCACACAAAGTTGCACGGACGCCATGTTGTTACTGTTGTGCAAAGCGTCAGAAATTACAATTTCAAGATCCGACGACTGGTTATTTGGTGATAAGTGGCGAAATTTGGTGATAAGTGGCGCTATTTGGCGATAAGTAACGCTATTTGGCGATAAATGGCGCTATTTGGTGATGAGTGGCGAAATTTAGTGATAAGTAGCGCTATTTGGTGATGAGTAACGAAATTTGGTGATAAGTAGCGCTATTTGGTGATAAGTAGCGCTATTTGGTGATAAGTGGCGAAATTTTGTGATAAGTGGCGCTATTTGGCGATAAGTGGCGCTATTTGGTGATAAGTGGTGCTATTTGGTGATAAGTAACGCTATTTGGCGATAAGTGGCGTTATTTGGTGATGAGTGGCGAAATTTGGTGATAAGTGGCGCTGTTTGGCGATAAGTGGCGCTATTTGGTGATAAGTGGTTCTAATTGGCAATGGGTGGCACTATTTGGAGATAGGTGGCACTATTTGGTGGTAAGTGGCATTTTTTTGGGCAATTAGCAGCATATTAGGCAATATATGGCACTATCTGGCAATAAGTGACACTATTTGGCGTTTACTGACCGCCTCTGTGGTCTTGTGGTCAGAGTTTCTGGCTACAGATACACAGGTCCCTGGTTCGATCCCCGGCGCTACCAGATTTTCTGAGTAGTAGTGGGTCTGGAACGGGGTCCACTCAGCCTCGTGAGGTCAATTGAGGAGTTACTTGAATGAAAAAAGTAGCGGCTCCAGGTCTAGA
>Ga0123352_10013100_pt1 | contig 13146 bp, 9 predicted proteins | sample TergutLab28metaG_FD_89700 | JGI IMG/M metagenome (GOLD analysis project Ga0123352, IMG submission 89700) | Labiotermes labralis P1 segment gut microbial communities from Petit-Saut dam, French Guiana - Lab288 P1 | ecosystem: Host-associated > Arthropoda: Insects > Digestive system > Gut ... | reverse complement strand
TGGGGGGGGGGGGGGGGTGGGGGGGGGGAGGGCCATGAAACGGAGCAGAACTCTTAACACTGGAAAAATATGAGACATCTGCAGATAACTGGCATACAATATACATAAGCTGCCTGATGTACTGGAATAACACTGAAGTGAAACTGTATTGTGTACAAGCTCTAATGACACGGCTTCTATCAGTCTGCATCCAAGCAGACAGAGTTGAAATATGTAACAATTCTCTCTCCAACCTGAATGACAGAATGAACTTCAGTATCCCTCAAACAATTACAAATGCATGATTTGCGGTTTTTGTAGCAGTGACACCATAATGATTAGCAATTAGTTGCCAAATGTAATCTTAAATTATGATGTGTTTTATTTTAAAGTTTTCTAAAATCATACCTACTGTATCACACACACAGAACATCAAAAACTACACTGCTTATGATATCAACATCAAAGTTGTTAAGGCTCAAATATCGATGAAACAATGCAAGAACCTTTCCAACCATGTACATTATACATTGCTAGAATACAAATGCAAAGATGAAATGGACGAAAACCATAAAATAAGTCTTTGGGAAACCATACAACAAGAAACCATGTTAAGACAAAAAGACCCACCAGTATAATTACAAACTGCATCACTGTCCTACAGACTCTCAGACATGAAGCACCAGTGGCATACCTACTACAAAGGCTGACTAGTGACTACAATGTCTATGACTATGTCAGTACTTTGGGACATTATTCCTTAAATTTCTAGTCAATAATGTCAAATGATCATGGATCCATGCTTATAGACCTACAGACATTCCCTGTTGCAGTTTCAGTGCACATCTACAAGCAAGCATAAACATCATACCCATATACATTCAAGTTTTCTGGGATGATACATGTTTACCAGAAACTGTTCACCAGTACAGATGGTGTAACATCTCAGAAGACAGCAGTGATAACCTCAAATCTCAACTTGACCCATGTTCATATGGCATTTGTGAAAGAGGGCAACCTCAGAAATAAAATCACATGGTCCTAAGAATCACCACATACCCTTCATACTGTATCAGATTCTTCAAGGACAGTCTAACATAAAATGCTTATTAAAGTAACAAGACGTGGACAACATAAAAAATACATTAATACAAAAATGAAACAGGCGAGGGAATACTCGGCCCCAGAACACCTGAACTCCAAATATAACCAACCTCTTGCTGCTTGCGCTGTGACTATCTTTGCTCTCCTATGCATCCATTCCATGACTTACTTGCCCCATACTAAAGAAAATCTCGAATGATCACAAAATGTTGCCTTAACGGAAAATTGCACACAATTTTCAATTTCCTCTAACAGAAACCTATTTACTACTAAAATAATTTCTGACAATTTTTTTGCCCTAAGCATCGACTACGAAATAATAACGTGCGACGGGATTGCCATTCGAAAAAAAAGACATTTACATCACTTTCCCCCCCATATGGATCAACACCACGATATTTTTGCTAAATATTTACAACAATTTCATGAAGTTACTGCTCCAAATTCTTTGTTGCGTTTGAAAGCAGTGTCTACCTATACGTAATTATACACCAACTAAATTACAGCTTCCATACTCAGCCAAAGCACACTTCAAACACTGGAGCACACCAACTTGCACACTTCCACTAGCCTCTTCCGCGACCCATGTGGCACTCGATTGTTTAAGCTCACTCCAAGGATATAATATCACCGTCAACGTCTTGGCTCTACAGTGTCAAGTCATGGATAGCAGCTCTCCAAACTTGGACAATTTAAAGTGGTATCTTTGGAAGTGTGAATCCTGATGTAATACACCGTGATCGCCATACGGTTAATGGTTGCGGTTTCCGTAAAACCACGCGCGTATTTCTTATCACAGATTATAATCGACCCAAATCACGCATGAGTCATTCTTATTTCATGCGACCCCTCCCTACATGTCAGGGATAAAGCTGATTAAATCCACGTATGCTCGAGCTACTTGAGCACAGACGTCATGCTGTAAAGTGTATGACGACAGCACGGCAAGGAGGCTGTTATCCGTGAACTCCAAGAGGAGTTGCGCATTCGAAGAATGTGGTAGACGCGGCATATCTACCGCTTTGGAGCCAGGAAATATAAAGTAATATTAGTGACACAGTGTGCAGCACACATTACTGCGGTGTGCAATGCGTTGCTATTCATGGTGAAGCCGAACAGCACTCGTTCAGGTACTCAGGCGTGCAATGTGTACTCCACGGATGATAGACATTGTGCAGGTTACTTAGGATATCAGAACGTGTTTGGTGGCTTCATTGTAACGATCGAGTCGAACTTCCAGTGGCCTGAGTGCTACGCATTCAGTGGATTCTCGTGGGTGCTATTCAGTGGAATTTGCGCTTGTAGGAGGGTGCTCGGATCTGGTACCAGTATCCTGAAAAGTTTTGTATTCGTGCTAAATTATATGTCATACATACGAAACAGTTTGTTCAGTAATAGTAATTAGCAATGTACGCAGACATATTACGGAACAGAAGTAAGGAATGCTCCTGTCTTTTGTGAATGGTGCTGTTGACTGATCGGCGTTTGTTCTTTGTTTCCCGGAATCTGCATTGCTAAGTGAAAATCTGACGAAATACGAGTTATATACTATAAAATCTTAGTAGTATAATCCCAACTCGAAAATGAAGTTGGTTGATCACGTTGTTCGAAGTTTTAAAGTTGCTAAGGTGTTCCGAGAGAACACCGATAAGATAAACAGCATTGACTTTTCGCCAAACGGAGACACATTGATTTCCTGCAGTGAAGATGACCAAATTGTCATTTACGATTGTGAAAAGGGAACTCAGATGAGGACTGTCAACAGTAAAAAATATGGAGTTGACCTAATCCACTTCACACATGCAAAGAATACTGCAGTTCACAGTTCCACAAAATTAGATGATACAATAAGATACTTATCCCTCCATGATAATAAATACATCCGATATTTCCCGGGCCATACGAAGAGAGTCGTATCACTTTGTATTTCTCCAGTAGAAGATACTTTTCTTTCTGGATCGTTGGATAAGACTCTCAGATTATGGGACTTGAGATCTCCGAACTGTCAAGGACTTATGCATCTCTCAGGTCGACCTGTTGCAGCATATGACCCAGAGGGGCTTATTTTTGCAGCTGGTGTTAATTCAGAGAGTATTAAACTCTATGATCTAAGATCATTTGACAAAGGCCCCTTTATAACTTTCAAGTTGAGTCAAGAAAAGGAATGTGATTGGACAGGTTTGAAGTTCAGTCGCGATGGCAAGACAATCCTAATTTCAACTAATGGCTCCATTATTCGGCTCATTGATGCTTTCCATGGAACTCCTATGCAGACATTTACTGGCCACCTTAACAACAAGGGGATCCCTATTGAAGCTTCCTTCAGTCCTGATTCACAGTTTGTTTTTAGTGGTTCCACAGATGGACGAGTTCATGTATGGAATGCTGACACAGGCTACAAAGTGTGTGTACTCAACGCTGACCACCCTGCACCTGTGCAGTGTGTTCAGTTTAATCCAAAGTACATGATGCTTGCATCTGCATGTACCAATATGGCATTTTGGCTTCCAACTGCAGATGAAAATGCTTGAAATTAATAGTTAAAAAATACATTTGGAATGAATTGTACTGTGCTCAAAATCAGGTAGCTGTAATTTTAAAATGACAAGGAAATGTTTTGTTCAGTATGACACGAGCACCAAAAAAAAATTTTTTTCAATAAAATATGCATTTATTGGTTCTAGAGACTTGTTTGACAGTCCTAGACATTTCATAAAATGTTCTGTGGTCTTGTTATAAACCAGGGTTATTCTGTAATTTCTGTGTGTAATTAAGCTCACCTAGATGTTCAGTTAATTGATATGTGGAATACTGCACTGTAGATTTCATGAGTTGTACTGTGTAAGTAACTTTCAGTACTGAAACAACTCCTTTTGGTGCAATCCAAGTATGTACCTGTAAAGTATATTCAAGTGAGTATGGGGATGTACATATTTGAATGATTGGATGTTTGAATGTTTTGTGTGTGTGAACAAGCACCAAGTGAGATGTTTCATTTACATTTATTTCATACTATTTACGAAGCAAATAATTATTCTGCTCAACATGTAGAAATGTTTGTGGTCAGCCATTATTGATAGTATTTGATATGAAATTTGTGATGTACTGTGTGATATTTACATATTCAGAATTCACCTGTCTGCTGTTAGGTATTTCACAACTAACAGCCCTGTTTTGTTGGCTGAAAGCAGCAGCTATTATTGTAAGGTGCCTAGTCCCATTCAACTTAGAGAATTTGGAATGTTCTCACAATTTACTCTTTTTTTTTCTTCTTATACCTGTAATTGCAAAGACTTCAGTCGAGGTCTTTTGTCTATAGTGTTTCTGTTAGCTTTATAACAGTATTCTAAACTGGAAAATTCATAGAGATCTTTGAACTTTTAAGTAGGACTGAAGACATGGGCATCAGTATTGCTCATCCAGTGAACTTTACTACTCTTCAGTCTGTCTTTCCTCATACTGGGATACAATATATGAAACATTATTTCCAAAGGATTCTGATTTCAAAAATATGTTAATAGCTTTGTGGTATTTGTTCCTATGAAAGGAGTGGTACTGTGATCACTTTATTCAAACCTGAAACGTTGGTTATATTTGTTCATATTGACCATACAAGCTGCACAGGAAATAACCGGTATGATTTTAATTATTGAAACTGAGCATTATTAGAACACAATGTAGGGCTACACATTAGTGTCTGCATCATATGGAGAGTGTCCACAATCTTTAGCATGACAGCTGTCATGAAAGCGTCCATGCTGAATCCACAGATTAAATGTGTGCTGTGTATTATGGAATTAGCCTAGGAACACTCTTGAACCTTTAAACAGACTGGTAGTAACTTACTTTGATTATGTTCAATACTGTGGGAACTTAATGGTGTAAGATGTGAAAACATTTGTTGGGATAAAGGTCATTAATATGGTTCACTGAATTCCACAAAGCTTCAATTATCCATTGGTGGTTTCACAGTAAGCAGCATATGCATACAGGTAAGAGGAGTTTGATGATTTAGTAAAAAGTAGAACAGTGATATACTGGTTCCTTTACTGACAGAATCACTTTGTGTTACATTGATGTTCGTATAATTATGGGTAACCACACACACACATAGTATCAGTATATGAGATGATTGTTAGGTCCTTTCTGTTTGACATACCATTACCTTTACATGTTTCTTTGTTAATTATGTGCAGTCATTTTGTTAAACATATTACAAAAGATCAAAAGTGCTAATTATATAGACAGAAGACTGCTTTCCTGCCTGTAGATGGAGGCCAATTTCCTACAGTGTTTTTGTACATGTCTGGCAGATGGAATGGCATCCCAAGACAACTCAGTTTAATGGTTTCAGGTCTCGTTTGAAATAACTACTGAGGATGAAATCCTGTGTAGTGGAACTTTCAGTTTTCATTGGTAATGCCAGTTGGTGTTTAATATGATAATGAAATTTTGGGGGTTGTGGGAGGCATTGTTAGCCTGATGGAATCTGATGTGCTGGTAGGTTAAATACTTTTGAAAATGTGAAAGAATTGAGAACCACTGAATTTCATTTCAGGGTTTTATGCAAGTCATTTTTGTTCTTGGTTCACTGTACAGAAGTTTTTTTTTTCCCATCCCCTCCCCCCATTTAATGGAATTATTGTAGTTGTGGAATGTATGTACAAATAACATTTTGTATGACTTAAACAGTGACTAGGCATAACTTTGATTTGCGCATGGTTCAATGACTGTGTGGATTGATACGGACATTTCATTGACCTGGTTTATGAATGGTATTGGTTATGTGTAACATATCAGTGCTGAAGTATTTATGATTGCCCATACATGCTGTATAGTATTTGCACATATACATATTATTAATTTTGGTGAATAAAAGAGAATAGGTGTTAGCAGAAACATTACTTGTGAAAGAAATTTCTGCTGTCTCAAAATAACCAAAATTATGAAAGATGCTGTTATTATTAATGGAGGAAGAGAGGGATAACCTCGTGAAAAATATGACCTGAGTATTTGTTACTGAGGATCTTGGTGAGATTGTGAAGTGACACATATTGGTAGTAACTCATAAAGTACTCCCAAAGATTTCCATGTATGCAGCTAAAATCAGCCAGCATCCAACTTGGAAACATTTGCTTTCACTTGGTTCATACACTGGAAATGGTATATGAAGCAAAATTAACAGAACTTCCATGGAACATGTCATATTACATTGTCTTGTTCAGCACAGTAGATATTTATTCATGGCTAATTTTACATAAAAATTACTTTCTCAAATTTTAATCTGAAATAAGGGGAAGTTTTCACTCATTGAGTTTTGTTAAAGCCATCAAACCTGATTATCTTATTGGTGTATAGTAGGGAAGAATCAGTACTTTTTGATTTTTCATGATTGTCAGATGTGAAAACTATTTTTATGGTATCTTCTATAATGTAGTTTTTAATTCATTTAATTTTTGTAAATTTGACACTCACTAAAATGATGCACTTTATTGAAGTGAGGGGAATACACTCAATGTTAAGCACGGTTATGTGTTGATGTATGCCTGGAATATAGTGTGGTTTTTCTTAAATTGTTAAAATAGTTGCATTTACTTCAATCCACAAGTGGGGTCATTACATTGATCTCAAGGGTCTTGGTGTGTTCATGTGCATGTGGTGCTTGGGACAAAAGCTACTGGGTTTGTGGACCAGTGCATGTATCTTTTCTGAAATATTGATTTCTGGTGTTGAAACACAGGTTTTACATTTGTAGCACCAGTCCATCCATTTTAGTGTTTTTAATATATGTTCACTTGTTAAATGTAACTCACTGTTTAGTGAAATTATGCATACAGAATCACCCTGGTTTTACCTCAAACTGGCCTCACTGTATGTTATTTTGGAGTGCTGAAGTGTTCTAATAATTATAGCTTGCTTATATATGTGTGTGTATGTGTAACAGAGAGATGCAAATATTAAATTTCTAGTTTCATTTCTGAGATCCTTACCACTAGCAGCTAAGATTTCCTACTTCTTGGTAAAATTTCTTGATATTTTTTATATATAGTTTGCAGTACATGTATTTTAATCTGGAAGTCATCAAAAGAAAGAAGTCGCACAGATATGGGTATATTGTTATGTACAGAACCAACTCATTGCCAGATACTAGAACTGTAATGTTACCATCTGGGCATAGTATTCTATAAAATGAAGCATTTGGTCTGTTAGTAGGAAAACTGCACTGCGTGTAAACCAACTCTACACACAGTATTTTGAAATGCAGAATTATAATTGAATGTGTCTTATTAATATAAGTTCAGCACCCATTTCTAACCAGTGCTACTGGTTATTCACTTGTAAGCTAGTGACACATGCATTGTCAGTATTTTATTGTGATATGTAACCCCTAAAATGTAAAATGTATCAAACTGCCTTGTTGTGTGTAGTTTCATGATACAAACAGTAGTGATAGACAAGCAACCTATGTGTTAGTTGTACAGACTAGTAACATTCATTTTATACCCATGTATGTGTTCAGAATGTTTTTAAGTACAGTAACACTTTTATTATGAATAAAAACATAAGACCATCTACTGTGTGTTGTTTTTCTAGTGTAATGTCAGGAGCACACGAAGCACCATACAATGGGGTACTCATTATTTCTCATCACAACTGTATACATGTGAGTATATCACTGTGTTATTCTGGTGGCCAAATATATTGTTGCAGTGAGGTGTTGAGCTGAATAAATGAATCTGAAGCAGTGACTTCTGCATCGATCAGATATGCAATTCTTGTTCCATATTTAAAACAACTGTCCAGTCATTCAGTACATAAGGTGCAGCTGTTATGATATACACTATTGTTCTTATCCACTGCCTTGCACTTTTACTAATTTGTCAGTAGAAAAGTGTCTTGACACCATCCTGAGCCATTGCCAGAGTCCAGTAGTTTGTTGACTCACTGCCTTTCGGTGGCCATGACTGCAGATACGCTTTATACAGGTATGGCCACCCAAAGCTAACAGATTGACAAAATAGTGGACACTGACAATGATGCGGGTGAGCATCGAAAGGTATGTTAGAGATAATTCAAAGTGGAAGGCAGTGGACAATAACAGTAGTGTATATCATGTCTGGTTGGTTCATTTACTACAAAGGAAGAGCCCCACTCTGTATGTCACAAACCTAATTCATCCACTAGATTCAACAGATGCTTAGAAGATGGTTACGGAGATGATCAGCGCCTTCTGAAATACTGGGGCATTATGTATACAGATGAAACTAAAGCACTAAATCATTTTGGTCAAGTGTGACAATTTCGTTGGCATGGATTTGTCTTCCTTTTTCACATCTCATTCCATTAACAGATGTCTCTTGTATTATCAGTACTAAGTAGGACAGAGATGTTTCTCCCAACGTGTGCTTACAGCTCTCAAATCCAGAGTAAAAAGATCTACATTTTCAGCAGTCTTCATGTACATGTCGACGTGTGACGTATTTTCTCATAAAATTTATTTTCTCTGCTATACAACTAATAATGATGCCTGTTCCACACATTAGAATGGTATATGTGTAATCGGTTGCTCTTGCCTTCCAAATTCCAGTCACTGGTACTGATCCATTAATTTGTCAGTTATGCTGAAAGAAAATTTTTTTCAAGAGCTGACAAAATTATACCATAAATAACACACTTTTACAATAATTAGGTGGACAATACAAAATGTAATGCAAAAAACATCTTTTTTACTACCCTTCCTTATTAATGATGTAACTAACAAATCTTCTTCTGTATGACTGGTTAAACCTACAAATTCGATAACAACTATGACTGTATCCTCCAAAAATGAATTTTAGCCCCCTTGACCTGTTTGGTGTCAGCTGGATTCATCTGCCTCAGAATAGGGACAACTGATGGGCTCTTGAAGACAGCAATGAACCTTCAAGCTCTGTAACATGGAGGGAATTTCCTAAATTGCTGCAGAACTATTAGCTTCTCAACGACGATGCTCCGCAGGGTTAGATGATCTAAATCACTGTTAAGCACAGTGGCAAATATTTTAGTTAGGGACTAAGAGTCAATTTGATCCACACATGATAACACACACTGTCAAAAACAATCTCCTCAACAGAAATATTAAGAAAATGAAATTAATGGTAATCAAAACCTGTTCAGCACTTACAAAAAGAAAATGTGAAGGGTCACCATCTTAAAAATATGGAGCTCACATTCTTTACTTTTTCATATGCAGATGCAAGGGCAGCAGTATATGAAAACAGCAACTTTTTAAACTACACATCTAAACACATGTCAAAATACTGATTATTATTCACTTTTTTTGTGAGTACAGTAATTTACGTTACATCTGAGAAAGGAAAACGAGACAAAGGACTGTATTAATTGTATTATTGAAAAAATAATACAGGTTATAATCACTAATGAGCAAAGAAGTTGTCAGGAAGGAAGAAGCTCTGTCAAAAGTGCACATACAATGATGTATTCATAGGATCTACACAGGGAATAAATATGTACAGGTATTTAGTCAATAACACAACAATTTTACCCAATGATGTTTAATAGAGGATGATAATAACTACATGTTTCAGCCTACTCCGACCATCATCAGGTTTTCCTCTCAAAGAGTATTAGTGCTTTATAAGATTTATGCTGTTATGTCATGATGGTGAGATCTCATAACAGTATAAATCTTATAAAGCACTAAGAATCTTTCAGACGAAAACCTGATGATGGCCGGAGTTGGCCGAAACATGTAGTTGTTATTATCCTCTATTAAATATCATTAGATAAAATTGTTGTGTTATTGACTAAATACCTGTACCTATTTATTTATACACACAACGGGGATGGCATATTTCAGAATCTACACAGGGATTCTTGAAACTGACAATGAACCAACAAAGCCCTTACTGAACACTCAAATAGGCAATGAAATATATGACAATTCTGTATACACAGGATGTCTGACAACCATACATTTCACAGACTGTGGTGGTCATTGTATAATACACTAGTAAAGCTGATCTGAATTCAAATGAGGAATTCATTACCCTTCATTAATTTTAAATTACCTTTTACTTAGGAAGCTGTTATGTCTAATAAGTTCAATTTGTTTCACTTCAACAAAAATGGCTTTTGAGGGTGTAAATCTAACAGCTCCCTTCAGAATAAATGATTTTATTAATGCTATAGTTTGTTTTCCCTTCATCAGACACTCTGGATAAAACAGGAAACACTATATCTTATCACATTTAACTAAAAAATAACCACTGAGTACACAAGTCACAATGCATATAAACACAACATTATTTAATGTCTGTTCCACCAAGAAATGCATTTGATTTGTCTCTTTTTCAGCAAATACCTGTTTTTATATTTTCTATGTTTCATAATCACACTCCTTCATTGCACAGTACAGAGACCGTTGCACTGGCATCTGTGTCATCCACTGGTGCTGAATCTGCTATTTTGATGTGATATAGTTTCTTTTCTTCTTCTGAGATTGGAACAGGGGCACCTGACATTAGGTCTTTACCCTCCAAAGATTTTGGGAATGCGATTACATCACGTATACTATCAGAACCACACAACAATGCCATAAGCCTGTCAATACCTGAAACAAAGCAAAGATCTGGATGGCTAATATTGTTTTAAAGGAGCAGTAACTTGTATCAAGCTTCTAAATGAACACTACTGCTTTTTACACATGTACAAAACAGTAATTTGAGAAAGAACTCTCATGGTTTTATAATGTAGTATTTATTGCCACAAGTGGCAAAGAGCCATTATGACTGGAAAATTGAAGAGCGAAGTACACCAAGTGTCATATCGATGCAACAGTATACGGGTTTCAGAGACATGGAATGCAGGCATGACATATGCAACACTGGAATGACAAACACAGCAACAATGTGCACTGCACTGCCCAGTACAATAAAATATATCATGTTTTACTATTCAGTGATGCTACTTTGGTGTTATGCTTTATCTGTATAATTAAATATGTCTTTTTAAAACCTTGGACTTCTTTCTTGGACACTATACTGGGGAAGTGACAAAAAGAGGCAGTGTCACTCTGCTTGTCAAGAAATTTTTATCCTTATACGGAATCTGGAGGTTCCCTGTGGTGTGCGTAGCAGCTCAAAGAGTGTCAAGTAGGTGAGGCATGCAGCAAGATAGAGATGAGAAATGCACAACAAAATTCTTGTCAAATGAGAAGGGTAGAAACAATTTGTAAGACCAAGACATGACTGGAAAAATAATACATATTAAAACGATCTTAAAGAAATATGTGGTGATGCTGTAGATTGAATTGAACTGCCTCAGAAAATGGACCATTGTTGCAGGTTGTTATGGAGACAGTAATTAACCTTTGAGGTCTAAAAACATCACAAACTTTTTTACAAGCTGAATGACTATCAGTTCCTCAAGAACAACTCTCTCCAGTCAAAGCAGTTACTTAATACTATCAGTACGTCACCAGACAGCTCATACACCCTTTCAGTCTAGTGGCTGGACCTACAGTACTTTGCAGAAAGCCAATTAAAGAATAGCTTCTTTTTACACCAAACTGATGAAAAAGAAGCAGACACTTGTTTCACAGAACTACAATCCCCTCACACAGTTACTCCAACAGTATTACTTACTGCTAATCCAAACTACTTACCCAGTGCAATACCGCCATGTGGTGGACAGCCACTGTGAAGTGCATCCAGCAGATGCTGCAGAGAAGATGTGTCTATTTGAAGTATGTCTTTCAGCACATATAGCTGGAGTACTGGATCATGAATACGAATAGAGCCTCCACCAACTTCCCATCCATTCAGCACTAAGTCATAATGTAAACTTCTTGCCTTAGTAACACAAAAGGGAAAGATACAGTTTAGAGTAGCCTGAGTCCAACACAATCAGCAGATTCACAAATTTCCACAATAATTTAATAACTTCATCCTTTCATTCCCTTCTCTATTAAAATTTATGTAAAAGTCACAAACATCTTACCTAAAATTCATTTTCTGAGGACAATAAGAATATATTTCAAAAGGTCTTACTACAAGTTCATAATACTTTTTCTTCCATGATGATTTCCTAATTATACATACTAAGAGACAGCTCATTCTAAATAAGCAGTTCTAAGAGTATTCCAAGATACAAGTATATTGTGTTCCACGTGCAAAGGGCTGAAAGTTGTCAAGGCCACAGGCACATAAAACCAATGCTGCAGGTGGATATAAATGCTTAGGATAAACAGAGCAAGGCTGTAAAGGTTCTCACAATATTTATGACAGCATTAGATTTAGACAAATTAGGAAACATGCTTTTCAGTTTCATTGTCCTGGATTCTTGTAATCTGTGAATCGCTTCCCTGGATTCTTAAGACAATGCTTATGTATTCAGGCCAGTCCAAAGCAGAACCTCCAAACTGTGGACCTATTGTTCACTTACAATGCAATGATGAATAATAAATGCAAACATCCATGTCACTGGGAAGTCTTCTCTGTTTTATGTCCCAATTACAAACAGCAGAAAACGTATAAAGCACCACTTTCAGAGTTGAGAAAGGAACCAGATGAAATGGATGCCAAAAATGGAAAGAAAGAATTGAAAACACTGCAAAATGAGCTACACCAAGAGATTTCCTCTCAGTACACAAATACTACAATTGTACATAATACTGCACAAAAAAAAAGCATCCCTAAAAACTAGTTAACTCACCTTCAGAGGATCTTTCTGGAGAATATAGGCATCATCAGGATGTGGCTGTGTAAATGGGTGATGAGCTGTTTCAAAACATCCTGGCTTTTCTCCTTGGAAGAACATTGGGAAATCCAGAACCCACAAAAAATTGAAACGTGAAGTTCGGTGATGACTGACACCTTTGCTTTCCAAGTAGTCTACATAGTCCACTCTCAGTTTACCAAGCAACTTAAGCTACAAAAACAACACACACAAAAAAAAAAAAAAAAAAAAAAACCCACAAAACACACAAAAAAAAAAAAAAAACACATAAAAAAATAACTATTGCCCCCGCCACTCAGCCGGGCGACAACACAAGAAAGCGCC
>Ga0123352_10013099_pt1 | contig 13146 bp, 2 predicted proteins | sample TergutLab28metaG_FD_89700 | JGI IMG/M metagenome (GOLD analysis project Ga0123352, IMG submission 89700) | Labiotermes labralis P1 segment gut microbial communities from Petit-Saut dam, French Guiana - Lab288 P1 | ecosystem: Host-associated > Arthropoda: Insects > Digestive system > Gut ... | reverse complement strand
TTAACCAACTTGATGCACAAAATTTGTTTCAAAATAAGTTTTATTTCATGCCTCTACATGTTTCGAGCACATGTGCTCATCATCAGGAGGTCAAAATTGCATTACACAGCCTCTGGTATTATTGTACTAGGGCAACATGTTTCGATTCTTATAGAATCATCTTCAGGCCCTTCTAAGAAAATAGATCCCTACTTCAAATGTTTAAAAATGCGCTGTGGGATCTCAAACGCTTACATTCTTGATAAAACTATGTATAAAATGCATGCATTTTATACATAGTACATAATACATATACATCTATAGGTGTGATGATACCAGAGGCTGTGTAATGCAATTTTGACCTCCTGAAGATGAGCACATGTGCTCGAAACATGTAGAGGCATGAAATAAAACTTACTGTGAAACAAATTTTTTGCGTCAAGTTGGTTAAATACTGAGATAAGAAACCTAATAAAGGTTTGTTGTATTTGACTGATACACCATTGTATATATTTATACAGGTGTTGAACACTTCGGGACGGCAAACATCAAAAAATTTTCCATTCCCATATGAAATATTAACTCGGGTTACTATATATTTTCATGCCTGATGAAGGCCCTAGTTTTGGGTCGGACCCAGTTGCCATATAAGTAAATATTTTACAAGTGAGTCGGTTGTGATTGTGATTATTTATAGATGTTGAATTTAATTATTTAAATCGAAAAGGATAATCAGCAAAACTTCATATTGTTAATATACGTAGCCCTTAGACAGAAGAACTGGCTACAGTTTTTAATATTATCTTTTATATTCGGCACGGATTAAAGAAAGATTTTTGTGTTAAAACATGAATAATACCAGCAATATGGCATTTCTTATTAAAGACCATACGCTATTTTAAGAATCTTTAAAATTCTAACAGCTGATGGTGGCAATACCGGCATGACATGCAGTACTTAATAACTAAAAATACCGAACTGTGATCGACAGCTAATTTTTATTCCTCAAATCACGTTCCGGAATATTATATCGAATTGGGACACCACCGGTTACTGCCACACAATTTTAAATATTTGGTACACTGATTCGAGTTATAAACAGTGTCATTAATAAACCGTATTTTTTCCCTATGGCGCAACAGACCCTAGTGGGCCAGAGTCACCTCTAATGGTGAGTTGATTTCAGTCAGAAAACACAACTATCATGTATGTTAGATGATGGTATTTATTAGCAAAATACCATCATCTAGCTTACATTATAGTTGTGTTTTCTGACTGAAATTAACTCACCATTAGTCTTTCAACACACAACGGGGATGACACACCTTAGAATCAAGGTCACCTCATTATCGAGGACTCACGATCACACTCAGACACACCACACTCGGTAAGACTCCTCTGGACAAGGGAGCAGCCCGACGCAGAGACCTCTACCTGACAATGCACAACACTCATGAGAGAGTGACATTTATGCCCGGAGGGATTCGAACCCAAAATCCCAGGAAGCGAGAGGCCGCAGACGCACGCCTTAGACAGCGCGGTCACTGAGATCTGCTAATAAATGGTAGACAGATATGTTAAAAACGGTATTGCGCGAAAACAGAACATAATCAAAAGAAGCCTACTGAACGGTTTATCTAACATTAAAGATAAATATGTCTGAGAGTTTTTCTAACAAAACTTCATCAGTTAATTCTTATGAGGTTAAGTTATTAGGAGAAGCATTGTACTTAACTGGTGATGACCAGTATTCTTAACGGGCTCTTATTGATCATTATGTTCAACAGACTATCTGATAAGAGTGTCAGTACACTTTAAGAGGTTATTTGACAAAGAGCAGTGTCGTGAGCAGTTCGCCTAAGGAAGAGTCTGTCTTAAGACAGGTCCATAGCCCATTCCAAAGTGAATTCTCCAAAGAGTGAGATCTGATTCTTCCTCTTTCAAGTTCCAGTATCTTTTAGTTTCCGTAAATTCATCAAGTAGATGCTTAAACCTTCTTCCTCGTGTTCCTTTCCTTTTGATTCTTCAATGACGTATCTTAGATGACAGTTTATACACAAGATGCGACCAATAAAAACAGCCTTCATTATATTTGTTGTAGGTAGAATGTAAAGCTACACCACTGCAAGTCTGAACAGGTCCTTGGGGCCCTAGGCGGTTGAGGCTCCCAGAATTTCTAGACCACCGTCACATGGCGTTACACCTTGACCCTCCAGGAGACGTCCCTAGTACTCATTTCTGTTAGAGGATGAGCCGACCCCAGGGCGGAAGGAGTAAGTCAACAAAAAATCCAAATAACCACATCGGGAATCGAACCCGCGTTCTGCCGGCTTATAAGCAGTGCTTCAACATACTGCCCCACTGCGTACCCCAAATGCGCTCCACGCAATTATCTTCATTCTTCACACGATCGACCCGAACGATCTTCTCTATTTCCATCCTGCATAATATTTCCAAACTTTAAAGATATTTCTGGCCTGAAAAAAAATAGTTTCCTTAATATAGTTTCTATTGATAATGAACGTTAATCTTATCAATCACTACTCTAAACAGGTTAGCAAATGATAACGTATTACAGGCAGTAATTACGTAGCAGTGAATGTGGTGATTCGACTTGGTATGTGTAAGACAACTTTCCGGAATTTACCTGGAAGTATTCAGGACATCCTAAGTCTTTTCTCAAACTAGTCGACTCCCATTTCAATCTGGGTCTCCTTAAGAAAATTCAGCGACACTACGTTGGTAACAACTAGACATGCTGAGCAGTAAGATTGTAAAATTTCAAATCTTGAAATATATTTTCACGAACATGTGGATCTTCTCTGTGGTATTAACTGCATTTCAATTCAGATGGTTGTAGTTTTAAAGTAATCGAAAGCACAGGGTGGCCTGTAAGTCCTTTGACTAAAGACGAAGTGCGTCAGAATTGAAAGTCAAATAACTTTGTGACAGGCGGTGTAGTCTGTATTAGGTATCATGTTTGTCAAGGTAGTATAATCTTTTAAATTCATGTCCATCATCTCAGAAAGCATATCATGCTACGTGTAGGTTAGGTATACGGCAATACAGTGTCCACGTAGATCTTCCGGCTATCGTCTTTGTGTTCCTCAAAGCCCAAGCAAAGGCTTCTTGATCCTGCCTAAGTAACGGTCTTCGTCTAAATCTCGGGTCAGAAAATACGAGCAGGTGTATGTTGATACGCTGTTAATAAGATTTTTATGGCTAAAGGTTTCGTTATGAGATTCCTTCCAGCTGAGAACGAGGCTTTGCTGGAAACTCTTGCAAGAAATTTTACACAACACACTAAAATTTTCTTAATGTTCCTCCCGTTAAATTTAAGGAAAGAAACAACATTCTTAAGGGTAACCTGGGAACCATTTACAACCCACACGGTACTAAAGCATTAAAATGAGTGCTTTCTTTAAGTGGTTTTTAACGGAAGACTTTTTGTAAGGAATAATGTGTTTTGAGTAACAAGAATTTTCAAATTCTCTATTAGCGCTCTAGTGGGCTCACAATTTTGTAGTCTGAATGTAGGAACAACCTGAATGGACATTTCGAACTACTCTGCTGTTTAATATTGTATCTACACGAAACTTTTAGTTAATTTCCACTGTAAAAGATAAAGCAGTCCCGCTACAGGCCCCGAGTGGCCCAGAGGGTTCCAGGAAGTTAAGGTTCCCAGATTTCGTGACAACGACACAGGATGGTGGTAAGGTTGTCAGCCTTAAGCACCGGCCGCCTTTACCCCCAGGAAATGCTCCTGGTACTTATATCTGTTAGAGGCTGCGTCGACCCCAGGGCCATAGTACGATCGGAAGGACTTTATGTCAATGAAAAATCCAATGACCCCAACTGGGATCGAGCCAGCGACCTTCCGATTTGTAGCACAGCACCTTAACCACTGTGCCACCGCGGTCCCAAATTTCCACTGTAAGTGGGTATATTATAAGTTACAGAAGTACACAAACACTTTATAGCACTCTGCGTGCATGTATACGAAAGTTCACACCCTCTACGTACACACACGAGCAAGATATGAGCGAACTGTCTTACGTAAACTGCATAAAATCCTACACCCTGTCTACATACAGTCTATCCTCAAATGTGTGGCAAGTTAATGATGGATTGAACACAGATGCGTTAGGTGACAACAACGACGTTAACATATCTACACACAGACAGGAACCGGAAAGTAACGCAACTTAATTTCGAATGTGGGAAACACGTATGAAGTGAACGTACTTTCGCCTTCTCGATGTATATCAAAGAGTTAGCCTTGATTTGTAATTCCTTTTGTTGTCGTCACTGATGAAAGATGTCACACAGTACAGATGAATGAAACGGAAGTGTGAAATCGAAAGCAAGTATGTGCACGTAGTAGGAATGTTTGTTTCCGTAGGCGGTGAGCAGTGGAGACAGCTTTTTCGCAGTGTTGGAAAGTGGGTTGAGATGCTGCTAAGGGATAATGCACTCGGTCTGTTAGAACATCCCTCCAGCTCTCCACATATATGCCTCTAATAAGGACCTTCTGGCATATGAAACGTCAAAATAAAAGTAATGCTAACATCTCGTTCAACCGGTCTCGTACAGGGCAAACCGACGAAACTTAACGCGACATCTAGCTAACTAAAACAAAATTCGATAGTGACCTCTAGTTAGCAGTTAGGTCTACGACGACATCGAGCAAAGAGGTAACGACGCGAGGGTGCAGGGTAGTGGTTGTGGCGGTTTGCTTGCTCGACAAACCACAGTGATGGCGCAGTGAATGTTTCATGAGGGCGGACGAGGAGACGGTAGCCTAGTAACGTTCCCCACCCCTTATGTCGCTAGTGCAGCCGCAGAGTTAACATACAATTGTCAGAGACGAGACACCATCATCCTATGATAGCAAGTCCACCAATGTGATGCAGGGGTGTGACAACCGACTTAGCATTAATTTCACGGAATTGAGCCAGTGAATGTCTAAGGTCTCTCGCATAAAACACACATGGTTTGTAGAGAGGGTTTGCAAGGGAGCATTTTTCTTGTGATCTACGAAATTGTTGATAATAAAATTACTATTCTTCCTCCATTTAATATTCTTCTTTTATCATTTGTATCCTTATCACGATTACCGCATATTATTTTTTGGAATTCAGAGGAACGTGCATCATGATATATTCTTATAATAAAAGCCAACGAGATACACTAATTCTCAAATTTATTTTAATGAAGAACTCTACATTTTTCGGACAGATCTACTTTCCATCATCAGGAGTCTTAACACTGTATACACAGAAATAGGTATTTGTCATGCTCGTTATGTTGACTGTCTGCTAGCGAGGTCAGGACATCCTAACCACGCTAGCAGACGCCAACAAAACTAGAATGACAAATACCTATTGCGTGTATACAGTGTTGAGATACTCCTGATGATGGACAGTAGACATGTCCGAAACATGTAGATTACTTTATGAAATAAATCTGAGAATTAATGTATCTCTTTGGCTTTCATTATAAGAACATATATTCCCTTTTTTAACATTTCTCTGTCCTTTATTCTTTATTCTATTTCTCCCTTTACCTGTTTTTCGCTTTTTGCGACTTCTCATCCCTCTTCTCAAGATATAAAATCATGTGGTAAAAAGATCAAATGGGAATCTTTGATAATTCACCCTCATAGTATTACACCTCTCATTTCGTCTTATAAGGCAGTGTGTGCTTCTTCAAATGAATGGTGTCAATGGAATTATGTACATTTATATTCCGACATGTTCGTTAGTTTCATACTTCACTTGCATCTGCTCATTAACACAGCTCACCCTTAGTTCACTTCTCTTTCACATTATCATATTCGCCTCTTATTTGCATTTTCCCATTCCCCTTGCTCTATCCTTTTCCACGATTTCTTCCTCCTCTCCCAAGAGATTTTAATTAAAAAGTATAGTTGTTGTGCGATGTTTAACACAAGAACTCTAAAGTGCCATTTTTAGTAGCTGTCTCCTTTAATCATTCCACAGGCTATTAGCAGAACAAACACATTTCACGAAACACGAAGTAGAAATTCTCATAATAGTATCATACATAGTAGCAAAGACTAGTCTAGATCATGCAATTACTTCTAGTGTTGCTTATGCATGAAGCACTATTTACGAATGGTCTGTCTATAAATAGAAACATTTCGCTTGTACAGTTTAAACAGGTACGTTTTAACCCTTTTTGTATACCACGAAGGCCCTTAGGGTGAGTAGCGGTATAGCTCAATTCTTTCTAGGACCTTCGGCACTAGATTGGGGTGGGGGGTCAGCCCCAAGCCCCTGCCGCCTCTACGTCCGGGAAAGACCCAGTACCCGTTGTACAGGAGGCTGGGTGGTCCACAGGGCTAGTCTGGACGGTTGGAATATCTCGTCCCCACCGGGATTCGATCCCGGACCGTCCAGCTCGTAGCTCAGTCGCTATACCGATTGAGCTACCGGCACCTACAGTTTAAATAAATTTAATATTTTATCTTCCACTCATTTTGTTATACGCCATTTATATTGTACTGTTAAAGTGATATTGATGGAGGCGGCTTTTATAAATATGAAATAAGGAAGTAACTGATAAACCGTTGGGCATTAATTAAATGTACGTGAAAACAAGAATGACGTAACGTACATTATCTCAAATACAGGGTTACTGAAAGCAAAATCGTTAAAATATTAATAAATTCTACCTTTAGATACCTGTGTTCTGCTGGCTACATATATTGTGATGAATTGAAATTGGAAGGGCGTGACCTTGAACTGTTGGTATAAAATGAAAATGCACTACAAACAACCGTCACATATGTTCCAGAAAATTAATCGGAGAATATGAGTAGATTAATATTTAGACAGTGAAATTAATTCAATATATATGACACTGCTCTCTCACAACAAAACACAAAAGTTTAACTCAGCTTGTGTCAAAAGGCAACGGAGCAAATCCGCTTTGACAAACTGACTGATGTTCGCTCAGTTTGTCAAAGGACTTAACCATGTTTTATATAACCTGGAAATAAGTTCAGATTGTGTACTGTGTGCTGCATTCCACGGCAAAAATAATTACGCGAATGTGCCCCAAAGTGACGTTTATACGTACGTCGCCTGTCTTATTGTAAATCCGATTGGAAATATTTGTAAGCTACAGCTACTGTTTTATTGAATTTAAGTACCAATTACAATAAGGCTAAGAAGAAAATTCTTACTGTTTAATAGGAAATAAAATAAGAAATGAGTAATTTAACTGCAATTACATTTCCTTCTTTAAAAAAAGTTAATGTTTGCTTTGTTTGAAACCAGAAAGTAACCGAAATAAAATAAATTACAATTTTGATGTGTTTTGGACCGTGCGTCATTGTGATAACTGAAGAATAAGAACCAGCTAGATGTCACTTATTATTTTATTGTACTTCTTATAGGCTCAACATGTTTCGGGCACTATTACACCCATCATCAGGAGCTCGCGACTATGTTGTTGATTACCACATTGGTAGTGTCCGGGCTGCAGGCCGGACACTACTCCAGCCTAACCGCACCTAACCTCCAACCTACAGCAAACCAAGAACGAAACGACCAATGTGGTAATCAACAACATAGTCGCGAGCTCCTGATGATGACCATAATAATGCTCGAAACTTGTTGAGCCTATAAGAAGTACAATAAATTTATAAGTGGCATCTAGTTTGTTTTTTATTCTTCAAATATTGCATAGTCTGAGTGTGTGTTTGTAGCATTATTAATCCAGTACGCAATGCACATACGCCGTATTATATTGTCACCTGTGGTCTCTCTGCCTGTACCGTATGTTTCCACATTATCTCATAAATAGCAAGATTTTCTGGTAAAGAAATTTATTGATCACAAAATGTGTTTTGATTTTCTCTACAACGTTTTAAACAACATTATAGTCGCGAGCTCCTGATGATGGGCATAGTAGTGCCCGAAACATGTTGAGCCTATAAGAAGTACAATAAAATAATAAGTAGCATCTAGTTGTTCTTATTTTTTGTTAAATTACAATTTATATATTTTTCTGATTCGACAGTTATGATTTCCTTTTTTTCTTTTCGTGATTTCAAACCAGCACTGCAATACACACTGAAACAGCCACACAAGCACATCAGCTGCACTGTCAGACCTATTACTTTCCTACGTTTTCAAAAGCGTCGAAGTAAAATCCAAGTTAACGTATGTAGAACTTCTGTCCCGTCCATCTCGGACCCAAACAGAACACGGACCACGTCACTGCAGACAGAGGCGTGGCGACTTGAGTCGGAAGGCAGCAATTGATCTGCGGACCTAGCGGGTTCTGGAAATTTCCCTGCTGTAGTAATTATGCCCTTGGCCTGAAAGTTCACGCCTACTTTGCTTTTGGTGGAAAATCCGGGGTAATTCAAGAACTAAAATCAAAGAGTGGATAATCCGGAGGACTTCAAGAACAAAGAACGAAGAATGGAAAATTTGGAGCAGTTCAAGAAAGTAAAAAGGAAGAAAGGAAGAAGATGATAAAATCATGAAAAACTTGTCCCTACCCATAGATGGTTCACGAACCCATGTTTACAAATACTGGGCCAGAAAACCTACAGGTTTAAATTCCGGGATTTATTCAAGCCTTCTCTTATTTCGTTATGTCAGTTCAATATAGTGCGGATTGTTCATAACCACGAATAACTACCCGTGCTTCCCAGTGGTTCGAATCGTCACAATAACGACGCTGAGTTAGGTGAATGTGTTTGGCGCCAAGTATCAAAAGCATAGCAATCTGGAGGCATTATAAATCTAGCTGCAGAAGTTTTCAAATAACTGTGGAGTTAGTGGTGTGTTTGATCCAGTGATTTGTTTGTTCGCTGTTTTCTGTCTGTAAAGCTAAATGGAGTGAATAACAGGTTAAAATATATGAGTTGTTACAATATTTACTACCTAAAATCCCAGCACACAAAACGGTGATGTCGGAGTTAATATTTAAACTCTATAAAAAACAAAAATATCATTACAATTTACTATCTACTTTCGCTTTGACTAAATTTACTTGGACTAATAAAAGTATCACCTCTTTAATATTCGTAATTTCCAGCCACTATGATATCGAAGAGTTGAAAGAATGTACAAGAGACTAGGCTATAATTATATACTATTCTAATATAGTATATTACACCTGTCTTTCACTTGGCCTAAGTTTATTCGGACTAGGAAAAATTCCATCTATTTAATGTTCGTAATTTCCAAAATATATGATATCGAAGGGTTGATAAGAATTTACACTAGACTAGGATATACTTCAAGCAGTTCCGCACGCGAGTCTGTATGTTGATTTTTGGTATTTGAGGTTCCTAAAGTGGCGCTGATGAAACTTCAGGCTTCTAAGACGAGTTCTTTTAAATTGGTAAATACGGATTACAGTTTGAAGAAGTCAGCTGCGTCAAACTTCAGACTGGCTCTAGAAGGTTAAATGTTTGTTTCTTTAGTCACACGCCTTCAGATTTCAAGGTTATTTAGCGTGGAATAATAAAATAATTTGTGAAGAAGAAACTGTTAAATTTGACATTCAGAGGACCGTGCATCTTGATATATTCTTAAAATAGAAACCAACGAGATGCAACAATTTCTCAAAATTTATTTTGGAATAGAACTCTACATGTTTCGGACAGGTTTACTGTCCATCATCAGGAGACTAGTACTGTATACACAGCAATAGGTATATGTCATACAGGATGTGTTGACTGTCTGCTAGCGGGATCAGGATGGAACTTCCATGTACAGTTCCATTCCAAAATAAACTTTGAGAAATAAGTGCATCTCGTTGGTTTTTATTATAAGAAAACTGTCAAATTTTCGAAGTGTTTTTTTCTCTACTTTAAGACAAAAAGCAGGAATTATATTACAGGTTCTGAAAAGAATATAAAAATCCCAAAGAAAGTAATAATTTTTTGGACTGACATTTGTGAGCAAGTTCCCCACACTGCAAAGCCAAGGGACTAATGGCTCAAGAAGAATGACCATAGACATTCTACTTAATATCGTGAAATTTACTGCATAAAATCTTACGATATAACATTTCTTCTGATAGAAAAACAGTCCACCTATTTTGTAGGAAAACCGAAAAATAATTACAGTACAGTGCTCACAAAGCCCACAAATGTTTACTATCCTCAGCCAGGTGAGTGAAGTCCACAACCTCGAATGAAGTTTATTGCCTCTCTTGTGTCTTCTGTGTACATTATTTTAAAATTTAATTGCTGTTTCCATTTCACAACTCTCTCATGATTGCTATGTACCAACCAAATGTATTTTTCTTGACTTAATGGATGCTTTAGTAAGTTTTAAACAATACAATTTATGAAAACACTGTCAAACGCCTGGTGGCCCTGTTTAAAACTACTTTGCCGATCACGGCAGCTTATAATGACCACTGATTCCATAATTAAATTCAGTGTTAAAGAAGGGGGTTAGATTTGGATATGCATACTCCTACTGAAACAGCGATATTTTTTAATGTGGGATTTTTGGTAAGTATTGGGCCTATACGTTGAAATTCCTCTTAGGTTTTCTATCAGTAACGATACTGTCATCCCGTATGCTTCACTGTATCAAGAAACTAGGAGTAAAGATTGGGGAGGAAGTAGTAGCGTGCGTTTGAGTTTCGATGTTCACAGGAAGTTACGACTCGGGTCGAATACAAAAACAAAGATTCAAAACCTTCATATTCCAGTAAACACACAAAACTTTTCCCATTGCTTCTGTTCGATAGAGAACTACGGCTAATTCTGCATGGAACAGAAAGCAATTCCCTCAGTTCAAGCACGATGTCAACAAGTTGCAAGCAGAAGTGACATCTGGGGCTCACATGGCCATGACTGTGGAGATTACTGTCTTCTGGATTGTGAAACCGTGGGGTTTGGTAGGTGGGGAACAACGGTTTTCTAAAACGTACCAGACTATAAGACATTGTAACTCCGAACACCCTAATGATATAAGGAAATATAATATAATATGGAAATATTCCTTCAGTTTTGCTACTTAACACTTTCTAGACTCATGCTTCACAACTTTATGACTGTTAGTGACAGCATTTAACAACATCTGCATTAATTGTGCTATTGTCGCTGAGCGCTAAGACAGCAAAGCGTTATACTGGTGAAGCGGTGACGATCAAGACCCCTACTCAGAAGATGTCGTGATCGAATTTCTGTCGGGACACCTGCTATACTTAATCTAGGATGGCTACCGTGTCACACTTTCTTTAGCAAATGGGGCAAGGGCTTGGCTTTGACCACCAGCCGAATCTATTGTCGAGGTTAAAGAAGGAGTAGAGTTATACCTCTACGTCCACTCTGGGCTTTCATGGTCTGTTCTAGGGTAAAACTACACCAGCCATACTGATTAAATTCTTGTGGTCCTTCTCAGAACCTACCAACAAATACTGGGATAGTTATTCGATTAGACGACCTGCAAAATTCTTAACAATTTCTCATTCAGAAATCTTCACACCACCAACGCTAGTGCAAGAGGTGAAGGTATTTCTGTTAAGGCCTGGACAGACCCTTAAGGCTTCAGGAGTTTGAGGCTCCAAGAGCTTCTAACCAATCGGCGCGTGAGGGTGGTAAGGGTGTCAGCCCGAAGGAACGGCCGTTTTATTCCTCAGTAAATATTTCTAGTACTCATTTCAATCAGAGGCTGAGTCGACCGCACGACCATACTGCTGCCAGAAGGATTACGTCAATAAAAAATCCCAACGATCCCTTCGGATATCGGACCCGCGACCTTCTGGCTTGTAGCGCAGTGTCTCAACTGACTGCGACGCAATATAGCCTGAGATAATAATAACACCGCACATTAATATTTCCCATAAAATTATTAAAGTCTTCGTCATGCCAGGCGACAAGATTTGATATCACATTCCAGGCAGGAACTGTAACATTCTACTTTTCATCTTCGTATAAGCAGAGTGGGGCACGAGGAAGTGCTGTTGTTTCGTAGACCGCTGTGAGATAATGGACAATAAATGGAGCGAAAGTCTTTCAGTACTAATTAGCATAAAGAAAGGAGTTTAAAATCCATTGCTCAGTTTTGGAAGCTTACTTTTTCCAGATGTCCTGCATGCTCTCTGAAACTCTACCCTTATACTACAAACACCTGCATGGTTTCTTGCAATTAAGCACCATTATTTGTTACAGTTCCTTCCTGTTGTTCTTATTTTCACGATTCTTGGTTACAGCTTGAACAAGCAGAATACACTTTACATTTCAGACGTTCCGACAGGAGAAAGTCTGGGGCTGTCAAGGTCGGTAAACGTGATGGTCAAGAAAGTCGTCAAGCTGTGAAGTTACTTCCCCCAGGAAAAGTCACGGTTTGCCACGTTGCTTGCGTCTTTGCTCCTTCGCACTGAAAAATTTCGACTCTTTTGTTTCACACTTCGCAGTTGCTTATCCAAAAATGTTTGCAGCGTATTGCAGTGGCGCTCAGGTTACGCTGTAACCGTCGGATGTTTACCTCTAATACGTAAGGAAACACCACACTTTTTTTTTTACTTTTGCATTACGTAGAAGTAACCCTTCACTGGAATGTTGAAGGGAATTGGAACAATTAAAGAGGCCTTGTTACATCAACGTATTCAAACCTTGAGTGAGCTCTTAGAGCAATGAACTGACTGTCATGGAGATACTTACTTACTTACTTACTTACTTACTTACCTACTTACTCCATGGTGCAGAGTCCTTCTTGAGAAGATAACTGGTTTGCAGCTAGTAAAGAAATTCCCCGCATTTCACGGAACACGAAGGTTCATTACCGCACTCACAAGCGTCCGCCACCTGTCCCTATCCTGGGCCAGCCCAATCCAGTCCATATACCCACATCCTACCTCCTGGAGATCCATCCTAATATTACCCACCCATCTACGCCTAGGCCTCCTCAGTGGTCTCTTTCCCTCCGGCTTCCCCACCAAAAACTTATACACCACCCTCTCCTCACCCATACGCGCCACATGCCCAGCCCATCTCATTCTTCTCGATTTTATCACTCGCACAATATTGGGTGAGGTGTACAAATCATTTAGCTCCTCGTTATGCAATCTCCTCCATTCCCCCGTTACCTCGTCCCTCCTAGGTCCAAATATTCTCCTCAACACCATATTCTCAAACACCCTCAGCTTCCTTTCCTCCCG
>Ga0123352_10013097_pt1 | contig 13147 bp, 8 predicted proteins | sample TergutLab28metaG_FD_89700 | JGI IMG/M metagenome (GOLD analysis project Ga0123352, IMG submission 89700) | Labiotermes labralis P1 segment gut microbial communities from Petit-Saut dam, French Guiana - Lab288 P1 | ecosystem: Host-associated > Arthropoda: Insects > Digestive system > Gut ... | reverse complement strand
GGACGCTTGTGAGTGCGGTAATGAACCTTCGGGTTCCGTGAAATGCGGAGAATTTCTTGACTAGCTGCAAACCAGTTAGCTTCTCAAGAAGGACTCTGCACCATGGAGTGAGTAAGTAAGTAAGTATATATACATATATATATATATATATGTGTGTGTGTGTTTGTGTGTGCGTGTAGGGTTTATGTACATCATTTTATTGAGACTAATTTTTAATAGAATTAAAAATGTCTTTTCGGCTAAGGTAATTGTGCATTCATTTACAGGTGCAAAACCTTTATAACAGCAGAACCTCTCTGTGGGGTGCCTACTGTCTATTACGGAGCGTCGATCGGTTTTAAACTCAGCGCACACTTCTAATTGCCGCTACGAAAGTAGGTCTTATGTTACATGTGGTAAAATGCGAGATTTTAGGTTCGTACGGCAGAACAGAAGAAAGCAGCAGAAACTGTATGTTCTGTAGTTATATATGGTCGTTACAAGCTGGTGACAGTATAGCAAAATAATTAGGTTTTACGAAAAAGGAGATGGCGGCTTTAGAGAACTCTCTATTTCAGGCGTGGGCCTTTCAGTAAATTACTCCCTAGGAAGGTCAGTAAATGTTGGTAATATTATCTGTACTCTTTGGTCTACACATGGATTATAAACATTTTTACGTTTGGGGTTTTTAAAACGATGTTTGGTTTCCTTCTGGAAAAAAGTTGTATGTGCACAAAAATTGTTGTCCACTGTATGTTATGGTTTACTACAGCCCGTTATAATGCCTCTTACTGAAACAATGTGAAATAAATTTATTCTACTACGTTAAACTCATTGCAGTACCGAAAGCACAAGCATAACTTCCAGTGCGTTAATTTGTGCTGTCACCTACCGTCCCTGTTAGTTACTGCTCCCTAATCTGCGATATGTTGCCGCAAGAAACAGCGTAGAAAGAGTGTGTTCTTATCCATCTCTCCTATTCGAAATACTTTCTAAAACACCCACCGGTGGCACGTTAATAACGAGAGAAAAGCGTGGCTTAGCATTTTATATACGCAGCGCTAATGTATAAACCGGTGATCGGCAACCTCAGAGCCGCCGGTCAAATAGTGAGTTGCATGATTCACAACTGTTTAATTTTAATTCGCAATAGAAAAGTAAAAAAAAAAAATCGCATTCACCTACCAAAAGTATCCTGAGACCAGGAAGTGTATGGCTGCACACAGTCCTCTATTTCAGTGTAATTGTAATTGAAACTTAAGTACATTAGAAGGAACTGATGGTGTTAAATTTCAATATCATGTCATGTGACTGTCGACTGGACGGTAATAAATGATGTTCAAGGTCAATGCTGAAAATAAGACCGCCAAAAACACATCAGGGATACAAGTGTCCTCCTGAGAAATGGTATGCATTTCCACTCCACAGACATTCCAGGAAACAGTCTCTTTTCTGACAGTGGTTCTCTGCACAATACAGTCATTTGAATGTCATTCACACCCAAGAATACAAGGTATATATGTTATACAAAGGTGTAGACATCTCCAAGGACTGGAGTCTAAATACTGAAATATGATGAGATTTTCTCAGCGATGTTGCTGATGAGGTAAGTCTTCATGCCTTCTTGTCAGGTAAATAGTTATTGACCTTTCCAAAGGTCACACTGCCTTCACCCTCAGGGTCAAGCAGCCTTAGAAGATTAATACTGGTAGCAGGTAAAGTACCAAGGGAAAGAGTGGAAGCAATAAACGTATTTTTCAGTAATGTTGTGAGCCCTTGGTACTGCAGTGAACTTGGTACTGCAGTGAACTTGGTACTGCAGTGAACTCAGCAACAACATATAATAAATTTAGTCCATAACTTTTAAATAAAGTGCATTACAAGGTGCAACACTGAGGCTTAGTCTTTTTGGCGCCGCTCATTCTGACAGCAAAATGTTTTTCAAATGCAGTCCTAGAAGAGTATCGCCTTGAAGATGAAGGATCTCTGTTACTTGGAGCGTCGGTCACTACTTGACAGTCGACATGATCCGATCCGATGTTTTCAGAAATTTTATATCTTCGTGCATTTATTAACTAGAAAATTATTTCTACCTTTTATTAGCGAATTCGGACATCTCTTCGAATATAGTTAAAGTTTTTCCGTCGGCGTGGAAATTGTAACAAAGACAATTAAAATCTGAATGTTGAAACAACTTAGTGGAGAGGGTTTTGGTTTCGTTCGATAATGTGGGAAGTTGCCCTGAAGTTATGCCAAAAATGTTGTTGTGAAAAGTCGAAACAGAAAACTAACTAAATGACAATGATTGACAGGCTAGAGTTAAGAAAAACAATGGCGCCTGTAGTCCGTGAGTGTTGATAGGCTACCTGCCAACTGCATGTTGGAGACATCAGTCAGTGTAGGTCCGCTTTTGCTTTCTTGTTGATTTTCTATGTGTGTGTGCGTGTGTACCGAACCTTCATAAAACCTGAGTTTTGGACTCTAAATTTGGATACTGCTGAAAGAGTGAACTTATTTTAACAAGCTGTTTATTTATAAATACATAGATTAAATAAAGAGTTACTTTGTAGACTGCACACAGAGACAGGAGGAAACTTCCTTCAACTAGCCTACAGCGGGTTGTTTGACCGTGCATCTTCCTCCTGAAATAATGTGAAATGCCGACTTGATGCAACTAGGTAATTTTATTGATGTATTCTTAGCTCGACATATTTCTGGTACATACGCCCATAACCAGGAGCATTAGATGTTGAGTTGCAGCATATGGTTTTCTGCACCGAGTTTTTGGATGGGTGGTGGTCCTGGGAGCCGCTGCGTAGGTCGTGTGTACGGTGCGGATTGTGCACGGTGCGGATTGTGCACGGTACGGCACCATCCGCACCGTACACACGACCTACGCAGCAGCTCTCAAGACTACCACCCATCCACAAACTCGCTACATAAAACCGTATGCTGCAACTCAACATCTAATGCTCCTGATGATGGGTCTATGTACCAGAAACATGTCGAGCTGAAAATACATCAATAAAATTACTTTGTTGCATCAAGTCGGCATTTCACATTATTTCATTGCCTACAGTATTTCCCAAGTCACAGCATGGGCATTTTATGAATTCGTCCTACCCACGTACTATCATCCAAGATATTATTTCTCGAGTTGATTCTTGCCAAGAATTATCCAAAATGTAATCAGGCCGTTCAGTGCATAAACCGTAGTGAGATATTGAAAGATCAAACTTGTAAGGAAACTGCAAGGAAATAGAACAAGTAACCCTGAGTGATTTTACTTAGTCAGGAGACACGATTCCGAAACTAATTAATAATAATTATATGATGATAAGGAGATACGGAAAATAATCTTCCTAAAATTAAACAAAATGCTATGTATTTTGATAATTCTGACGATGTTTACAGCTATACCTACACTTAGGTCTAGGCATATATGCATACGTCAAAACACTTTTCCATTTTCTTTTCCTAATATAGGCCGGGCGCATCTAACGACCATCAATACGTAAATTAAGATATTAGATACGTTAGGACTAGGCACCAGACAAGGCTGGGGAATCACTTTTAGGCTCCGGCAGTTTCTATACTCGGCAAAGCATTATTGAACTCTAAATGTATTCTGATATACATATACTATCCGCGGCTGTACCATTAGACAAAAGTACGTAAACCTACATTACTTCGCGGTTGTGAAGTAATTTCCCATCACAGTAACACAGCTTGAGCCACGTACGTTTCAGAGATATGATTAAAAATTTAGAGTTGGCTTTTATAATTTTCTGTTCTGTTTTGTTCCGATCTGGTGATGCATTCAAGTTAGGTATTCAACATAAACACACAGTCCGCCGTCGTCCTGCGTTATTCATAAGCTCTATTATGTTATGAATTATTATACAGCTTGTTAGGATATTGATGGAAGATCTGTCAACCATGACGCGAAATTGACATGGCGGCCTGCCCTCCCCTTATAGCGTCACGTAGGGGACGTAACCTCATTCTTTCGCTACAAAATTTGAAACCATTTATGAAAATTGATATCACGTCTAGAAAAACGAAGACTGCAATAAGAGAATCAGAGTACCATTACAGTAGACGCAAGCATTCCAACTGGGAATGTGGATTAGATATCACTTTCTGAGTGCCATAAATTTGGGAAAAAATAAGTAGTAGCCTCCATTGGCTAGAATATAAATTATTTTCTGTAAGATACAAAAACAAGATTGGAAAAGTAACCTACAGCCATTTCACATGTGTTTGATTTACACTTCCTTCTAACAAAGCAAGCGTAATTCAAGAACTTAAGCTTAAAAGCAGCATGACTACTGCCTTAAAATAGTTTAAAAAATACTGGGTCGATTTTTTTATGCAAATCTAAAGGAGAATAGGCCAACAGCTTTTTTTTTAATGACACTTGATGTAAAAGTTTATAAAAATCCGTCCATAAATTCTCAAGTTTGAATCTGCATATGGAGGATTAAGGAACAGATGGCAGGGAAACACTATTCCATGCATTTATTGTTTACCCACGCTGCACAAAGTACGTATTAAACATACAGGCCTAAATGTATTTCAATAAATTCGGCCATGGACTTAGTTAAAGTTATTTTTAACTGTCTTCAATTAAAATTTCAGTAAAAAAAATATCCTGTCCTAACATCCATAACCTAAGGAAATGAACGGCCTTTCCGCTTAGATGACACTGCAGTAAGTAACCTACACTTGATGCCAAGCCGTAGATCCGATAACTCCAAGGACAAGCGTATTTCTAGACGGGATGCTAGTCGCTCATCTTCTCAACAAGCTCCTTTTTCGTATGGTTAGAGAGAGATCATTACCATAATCACAAGACCTCTTTGTTGGTGTGTACCTTAAAATTTCAGGTCAAAGATGCGTTGTTGAAAGTTGGTCACCTTTAGAGTTTATCTAATCGCTTGCGTAGACAGATTAAGAAAAAAAAACCATGAAAGTCTAGCCAGGACAGACAACCTGAAGCCGTAAAATCTAAGTGGCGACCTCCCGAGTGTGAAGAATGAGTGCCTACTACAGTTACTGACCTTGGCAGTGGTTTGTGCTGGGGAAAGCCTACAGTCTAAACCTTTTGACGCCTAATATCAACTATAGTGGTCGTACCGCACCACTAACCTCTAAAGTTACATTTTATATATTTATTCAACAAACATAAGTACCGAATATTTTAAACATGGTATATACTCTCCGTTTTGTTCTCTTCAAAATGCAGTTTGTTTCATAATTCTAACGTATTTGGTTCCTGTATTATTCACATTTTATATACAGAGTGTGCTAAAATTAAAAAAATAATTCCGGCGCCAAAAGGTTAATCGTAGCCAGCAAACCACCACTCAAACTCTGCATGCCAACTGCATTCTCTTGAGTAAGGGACAGCAAACTCTAATCCGTGGGATTCAGTGCACACATTATCTCAGTCTACATAGAGTTAGTTCTTTTTTTCAAACAACGTTTACTTCACAATCACTGACGATATGCCTACATTCTTCTAGAACTTCTAGTGCAGTAGCCATTATCGAGTATTTAGGTTTTCATACTGATGTAGTTGAGGTCTTTAATCTTCTGGAATATGGCTTCACGTCACTGCGTAATTGATGCCCGACGTTTCTAGAAAACGTAATAGTCTCATTTTCAAGGGTAGAAATGCCCAAGAAGAACTGGGCCTTACTGACCATGAATCTGAGTATGTTATTTGTCTCGCAACTTCAAGCACCAATTCTCAGAAGGATGGAGACTTCATGTAGCTATTTGCCAAGTTTCCAAGGAACCTACTGCCTTCATCTTCCTTACTGAAAAGTCCTGAAAATGGGAGGCATTAGTCACCTTCTTCCAGAACGTCAGTAAATAGCTACCAAAAGATTAAGGAAAACTGAGTTTTGATGCTGTGTCTTTTGGTGAGCCGTTTCCAATGATTCGAGGATTATAGTACCTCAATCAATGCTATACAAGCCGAAAGGTTGCGGGTTCGATTTCCGATGGTGTCGCTGGAATTTTTCATTGACATAACCCTTCTGCCCGCACAATTGCCTTGGGGTCGCATCAGCCTCTAACAGAAATGATACTAGGAATATTTCCTGGCGGTTGAACACGTCCGGTGCGAACGGCTGACAACCTTACCTACCATCTTCACGTGCCCGACTGTCTTGAAATTTGGGAGCCTCAACATCACGGAACCCTCAGAGTCTGTCCAGGCCTGCACAGGGATAGCTAAAAGAAATAGTTGCTTATTCTTCAAGATCAAAAGTAAAAGGAAAATATTCTTTCTAAGCTGCTGGGTTCTGCAGAAGAAGGTCGAAACACAGGGACTACTGATCCAACGACAGCATCATTGCCAACAGAAATGGATCTGTAGTAACGACGTAGCAAGTGTCACAGGTAGTTAACACACGACGTCACACGGCGGAGGACAGCAGCGTTCATCTTTACATTCATCTCAGTGAGAACATCACCCCGCATTCATTACTACACGAGGCCTAACTCCCTTGGGCGTACCTTTAGGGTGGCAGGTAAAGAATGCCGTGTTGTATTACTTTAAAAAGGAGGAAAGGGGAAATGCGTAGCTTCTGTATGTCAGGTGTACACGAATCCGTTCAGTGTCAGATAATTCTGAAAGTGTAACGTACAGTACAACAGCGTATTCGGTTTTATTCCTCTTGCGTGTATTCAGGAAAGCAGCGGCGTCAGGCTACCCAGTCTGTCCCTTCGTGTCCCTTCCATCACGTGCTACTAGAAGTAGCTAGAGAAGCGGAGAGAGAGAGATAGGAATAGAGGCGTGGTGGAAAGGGGTTGGAGGGAGAGAAACTTTTTGATTGACAGCTCCGTCTAGCCAATCACGAGGCTGGAATGCTGATGAGGTACACGTCAATCAAGAGCAATGTTCTCTCTTTTCATCTTATGCTATCTTTATCTCTTTGTCTCCTTTCCCCCCCACACTGCCATAATTTTCTATCCCTGTTTCTCCTCTTGAAGCGTAAATACACACGACCCCCACCCCGAGTATTCCCTTTCTAAAAACTTTCAGTTCAATTTCCACTTCAAACCCTTCCTGGTAAAGGATGAAATGGAACGAACTCTGTCCCACCCTCAAACAACCCCGTCCTCATACATAGGCCTATCGCAGCTCTTATTAAAGTATGATATTACTGATCGCAGTGCCTAGTAAATAGACCATGACAACTACTGAAAAAGAGGACGAGGGAAAAATAGACTTCTGGAAGAAATTCAAGCAATCCTCAATGAGCTCAGCACTACACATTGGTGGTATTCGGAGAGAGGCAGAAACCCTATTTTATCTGGCGTTTTATATGTGTGAACAAAGATAAATGAACTTGTGTGTTAACAAATACATATTCTATTGTTGTAATATGACGTACATTTGTTACCACACGGGCAATTAAATTAAATTAAACACAACACAATTATGCACTGCACGAAATATATATGTACAATGCGTATTAACTATTAAGTAAGTCGTATTAAGTTCGCAAATGCCAAAAAGGTATAAGATATCTATGGTTATTAATACAGTAAGGAAAGCTACTTGAGACAAATGCAGCTATCTGAATGATACAATGCACTTTGAAATTATGCATTTTACAAGTTCTGATATCACACATTGCACATTGATTACCACATGGGCTATTAGTAGGAACTAAATAGAAAGATAATTTGATAAACGATTTTGCAGACTAGACACTGAAGGACAATACACGCCGGGGAAATTGTGTTCGGTGTGTGAAGCTGACCAATCATTCCTGCCCAATGCTAAGTTTAGGGAAGCGTTTAGCATTACATCTGTCCACAGTACAAGGTCATCACACGGGGAGCCTAATGAAGCACAGAGATAAATTTATTGTTCATGATTGCCACTCGTTACCTCCCGAAAAGCAACGATTTTAGTAGACACAGTTGCGGGCATCTCACGTCAAGTTTAAATATTTTTCACCTTACGCAGTAAAATCTGTGAAGTTGGTCATCCTTGTAGGTCGGCCAATTGTCACAGTTAGCCACCTTTTTAAGGAACCAGCAAATTCTGTAATACACGTGGTCGTTACACCATAACTTGGCCACAGTTTCAAGTCCTGTGCTTTGCTTTCTGTCTAAGTTCGATCTCCCCATGTTGACAGACTAGAAGATTTGTACAATATTGGGCCGCAATCCTCATTAATTAGCGGAACTGCCTCTTGACCAAACAGTCTCCATTCTTTCACCTCACGTATGGACAAGGAACTGGAATTTCCTTGTGGCCAAGAACCCATTACTCTACTCCCAAGTCCCTATTCATTGACAGGGTTACGTACCTGCTTTCCATTTCGCCTGTACACTCTAAACTGTACATTGACACAAGTGAGAGGGCAGATTTCACTTTTCATAGTGTCAAGTGGTTTCCGTAAGCTGTATAAGTTGGGCGGTTTTACTGGAACCAGAGGTGGCCAATATAGACGGGTGTTACCGTACGTCCTATCACATTTTTCCTGTAGGTTAAACACATCCGCCCTATTTCACCATTCGTGTTGGATACCGAACACCATTCCAGAACTACATGCTGTTGTGTTTACATATATGAAGATACATGATATGTACGTAATACTCTCCTTTCTCTTGTCAGTTCCTGTCTCTTGGTTGCAAGTAACCTATTCCCGTGAGGGTTTTTCTTTTCATTTCGGAGAAGACGATAGCCTACTTACCCCTGAGAAGCGATAGCTATCTTGAATGAAGATTGTCATGTTATCTCTAGGCACTCCAAGCGAAAATCGGAATAATGCCAGGAAACAGGCTGCACTGCGTCCTCTATAGTCACAGTTCACATACACATCGTATAATCACAATTACCTCTAACTGGGAGCTGAATGGTCTCTATTATTTTAATGAATCTTTAAAATGTTTTGAAATATTTGTTCATGGACGGGCTGTACCTACACTTCCTGGTACCTGTTTTGTGCAGAAAGACCAAGAACATTTAGGACCCGTTTAAACCCAAATGGTTACTTCATGTATCACCAGGCTTACCCGGAAAAAATCTACTTTATGTTCACAGAGTGCATTTGTGTACTTTGCTAGTGTATCAGAAAGAATATCAGAAAGAACAGCGATTCTTTTTTCATGTATGACTATTTGGTGCTCACAGACGCGAAGGAGTGTTAACTGTGCGGTACGAACTGAGTATGTGGATATGATATAGATTAATTTTGATTTAGAGGGGTTAATCTTAATATCTGGGATTCTTTCCTTTCACCTTCTGGTGTGTTGTCATGTCTGATATTTGATATATGGTTTTAGTTTGTTTTTTTTTGCACCAAGTGAATAAATTGAGGGTAGATCATATCTGTTTGTCTGTCTGTACGACTGCAGGATTAATGCCAGGAAGGGTTCATTGCATTTCTGTTATGTGTGTATTCTAAAAGCCATGTGGCTAATGCCAGATACTTACGTAAAATTTAAATCAGATTTTAAAAACTAAAAGAAAATCAAAAGCTTGCATTACATTGTAAAGTCTCGAAATGTGTTAATTTACGACAGTTTGTTACTGAGATTATACAGAGTCGCGATCCCGGTGGCTGCACTGTCTAATTCGTATGTCTGCAGCCGCTTGAATCTTGGAATCGAGGGTTTGAATTCCGTTGAGGGCAAAGATATGCGTCTCTTGTGTTTGTTGAGTGTTGTGTAGGCAACGACCCTTAAGACGGGCTGATAAATCTTTCGGAGGAGTCCTACCGAATGTGTGTGTGTGAGCTAGAAACCTCAACAGTGAGGCGGACTAGGCCCGATTTGGAATGATGCGTTAAAGGAAAAACAACATGGGCACTCTACGTAAAACGCAACATTGAGGCGCGTTCGTGCCACTATTATTGCTGTGGAAAAGTAATAAGTGCTACATATTCTATGTGTGTGTTTGTAGCCTTAGATATCCAGCATGCAATGCTAATGCGCTACAATATATTGCTATCTGTATACTGTCACGTTCTACAGTAGTTTTCCACATTGTATCCGGCACCATTTTCGAAAAACACTTACTGAACATAAAATATGTGTTTTGATTCATTCTACACTTTTGTCTAAACATTTCTCACTGTAGTAAGAAATGAGCAAGATATGATCATAAATGTATGTTGGGCCTCATATAAAATACCCATTATTACTGCCAGATTTTAATGAAACTCATTTTCTCGAAATATTTTCGAAAAATATTCAAAAATCAAATTTCATGAAATTCCTTCCAATGGGAGCCGTGTTGTTCCATGCGAAGGGACGGACGGACGGAGATACAGACAGCCCGATAGACACGACGCAGCTAATGGTTGCTGTTCTCAGTTTTAAGAACGAGTCTAAAAATGGATTGACACGGATATGTAAAATAGAAGGTCGGAGAAAATCGTCTCTCGTTGCCACTTCTCCCCCAAAATTTCCAAATAGACGGTACTGTCTTGATTGCTAGCACAATACACAAGAATTTCAAAGGTCTAGGGCTTTTATTTGTTATGCTTTTCAGTGAGATCTAGACGCTTAATAAACAGCATAAAGAACGTAATTTATAATTACACCTACATGCAGTGAGCTGCCGCTACGGCTAGCGTGATTATGTGTGAAATAATGAATTTGTATATGGATACGGGGAATAATTCGGAATAAGAAATAGTAAAAATCGACGTTGAAACCTATGATTGCCGACAATGAAAATCGCACTTGAAGACGGTAAAGGTAAATCAATCCCATTAAAGGCCCGAGGTGCCCAGAGGGTTCCAGGAAGTTAAGGTCCCCAGATTACGTGACAATGGCCCAGGATGGTGGTAAGGTTGTCAGCGTTACGCACCGGCCGCTTTTTACCCCCAGAAAATACTCCTGGTACTCATTTCTGTTAGAGGCTGAGTCGACCCCAGGGCCATAGTGCGATCGGAAGGATTTCATGTCAATGAAAAATTCCAATGACACCATTTGGAATCGAACCAGCGACCTTCCGATTTGTAGCACAGCACCTTAACCACTGTGCTACCGCGGTCCCCATCTGAAGGAAGACATGTGCTTACTCACATACAACTGCAATGAGTGTGTAAAATGTGTATGTGTGTATGTGTAAAATGTGTGTAATGTGTAAAAATTTATACAGGGCAAAAGACAAAGTTTTCTGAGGAAAAGTCTACAGGGTGATACAATAAATTTAGAGAATACTGTCTTTTCGGTTGTGACTCCACTAAGCCCACAATTCTGACTATGCTTCCTTTGAATTTGTTCAAAAATTATAATTATTTATAAAGTGCAGCCTAGCTGGATATTTTCACTATACTTTTGAATTCTTTATTGTCATTTCATTCATAATTTTTTCCTCTTGCTATGGTAACACAAAAATCACAATCATATTTCAAATAAACTACAGATACTGTCGCTCATCGCAACAACTAAATCGTACCGAATTATCCACGAAAATCTAAAAGGCAAGAGCCCAACGGCATTCAAGAAAACTAAGTGTTTAACACATTTATGAAAATATAGCAATATCCTACAATGAATATCACTAATGTGGAAAAAAATGAAAGAAAGAAGAAAAAAGCAAAGACTAGAATAGTAGTGACTCTCCAATTCGTGAAGAAAGACTGCACAAAAACCAATTTTTAACATGAGCATAAGCATTATTAAAAGACAATTGCTTTAAGGAAATGTAGAACTCAAAAGCTACTCTGCGAAGCTCATTTTCGGTCCGCTGGCTGAGCTGCTACATGAAACCTTTGTCTCTAAGCTCGACCGACCGCCTACGTAGACAGACTTCTAAAGCAACCACCATTACCATGACAACGCACACAGCACTGCTCTGTGGAACAACAGTCACGGTGTTCGTGATTCTGGAACGCTGATTTCTGCTTCCCACCAGCAGTACAACACTACAAGATGACAGTTTTAACGGGCTCCTGTCAGGCCACATGGTTTAAACTGAAATGTTCTTACTCCATACCGGATATAAAGAACCTGATGAACCATACTGTGTGTGCGTTCCCCACAGCAAGCGGTTCCCATGTCTACAAGTAGGGGAACAGAAATCATTAACACCTTCAGCTGGTTGTAGGAAACATATATGTGTGTGTGTGTGTGTGTGTGTGTGTGTGTGTGTGTGTGTGTGTATATATATATATGTATATATATTCCCGTATATAATTTTTGTATTGATATGCCTGATGACGGCCTGAGAAACACGTAGAATGCGTTTACAGGAGCAACTCGATTATACGTAAACTTGTGTTGTGTTCGACGGCGTACGTGTATTTTATTATACAAAAGAAGAATTTTAAACAAATTATTAGCTGCTAATTCCTAGAACTCAAGGATAAACAGGCTATTGTTTATTAAACGTTTAAACCTGTGGTAATTATGTATACCACCTGTTCTAACATTAAAAACATCTGCATATTTACATACACTGGAATATTTGTTCTGTACACTTCTCACATAAAATGAGAATTTTTTCCCCTGCAACAACCTTAAGCCGTTTTCTTTGCAATGGTGACAGTATTATCTGTGATGGTATACAAAAAAGTATTTTAGAAAAATTTTTAATTTTAGACTCCTGCCCATATCTTCTGTCTTGTCGAGGAAGGTGCCTCGAAACAGTGGGGTAACAACGTTTCAACCAGACCAACATCTGATCACGAGCCCTCAAGAAGGCTGGACGATAAACGTAAAGAGAGTGACTCTTTCATTGTATGAAGGGTTACGTTGTAATAGTTCTTTCGCGAAGGACAGGAATTAAACAAAAGGCAATTATATGCTTCTTTATTGCTTCACGTAAGCCTACAAAGCAGACTTCATCTCCAAACAGCTAGTCCTTCCGTAGCGTTATGACAGACGGAATGTTCATGGTAACGGTTGGATATCCAGGCCTATGTGCTGCAGCGTCTCCAGCAAGAGCAGATATTGGCCACGACCGTATCTTCCACCACATCCCCAACTGTTGTACCAACGTTATGCCGATACCGACGTCACACTTATTTTTTTACTTCGATTTTCGGTCTACAGCGGCGGCTCTTAACGTGGGGTCCAAGCAACGATTTCGGGGGGGGGGGGGGGGCCAGGGAACTTTTTTGTCGGAAAAAATCAAAATTTTTTTTCTCCTAAATATAAAACAAAATTACCATTTCTTTTTCTT
>Ga0123352_10013093_pt1 | contig 13148 bp, 13 predicted proteins | sample TergutLab28metaG_FD_89700 | JGI IMG/M metagenome (GOLD analysis project Ga0123352, IMG submission 89700) | Labiotermes labralis P1 segment gut microbial communities from Petit-Saut dam, French Guiana - Lab288 P1 | ecosystem: Host-associated > Arthropoda: Insects > Digestive system > Gut ... | reverse complement strand
TGCGGATAGAGGGGTGTCACGTGGTCAGCGCAACGGGTCCCCACAGCCGTTAATCTCTGTTTCCTAGACCTGGAGCCGCTACTTTTTCCATTCAAGTAGCTCCTCAATTGACCTCACGAGGCTGAGTGGACCCCGCCGTTCCAGACCCACTACTACTCAGAAAATCTGGTAGCACCGGGGATCGAACCCGGGACCTCTGTATCTGTAGCCAGAAACTCTGACCACTAGACCACACAGGTGGTCCATAGACACACTATATTTGGAAAATATGGACAGGCTCCTGAAGCAGGTTTGTGTGAGTATGAAAATAATGGTGGCTGGAGGAATGGCTGGGTACAGTTACATGTGGTTACATATACACTGATACAAACTAACCATAACCTTGTCTTCTATGTAGTTTAGTTCATGAGTGGTGCCAGACTTGAAAATGATGGGATCATAGGCGAAAATTTTCTATTTATATAGTTGAAACTTGAATAGTCCAGGCATCTGAAAATAACAGGAAACCTGTGGGGTGTGCTGAATTAGTAACTGTCCTATTGTCCGAGATTCAGTGAAAGTTGACAGGACTATTACGTGTCCAAGAGTTCATTACTAAAAAATACAAGTCTTGTGTGTACAACATGCTGGCTGAGCTCAGTTGCTTCCCATAATGTGAAATGGTTGAGACAAGATACAGTAAAGCAAATGGTAAAGTTCTACCTCAGCACTAGGCAGGGAGAAGACAGCTTTACCTTTGACAAAAAAAAGCCCATCTTACTCACTGACTAGGAAGCTGGGTATGCCTCACAGCTTGTCCTGATGCTTCAGAGATGAGAAAAATCTACAAACCCTACTTGTAATCAAACCAAAAGTTCACTGTGTGACTTGCAGCTTAGTCACTAAACCAACTCAGCTACCCCAGCTCATTAGCTAGATAATCATGCAATCGAACTCCTAATTTCTTGGAAACATTTTTATGGCACCTACAGGTTCACTGCTATGTTCAAAGAGGCACACCCTGGACTGTATCTGGAGACAGTTTAGTTCCAAGCACTTCACATCATAGTCCAAAGATCTTTCATAGTTTCTCCTATACTTAGTCATTCTAACAATATCAAGTGTAATGAAAATTATGAATATCTTCATTTTGTAATTTCATCTGGGCTCTTTCTTAGGTTCAAATATTCTCCTCAGCTCACTGTTTTCAAACACCATCAGTTTATGCTTCTGCACATACAACAATGGAAAATGAAAGATATGAACTGGGAATGGTATCATTTTGTTTTAAAAAAATCCATACCAATATGCCAATTGCTGGCCACCTGCGGCAATATACGGAATAGATAACCTATGTTTTTAATGGACTTTTTACTGATTGATAGGAAATGTTTGCATGATCTTCACTATGTCATTATTTCTATATTTATCATATTTAAACAGATGTGGACAATGTATGTTAAAAACTTCCTTCCACTAAACACAAGATCGTATCATGCCAGATTTTATTGCCGACACATAAATATATATAAATGGACCTCATGGAGTGGGAGGATGTAGACTGCATTCCTGTGGTAAGCTTGTATGAACACGCCAATGATACCCTGAGTGGCACTGACTAGCCGAGTAATTGTAACGTCAAGATGGACACTCAGATCTGTGCAGTTAGTAAAATGTATTATTTCCTTTAAAAATGGCCAGTTTTGTTGAAGGACATGATGTTATGATATAAAGCCCAAATATGGAATTGTAACATCACCATCTGTTAATGCCTATGCTTACACTTTCATGTATTTATAATGTCCATCAATAAATCTTGTACATATAACCTATGCCACTATAAAATGGTACAGACCTCCCATCACATTATGTATGTTCTATATATTGTAATTAAAAACGCAACCACTTAAGACGTAAGTTAATGCACCACTTCTTTTAGTCGTCTATTAATACTTCATGACACTCATTCACGAACGCGGAAAATCACACTTCAAACTTGGTGGTATAAGATATAGAACATACTCAGACTGAATCAAGTTCATTCTCGCAAATGAACATTTACCTAGTTCTTTGCAATACACCGCTACGGTCATAAATAGCCAATCAACCGACCAGGCTGCGTCTGAGGTGTGATATACTTCTTTTATATCAGCTAATTCCTATTTCCAGACTACAAAATAACACCATACAAAAAACATACACCGTACAACAATGAAGGAAATTTACTAGCATTTTCAACAGTGCACGTAATAACATACTTCCCTCACACATCACCTCTCTGATAAGCAAGATAATACGTACGGTTTCACGTGTACGTTTATGTTATCAAACATGTCAGGGCCACCATACAAAAAACATACACCGTACAACAATGAAGGAAATTTACTAGCATTTTTAACAGTGCACGTAATAACATACTTCCCTCACACATCACCTCTCTGATAAGCAAGATAATACGTACGGTTTCACGTGTACGTTTATGTTATCAAACATGTCAGGGCAATCCTACATCGGAAACTAGCAATGTCAGAGACAGAACATATACTTGATAATATGGTCCACTAATAAATATTTTTGAACACGTTCTAATCTGCCATGTCTTATCCGAATATGACAACTTACAATTCATGCACACTATCAGAATCAACATCATCGTCGCTTTCGCCAGAAGAGCTATAATCTGCTACCAGCGACGCCATATTGGTATTCATTATAACAATTGAAGCCGGAAATATTATAGCCAATGCACCACGGTGGGGGTATACAGAAATTTACCTTGCATACCTACATACGTTGCTTAGAAACTTTCGTAGAATGTGACATTAGGAGGGCTTTGAAGAACCAAAAGGTAAAGGTAAAGTGCACCCTTGTACAGGCACTGAGGGTCTCTACAGGCCGTACGGCCTATAGGGGGAGTAGAGGTACAGCTCTACTCTTTCTTGACCACATCCAAATTCTACGGAATTCAAGGAATAAATTAATAAGGTGTTTGAGAAAATAATAATATAGTTTCAGATCAATTTACTATCGTTAAATTTAAACAAAACCTACTATATGCAGTTTATGTCAAAAACTAATTATGCAATTAACGTGAATCTAAATTATAAAACTAATCGAATTAATAATGTATATTATACAAATTTGTTTAGGTTTGACGTTGGACAATACACTATCTAGGAAACCACATATAGACAAACTTATTTCCTGACTAAATTCAGCCTGTTACATAATCAGATCTTTAAAATTACTTATTCCCTTGGAAACTCTAAGAATGATCTACTTTTCTAGTGTGCATTCCATCATATCTTACAGTATAATTTTTTGGGGTAACTCCACCTACAGTAATACCATCTCTAAATTACAGAAGAGAGTAATAAGAATTATGATGAATGTTGGAAATAGGGAATCCTGCCGTGAATTAAGAAATTAAATATTCTTCCCCGACACTCACAGTACATACTCTCCTTATTACTCTTTGTAGTGAAGAATATAAATATGTTCAAATCCAGTTTGGTGGTACATTCTATTAACACAAGACAGTCTTCAGACCTGCATTTGCCCCCAGCACATTTGACTAAGTTACAGAAAGGAGTGTATCACTCAGGTATTAAAGTCTTCAATTGCTTACCTACAGGGATAAAAAGTTTATCTGGTGATGTAAGAAAATTCAAATCGGCCTTAAAAAGGTTTCTTTTGGAAGCTTCATTTTATACTATTCAAGAATACTTTGACTGGGACATACTGAGCAATCCTAGTTTAGGGAATTTAACAATAATGATTGCTGATATTGTTGTTTTAATAATTAAATTATTTAATGTATTCTTTTTTCTGTTTGTTAAAATCTGTATGTGCATATACTTATTTGACAATACTTATATTTTTATGTGTTTTTTATGTTGTGACTATTTCCACATCCATATGAAATTGTATTTCGATTGGATCTATGGAAAATAAAGCTAACTAACTAACAGCACTAGAAGGGGGTGAGGAGTCAGCATCATGCCCTGGCCGCTCTCTACCCCTGGGAAAGATCCGGTACCCATTGTACAGGACGCTGGGTGGGCCCCAGGGCCAGTCTGGACAGGTGCGGAAAATCTCGCCCCCTCCACCCCAGGATTCGATCCCCGGACCGTCCACTCCATAGTCAGTTCCTATATTGACTATGCTACCCCTAGCAGAACCAGGAGGGCTTGAAATTAAATGGGTCTAGAAGTAAATGTGAAGTATGTGGTCATGTCTCAAGACCAGCATGCAGGACAAAATCACAACACAAATATCAGTAATAAATCCTCTGAATGGGTGGAACAGTTCAAATATGTGGGAACATCCTAGCATATCAAAATTCTATTGATGAAGAAATCAAGAGCAAGTTGAAGTCATGGAATATTGCCTATCATTTGGTGCAAAATCTTTTGTCTTCCAGTTTTCTATCCAATAATGTAAAGATTAAGATATACAGAAGTATAATTGTTAATGGTGTTTTGTTTGGGCGCAAAACTTGGTCTCTCTCATGGAGGAAGGAATGTACGTTGTGGCGTTCCAGAGTGAGGCGCTGTGGTGGATATTTGCACCTAAGAAGTCTAAGGTAACATGGGAGTGGCCAGGACTACATAACTTGAAATTTATTTGATCAGTACACCTCACGAAATATTATTCAGGTGAATAAGATGGGTGGGGCATGTGGCACATTTGGGCGGGAAGAGGTGCGTACCAGGTTTGGTGTGGAGACCTAGTGGAAAGAACACTTGAAAGGCCTGTATAGATGGAAGGATATTATTAATATTTAAATAAACTTTGTGGTATCAAGAAATCTGACAGTAAGCACATATGGATTTATCTTGATGGAATGACACAGTTGGATTATATATCATGGAGTTTTAAATGAACACTGATGTAACTTACATAGGTTGTTTCTTTTAGGCAGGAAGGAAAATCAATGGGAACATATATATATATATAAAGGTAAAGCAGTTCCTTTACAGGCCTGGAGTGACCCAGAGGGTTCCAGGAAGTTAAGGTTCCCAGATTTCATGACAACAGCACAGGATGGTGGTAAGGTTGTCAGCCTTATGCAACGGCCGCCTTTTCTGTTAGAGGCTGGGTCGACCCCAGGGCCATAGTGCGATCGGAAGAATTTTATGTCAATGAAAAATTCCAGTGACACCAGCTGGGATCGAACCAGCGACCTTCCAATTTGTAGCACGGCACCTTAACCACTGTGCTAACGCGGTCCCCATATATATATATATATATATCTGTGTGTGTGTGTATATATATATATATATCTATAATGTATATTTGAAACACTTTCATTTTTAAATGCATTATGAATAAATCATTACTAAATATTACATTCAGTCTGTTCTACAGAGCTTACCACAACAATTCTGCACAAACTGTGCCAAACAAATACAAAAGTATAAAAAAATCAGTCAGAAAAAAAACCAGAGTAAAGAAGTCACTTTCATTATTTCTATTACACAAAATGGAGTGAGTACTTCACAGTGCTTTACTCTTTCTTCCCTGCAGTTGCACCAGCATGTTCCCTAGTAAATCCCTGCATGAGCACACTTGCAAATATTTCAGTTGAGCATCAGATAGCAATATTTGAAGTCACAATCAATTAGATACATAAATTCAATTGACCTTGAAAAGATAAATCATTCTAACAAACAGATGTATTGAACACTAACAGAAATGTGAGATTACAATAGCATGTAGTATTACTTACTGTAATGCAGCATGATGAGGATTTAATTAAAAAGAAGTTCACATGATCACAATATGGTCAGGATCATCAAAGTAGAGAATAGACCTCAAATAAAAAAAATAATACATTACGTAAAACCAAAAAAATCATCAGGTTATGATGAAATAAGAAGTGAAATATTAAAAGCTTGTGCATCTCTCATTAGTCACCCATTAAGTTGCCACTACATGCTTCTCATGTATCCCTCCCGATGTAAAATTAGTAGCACAGCTTCAAGTTCTTGTATATGTGTTAAAAACAACTGCCACCGGGTGAAAACCCAATTGCAGTTAAATAAATATTATACTATATTATAAGCTACATTTATAGTCATTTGATATATATATAGGTATTTTCTCTAACCATCTTAAAATTACAGTAGGGAAACAAGTTCACATGAAAGGAGACAAAACTAGTATGACAAATTTCAGGCCCATCTCATAGATAGATAGATAGATTTGCATTTGGGTTTGGGGCCTCTCAGCCCCGATGCACCTAGGCCTTGATTAGGACGGGCCCTTTGTTCCCCATATTGAATAATGGGAGCCCCGCAACCTTACTATAGTTCCAGATGGCCCCCAAGCCTAAACTCTTAATATCTTCCAGTTCCAAGAAAAAGGAGCCCAGGTATGCATGTCTGAGTGAGGCTAGAGCCTCGCACTCACATAGAATGTGAGCCGAGGTTTCCTCTCCCACCCCGCACTTCCTACACAAGGGGGTGTCAAGCAGCCCTAATAGGTAGAGATGTCTCCTCAGGGTGTTATGACCCTAAGAAGGCCAGTTACATCCCTGGATTGAATCCTATTAATGGTCATAAATTTTGTCCTGGTACCCAGACTAGGCCCCGAGATACTCTCGAGCCTGCCTTTGGTATCACCAAGACCTCGCCATTGGGCCCTGTGCTGGTTGGCCAGCCAGTGACCGAGCCTCTTTTGTAAATCTCGCCTAGAGACCCCCAGGGCCAGCTCAGGTCCAAGAAACCTCAGAGCAGTGCCACCCCTCGCGAGCCCATCGGCGATTTCATTACCTCGTATTCCAGTATGTCCGGGGACCCAAAAAAGGCCCACCACATGCCAGATAGAGATACCATTCAACGCCTTTTGGCACTGATGAACCAAAGGAGACATTGTTCTAATGGCCTTAAGGTCTTTCAAGGTTGCTAGACTGTCGGAGCAGATACTCACGTATTTCTCCGGTCTATTCTGAGATTGTATCTCACAGGCACAGGCTAAGATAGCACGTATCTCCGCCTGAAAGACTGTTGCGTATCTACCTAGGGAAAAGCTGAGCCTTCATCCTACTGATTGCCCATAGACTCCAGTCCCGGTCCCCTCCCTCATCTTGGACCCATCTGTAAACCAGACAAGCCCTTTGACTGCAGGAGGAGCACCAGTTGCTTTAGTCCAATCCTCCCTCATCAACATGGTAACCCTATATTGGGGTTCAAAGTTGTATGCTGGCCTCATAACATCAACCCCCATATTAAAATTGGGATCCGACTGCTGAAGCCGCATCAAAATACTGCTGTGTCCTCTATTGGGATGTAGATAAGACCAACATGGCGCCACATGGCTGGAACATATCCAGTCGCCAGGCAGGCACGAAAGATCCTAACCAGGTACAGATTAAGGATCTCCTGTCCCTCTTGCAGAAGGGCCGGGAAAATCCCGTCCATGCCCGGACTTTTATATGGGGCGAATGAATCAATTGCCCACTCCACCCTACGATAGGTAATGATCCTTGCAGCTACCCGCCAGTCCACACATGTGGCGTGGCGGTACCACACCCCCTTCCACAGCACCTGAGTCAGGGAAGTGAGTAGCAAGCAAGAGATCCAAGGTTTCCCCCTCGGATTGCGTACGCTGTTCGGTAGGAGCCACCAAGGATCCCAGCCTAGTTTTAAGGACCCTAGATGGAGCCATGTGTAACCTAGCCTACCTAGGTAGATTGTTAATGGAGCTACAGAAGGTCCTCCAGGTCTCTTTGGAAGCCTTGCGTACCTCCTTCCTATATCTCCGTTGAGCCTCTCTATAGAGTTCCCAACTAGATGATTTGTTGTCAGCCCGGCACTTATTAAAGAGCCGTCTGATTTCTCTTCTGAGGGACTCTAATTCCGACGTCCACTTCAGAGATTTTCTCCAATTCTTAGCAGGTCTAAGAGGGCAATTAACCTCATAAGAGGTGATAAGGGCCTGCTGAATCCAATGAACAGCAAGCCCTAATCCAGCTTTGTCTTCCATGCTCATCTCGGGTTTATCCCTCAAGCCCTCCCGGTAGGAGCCCCAATTGGTGCCCCTAGGGTTCCTGATCAGGAATGCCGGAACAGAGCCCCGTAGAGTGAACAGAATATGTCTATGATCCAAAAGGGAGGGCTCCCAAGACACCTTCCAATTAGTGATGCTTTCTAGAAGTCCGTAAGACCCCAGGGTAATATCAATCACCTCTTGCCTAGAAGCATTGCAAAAGGCGGACTCATTGCCCCGATTGAGAATCTCTAAGTTCAAAGAATTGAGAAATCCAAGCAGGGACTCCCCTCTACCATTGCAGTTGGTACTAACCCACGCAGTATGATGTGCATTGGAGTCGCATCTCACAATTAAGCATAGGTTCTCATTCTCACAGTATTACACGAGTTCCTCCATCTCCCTTGACGGGGGAGGATCCTCATAATCATACGGCAGATAAGCAGAGCAAACGACTAACCGCCTTTCTGCCCCATCCTCAATATATTTTATTAGGATTGCTACGAGGTCCCTACAAGAGAATCCCGGCAGCAACCATGCATTCATGTTCCTCGCAAGGATACAGGCTCTAGGTTTTTCCTTCCCTATAGCAGAGTAAAGGGTATATCCAGGAATATTCAGGCCCCTGATAAGTCCTCACGATACCACGGTTCCTGCAGCAGTGCCATGTCTATTCCTTTAATGCTTACTGTCCTGGTAAGAATTCCAGAAGCAGCAATGCTATGTTGCAGATTGGCCTCAACGAAAGAGATGGTACCCACCATAACCCATTCGGCCTCCTTCTCTTCTCTTATTTCTTCCCCTCCGACTTGGCGCCCAGAAGGGAGAATGTGGCCTACCCCACATCACTGAAGGGCCTCCATTCTCAGCCTCTCCAACACCCTGACAGAGGCTGCATCAATACTGAGCACCAGGCAGAACCCATTGGACTCCTCCCTGCGCTCACAGACTCTCCAGTGCCTAGTGTCCAGACCCTGGTCCAGCCTGCAAAGCTGCAACAAGTACCGCTCCGCATCCTCCACAGGGCCCGGAAACCAGGCCACCACCCTCTTGTAGGTGGGAAGAGCATCCAGGCCCACTAACTTGAGCCTGGAGCCCTCCTAGGACACAAGGGTAGGTACCCTGCCAGCAAACCAGTCCTTGGTCAGTTTGTCATGGCAGACCATAATAGCCACCCCTTTAGCCCAAAAGGTATCAACCAGCCTGGGGGTGAACCCCTCTTCAGGGAGCTAATCCACAAGCTGGCTGATCGCCCGCTGGATATCTGTAAAGTTTTCTTTGGAGATCTGACTCTCCAGATAGTTATCACAGAGAACCGCCACCTGAAGGCCCTCCCGAGTGACCCTGGCATAACTAAGTTGCCCAACCTGTTTTGGCCTCTTAGCCTTCCCCCCTCCCCCCTCGGGAGTGCCCCCGGCCAACTGCTGTTGTTTGCTTGGGCCCGGTGGGAGCCCTCTACTCTCCGTAGATTTACCCCGCTGGACCCTGGATGTACTGGGCTTCTGCAAAGTTTGTGGCTGACCGCCTGGAGCAGACCGAGGTTGGCCACCCCCAGAGTCCCCTGAAGCAGCCTCCGTGAGCCTAGCCCTCCTCGGCCGCTTTTTGGGAGCACCACCACGGTTCTTGCTAGTGGCTCGGAGGCCGAGTGTGCCGACCTTCTCTGTCAGGCCCTCCGAACTTAAATTACTGGGAGATGGGCGTCCCCCCCCCCCCCAATCAAGGGAGTCCCGCCCAGTTACACCAATCTGCAGAGCTTCTGTGCAGGAACCCTTATCAAAGTCCCCAGATGCGGAGCTCTCCATATCCTTCAAGTTTTCATTCGTGCGCTCCATATTGGTCCCACGAGTAATGGGGAAATATGTGGTCCACCAAGTAGAAACCCCATTCTTGGTAAGGCTGAAATTAACCCTGGGAGGTCGCCTGGTTTCCAAGGCCCATCTCATTATTAACAGTTTCTTCTAGGTGCTAGAGAAAGGTACGCAGAGTAAATTAAGCCAATGCCTGATTACTAACAACATCTTGGTCACAGAACAGTACAGTTTATGAAAGGGATGTCAACTGAAGACGCTCCCTTCAGATTAACAGATAGTGTATTTATATCTATGAACCAAAAAATACATAAAAGATAAATTTTCTGTGATTTGGCACAGGCTTTTGATTGTGTGACTCATGAAATTTTGTTGGCTCTGTTACATTTATATAGAATTCGAGGAGTATATGATGATTGGTTCAGGTCCTTTTTAACTAACAGAAGACAGAACGTTGAAGTAACATTACCTAATTCAACGCAAAATTTTTTCTCTGACTGGGGTACAATGAAACACGGAGTTTCCCAAGGATCAATAATATACATAAATGACTCTCCCCTGAGAGTAATTCCTTATCAAAACCAATATTATTTGTTGATGATACCAGTGTCATAATTGCAAGCAGAAATTTCGAAGATTTCTGCTCAGTGTCAAATTTAGTTCTCTCTTGTATGATTAAATGGTTTGCTGCTAGTACTTTAGATCTAAACTTAGATAAAACTAATACAATGAAATCATAATGAAGAATTCATCACATTCCACACTATATATTGGCTATAAAGAAAAATATATAGAAGAAACTATGAATACAAAATTTCTTGGTTTACACACTGATAACCACAAAAATCATATTGAGCAAATGATTCCTAAGTTAAGTGAAGCATGTAATGCTGTTAGGTCCATGGTCCATATCAATAACATTAACACACTCAAATCAATTACCAATGCACACTTTCATTCTATTATAAAATATGGAATAATTTTTTGTGGTAACTCTTCCTACAGTGGGAAGATTTTCACTGCACAAAAGAAAACTGTCAGAATTGCGTCTTGATGCACAACCCAGAACCTCATGTAGAAGTCTATTTCAACAATTAGAGATTCTACCTGTTCCATGCCAGTTAATGCTTTAATTAATGAACTTCACCATCAATAATTAGGAAATTTTACAAACAAATTTGTCTATACACCATATTAATACAAGAAAAAAGCATCATCTTCATAGACCAAGTACCACTATCTCATGTACAAAAAAGTGCATTCTGTGCTGGCATAAACATTTTCAACAGTTTGCCATGTAGTGTGACAATTCTCAAGCATGACGAGGCAAACTTTAGAGCTGCTTTAAGAAAATTCCTACATACACACTCCTTTTACTCTGTACATAAATTTTGTATGTGAAAAGATGATTTATAATACTGTTTTTGTAAAATGTTTGTAGTTTTTTACACTGTAATTTTGTATATTTGTGTATTTTGACTTGTCCACATCCTACTGTTTTATGACATACTTATGAATGCATGGAATATATGTATATTTCTATGTGTGTAAAACTGCCTGGTCAACAGACTTTTCCCCTTCTCTTTCAACATGGACGGTGCTGTTGGCTGGTGCAAGGGCTCATCACGCTGTGTATAATCAGAGTGCCCTAAGTACTTTCTGTCTCAGAAGTCCACAAATTTTCCAAAAATCTAGGAGCCACCTTCAAACTGTATGTATCAAAAGGGTGACATGGAGCAAGTTCTGCATTAAAGACCCATAATTTCAGCTTGACCTATGAACTTTACTGTTATCTGGCACTTCTCGCTCAGTACATGTGAAAAAATATACATACTGTTCCTGTGCTTCTCTGCATATAATTTACATCACAATTTAGTTCCTGATGCTGATATTACACCTTGAGGTTGAATTGTCACTTTACAGCATTTTCTTTTGCTTAGATATGTACTTTTCATTATAGTTATTTGTCTGTTATCATTTGAATCAATTTTATGAATAAACAGTCGTGTACATGGCACATCTAGCCAGTATTTGCCAAGTGCTGGTTTCACTGTTTCACATATAACAAAATTTCCTTCCTGTGATAAACATTCATTGTTTACGTCAGTAGGAACATTTTCTTCTTCTAAGAAATGCACAGCTAGGTTTACAACCAAAAATGTAACATGAAATTCTGTTACAATATACTTCATTGTGCTAGCCAGCTGATTCATAAGTGCCCGGCCTGAAAACAGGTGCCACAAAATATTTAGAAAATGTACAAAAATTGTAGACATACTATTGTAATGAAAGTAATAATGAATCTTACCATCATTAAGGCTATTTCCAAGAAAAGGGTGGAACAAAACAGGAAGGGAGTCTAAAACAATAATGCGTATATTATGACGCCCATCTTGTTCATGGTGAAAACTGGTCTTCAAGTGTTGCAAGAATGAAAACAGCTCATAAACGTCCTGCACTCTTGTCACTCGAATTCTTTCCATAACAGCACCAATCACCTATATTTAAGAAATATACTCTTAATATTCTTCAACAAACAAAATACTAAATAATATCTTTCTTGCGGCGCTGATTAAGGCATTCCTTCTGTTTACAGAATCTGAAAGTTCAAGATCTTGCTCTCAAGAGCCTGCCACTGGTTCCTGTCCTGAAACAAGTTAATCCAGTCCATGCTGTCTTATCCTGTTTAAGATCTATTATATTATTCTCCAAAGTGAGAACTTACCTCAGATTTTCTAACCACAATTTTGTATGTAAGTGGCATTCTCTATGTATGATACATGCCCCAAACACCTCATCCTTTTTTACTTTATTTTCCAACCAAATATATAAAATTAAAATAAAAAATGCATCTTTATTACCTCATCATGATATCCTTTTGCTTCTAATATTTCTTGAACTCTCTTTCCTGAAAAATCTGTCTTTGTATCAATATAGTGTACTTGTTGCTTAAAGTCATGGGCAATATGTGTTGCAATAGTAAGACAGAGCTGAGTCTTTCCACTTGCAGATGTCCCACACAATTCATAAATTTTACCTGTCAAAAATCCTCCATCAATCATGACATCTAGACTGAAAATAAAGCAACAAGCAAGATGCAGTAATGGTACCAGAAACTTATTAACAAAATGGCTTCACATTATACACAGAAAAATCACACTGACATGAAGGAATTGATAAATTTTTTTATACAAAAAGTCTATGATTGAATATTCAAAAGATTTGGGGGGGGGGGGGAAAATTAATTTTTTTTATTTTATTAAAAAAATCCTCTTCCTTTCTTTTTTCCCAACATTAAAAAATCCCAGGAATAAAAACTCCTGTTTTTTAATTGGGTGTGTTACAAAAAAAAAAAAATTATTTAATTTT
>Ga0123352_10013092_pt1 | contig 13149 bp, 6 predicted proteins | sample TergutLab28metaG_FD_89700 | JGI IMG/M metagenome (GOLD analysis project Ga0123352, IMG submission 89700) | Labiotermes labralis P1 segment gut microbial communities from Petit-Saut dam, French Guiana - Lab288 P1 | ecosystem: Host-associated > Arthropoda: Insects > Digestive system > Gut ... | reverse complement strand
TAGTCGTTTTGATTAGTCGCAGTACTGTCCCTGGCTGCCGTCAAGTTGCGTTTTGGCTTGGGGCTGCGTATATTGGTTCAGCGGGAGGGGGGTGTGTTGGGGGGGTGGGGGGGGGGGGGGGGGGGGGGGCGAGGCCCCGCTATTCCACACAAGGCCCATACCACGGATAACATACAGCATTTCGATCTTGGTCCCTACCATGTATACGGAATTGCGGCGACTTCCTTCAGATATTCTATTATATTTCCACTTAGATGGGAACAGTTCCGGAAAGGTTATTAGGATGTTGTCCTAATAGTAGTAGTATGTTTATTAACCCATCCAGTCACATATGTGAACATTCGACATGTCAACCCACAGGTACAAAAATAAGTTTTGCAAATGAAGTATCGAATCAACTAAACAGTCAAATCAATTACTAACCAACCATTGGACGTCGCATGCACGGATGAGAGCTGGTGGAGAAATTAAACATACCGACAAAGTAGACAGCACGTTCGATGCAGGTTATCTGGTATAGTAGGCAGCACACTTTTTCACCGTTGGTTGATGATCTGTGGGCTGTTTCAGTGGCGTTAAATCTTCTCTGGTCCTGTACGGAAGGGGAAGACCGGGTGTTCGTGGCAGATGTGAGAGTGTTTTACAAACATTGAGGTTATGAGTAGGGTTGCAGTATAAATATCAAGAGATATGCAGTAATGTCGTCGGATTTTAATAAAATATGCCGATTTTGCTTGAAAGAAGCAGATGTTTTGCTGCCCCTCTTTCCTGAGACAAAAATTGCTAATAAAGTTATGGCACTTATGCCAACGTTAATGGTTGGTATGAAAGCATTGTTTACGTTTTCTGATAATTCAGGGATATGAACGATTAGAGTAAAATTGTCTAAACATGTTTGGTATTCAAAATTTTAGTTGCCGTTATGTATACCAAACCAATACAGATAGCAAATAGTAAGGACATGTATCTTGAATGTTTTCATTACAGCCACTGTAGAAAGAGTTAATTACAGTGTTGTGTTATATAGGAACCTCTCAATACTATCTTTATAGTACCACGAGTACTGTATCTGCACGCTTGTGGAAGTTCCAAAAACCGTCCACACTTGGATGGCAGCCAATGTATTTCGTGCCAGTATTGTTTTGAGAAGGCAGGAGAGGATGTGCCCATAAGTGATTCTTTATAGCAACAAAAATTGGGTTATGTTCTGTTATGGTAGTGTGTAGAGCCTTATTTTTTTTTTACGTTTTTAGATGTGAGAATAATAATATACATTTAGCATGTCATGGAATCTGATACCTGGTCATCTTGAAGTCCATGTCAGGTACTGTAGTTACGTGCCTGTTTTTATACTCGTGTTTTCCTTCTCTGATACAAAACTACAAGCGACGATTACATTTTAAGGCTGAAACAGTTTAATTTCTGACTTTACCTTTTAAATGTATATCTGAGACATTATCATGCCCGTCAATAACGTAGTAGTGTTACTTATTTGTTTCAGTTGTATGATGGAGATGGTCTGCCTTCTCAGGTATGTTCATGCTGTGTGGAACAAGTGAATGCAAGCTACAGTTTTAAGCTTCAGTGTGAAGCTTCTGATGTCACTCTCAGAAATTTGCAGTCTCAGATTTCACAGGTTAACATTTTAATTATCGTATAGATACTCAACATGGATTGCTATTACATTGTTGTGTCAGTTATGATTTGAATCTTGATCATGTGTTAAACAATGAATATTCTCAACTTGTTATATATTTAATACTTCCCTATACATTCTGCATGTAGTGTGTTCCTTCTGTGGTTGTGAGGTTGCATTTATATGTGTCTTTAGCATGCACACTTTAACAGAGGCAGACACACACACACACACACACATATGCACAAGCACACAGATATAAGATGTTATGTCATATACTGTGAGGGGCTAATAGAAATTAGTAGTGTTTGGAAACAAAATACATGAAAGATAATTTAGTCCAAGAGGAATGAATAAATGGGAAAAATTGGGAAAGTTAACAACAAATGACACATTTTTACCCCTTACTTGGCCATATTATGAGACTGAAATGAATCATCATCATAGGGCTTGCAGGGTTTAGGTCTTATGACCTGTTCTGGTCCATTAACAGTCTAGAAGTCTTTTGAGAGGTCATCCTTAGCTTCCTTTCTCTTAATTTAATGTGGTAGTCTGTCTCTGTCCATTCTCCGAACATTATTTCCTTCTGTAATTTTGAGTTTTCACTACAACTGGGTTAATTTTGAGTTCTGTTAAAATATCTTTATTGGTTTTATAATCCTGCCATGTGTAATGTGCTGACTGAGTCACAGCGGTACAATGGTTTTCTCTACTGTGGAGGAAATGCCTAAGTATAACCAGCCTGTCTGGAGGCGGAAAGTTAGCAATGCTACCACCAAACTTACCTGTTGAGAGACTAGTAATATCTCATGTGGAAATATTGAATACTGAAATGAAGGAGACTGCAATATAACATGTATAAGAGAAACACAAACTTGTCTGGAAACAGTGCGATTTTGAAAGGGAAATGCCAAAGTGTGTTCTAGCACAGTTGCGTGCAAATTGAATTTTGGTGACTTCTGTTGTTGTCCGTGGGTAGAATAGCTCAGCCGGTATATTGACTGAATCCGGGCTATATAGTCCAGGGATCGAACTCTGGTGGGGGGCGAGATTTTTCGCAACTGTCCAGAATGGCCCTGGGGCCCACCCAGCCTCCTCTACAATGGGTACCTGGTCATTCCTGGCGGTAAAGTGGCCGGGGCATGTCAGTAACCACCCATCCGCCATTTAGCACCGAGGTTAAAGAAAGAGTAGAGCAGTAGCCTGCTTCCCCTGTGTGCACTTGTGGTAGGTTACCTTTTGTTGTGAGAGAAGCAGATGTGTAAGACATAATATTTTTTGGACAGTCTGTTTGTCACGATGAAATTGGCCAAAATAATTTGCAGTTCTAAATATATTGTTGATGTAATAGTCTCTTTTCTAAAGGATATTTTTGAAACTATCTAAAAGCATGTGTGGTTTGCCTGTTTTGTGTAGGAAGAAGTCGATAATGCTACGAATGAATGTGCCTTACTGTCTGTAGCGAAGAAGGATGAGCTTGAGGTTTCTGGTGAAGACTGTGGTGTCAAGCAGGACAGCAGTGATGATGACTTCAGGTTGTATAGTTTGCCTGAACAAACTTTCAGTACCGTATCGTTTTCTGTGTATTTACATACCTTCTGTATGTAAGGTATGTAAATCACAGAAAACATGTTTGGTTCCAATCTGAGATAGTCAAAAAAAGTTGTGTTTCAAGACGATTAAGTTCGGTGAGTTAACTGGCATTGATTCTCATTTCCTACCTTATAATAAAGTCAAAAAGGTAGATATGTGGTAACACTGTGAAGAGTCTGCATTGTTCATATACAATATAGCTGCATGCACAGCTCTTACCTACATTTTAAATGTGTAAGCTGCTTTGTGTTAGGCATTTTAATGTAATGGAAGACTTTCAGATTACAGAATTGTTTTGGTGTTATGTAATTGTAGAAACCAGAAATGTAACTGGCTAATTTTGTGTCCAAAGCAGAATATAAAATTGCACCCCACCTGTGCTTCTATAGTAGTTATTTTGGTGAAAAGAGAAGTGCATAAATTATATAAAACAGTAGTAGCAACATGACATTTATGGCAGTAATGAGATCTGCATGCACGGTCAAGTAATGCATGAGTAAGTGAGCATTTACCATTCTATTAAAAAATGCACCCCTTAAATTTGTGAATCCAAGATGAGTGCCTCACTTACCTTGCCCATGTTATGGTTGCTGTAGGAGCACTGATCTGATCTGCCCTTAAGGTTTCAATACTGCCATATCTCAGCCAATTATGAATGATCTGCACATAATGCATTGTTTTAGTCTTCATTCTTTCATGGCTTACAAACTGTCTTGCCACCATCCTTGTACCTTTATTCTGTAAGCATTTTTCTGGATCCACTTCACTCTTTTCCTGGCCTCTTGTGTGTTCTGCCTCACTTTGCCTCATGTCATAAGTAGTATTGTGAGAACTGGTTCAGACTATTTCAACAGCATTGCATTTGTGTCAGATATAGTTGGTTATTGATATTAATGAAGAAACTTGGTTATACATAATATTGCCATCAATGAGCTGGGAAAACGTCACTTTTTTCTTTTTGTTCCAGTCTCAGAGAGTCCGATAAACAGCTGATTGACCCTGAAACATGTCCACTGCATCATCAGGACAGAACCAGCGTCTTAAAGCGTGTTGTGCGGAAAAAAACATTTGTGTGTCACGTGTGTGGGAAACTTTTTGACTCCAGAAAAGATCTTGTTCGACACATGGTGACCCATACAGGCGAAAAACCGTTTGAGTGTGATGTTTGCAAAAAAAGGTTTTCGGTCAAAACGAACCTGAAAAGACACTACAGAGTTCACACAGGAGAAAAACCGTTTGAGTGTGAACAGTGTGGCGCGTGTTTCAGGCAACACAATGGATTAAGTAGCCACCTGAAAACACATTCAGGACAGAAGCCATTCTCGTGTGTTGACTGTGGCAAGAAATTTTCCCGTTTGTCACACATGCAGAGTCATCTTGTGTGTCACACAAAGGAGAAGTCGTTCACGTGTTCTTTGTGTTCTAAGATGTTTGGGCGTAGAGACAGCTTAAAAAAGCACATGAAAATTCATTCAGAAGATAAACCATTTTTGTGTATGGATTGTGGGAAGAGTTTTGCACATAGTCAGCAGCTCACAGTGCATGCTGTATGCCATTCTGAGCATAAACCATTCTTCTGTGGTGAGTGTGGTAAGACTTTTTCAAAAAAGGATCGTTTGAAAGACCACTGTACTTCGCATTCTGGTAGTCGAACCTTTGCGTGTCCCGACTGTGGAAAAGCATTTGTAAGAGGTGAACATCTCAAATACCATCTTAAAAATATGCATGATAAAAAATAGATAGAGATGTGAAATCTAAAGTGCTTCATTTTCATTCTTGTGCAAAGTGCAGTGTTCATGCTGGTCGATATGAACTGGAAATAATGGCTTTAATTTTGTGTCGTTACTCTCATAGCTGTTCTTCAGTCAATGTATGTGGTAAACGTGTCATAAAAATACTGTTGGTTAACATTATTGCTAGGGGATGTAGGGATAACTTGGTGGTATTGACCAGTCTGTGGACTGCATGTGTGAGGAGACATGGTTCATTCCCTGGCAAGAATAAGAGATTTTTCTTTTCAAGGCATCGAGACTGGTTTTGAGGCACACCCAGCCCGCTATTCAGAGGGTACCAGGAACTCTCTCCTGGGGGGTAAAGCAGCCAGGCCGTGAAGCTGACCCCAGTCTAGTGCCAAGTTTAAGAACGAGTGGAGTTATACATCCATTTCCCCATATGCCTTTGTGGTGTGCGGAGGGACAACTTTTATGGTTAAGGTATGTCTGTCAATTCATGATCCAAATTATAGTAATTCTTATTAAACTACAAATATGCATCTTTTAATTAGTTTCTTCTATTCTTCATTACAAGTGATTCAAAGAAACTTTCTCGACAGAAGCTTTTCCTTTTCCTTACGCTACTGAATGCATGCAGCAATGGCATGTCTTTTAGGTGAATTAATTTAACCAGTGATGCAGTCTTACATACAGGCTGTCATACGTCTGTCAGTAACATAATCCTTGGCACACATGTTTTTTCCTTGCTACATTTCAAGTTGATGCACACCCAAATTTAAAAAAGAAACCTGGCATCACTCCTGTTGATGTCATGTTTTTTGGTATGTTTCATATGCTGAGCAATGTTTTTGTACATTGCTACTTGGAAATTCTGTGCTGTAATTATCTTTAATTTTTAGTCCTTCTAATCCACTTCAAACAACTACATTTTTACTCACTGAGTCCTCTGAAAATATTTTACTCTGTTATGCTACTTCTTTCATCTGTGACTGTACATTATTGACATATTTATAGCATAAATTTTGAACGTAACAAACTAAAGTAGTAACTGTTGCAGAAAGTGATGCTTTATTCAAAGTTATTTTGTGCACTTCTAAGGTAACAAAAGGTCAAACTACAGTTCAAACACCAACAGCTTTGACACATTTTTGTAAGGACTTGGTTGTGTACATTGTTATGCACTGTATGTTGGTAGTTCACTGACGTTTTGGGGCAGCCTCTCAGGCCCATGTTCAAGAGTTGGGACAGCCTGACAGTCTGACAGGCTGCCCCGAAACTTGGGTAAACAACTAGCAGCACAGAAAAGTGAATACGTTACCCAACCACAGCGGAAAATCAGAATCTCCCACACTGTGGTAGTTTTCCTTTAATAGTGAAGGAAATGTTCAGAAAATGATGTGTTATAAATAAATATGAGTAAGATTTGGCAGCTTTTAAGATATTCACCTATGTTACTCTCATCCTTTTACAAAAACCTTGAAAAGACACTTGAATGTCAGTAAGTCCATTTATCAAAACTATGGGTTCAAGACTTCTTCTTAACATGACTTTGTGTCACTGGATGAGTGGTTCCCAACGTTTCAAGGATCTTAATGCCTTCAAAACACTGGAACTACAGCCCTATCTGCAGAGTGTCACATGAGAGAAGACTTGGAACTTCAGCACCTCCTCTGCGACAACTTGCGGTCTCAGCATCCTTTCAACTGTATTTGTCTTGCTAATGAGCTTGAACATAGTACACACATCGTGTGCAGAGTTACAGCCGTCCAGTTTAGGTGCAAGTGGCTGCACTGTTTTGACGGTAAATATAATGTTAACAAAATTTTCTATCATTTTTCAGTTTACTATCATACAAATTTCTAGAATCCTACATTCAAAATCTTGAGTATGACTTTCACTTGAATCACTTTTGTTTCCAACACACAATTTCTGGGTTGAAATCCTGATTTATTATAATGTAGTAATACATTGTGGTGGTTTGTAAGGTATCATATGTCCAGATTCCTGCAAAGATTACACTGCAATCCTGTTGTATTGCATCAACTGTTGCAACATGCTATGTGTTTTTTTACTTTGAAAGCCCATGAATCAAGAGTCCTTCAAAAGTTAACAGTTCCTCAGCAAGTCACAAAATTTCCCCACATTTTATGTAACTCAACTATGTTCACAACAGCGTACCACTTGTCCCTGTTTTGAACCAGATGAATCCAGTCCAAACTGTCCCATCCTATTTCTTTACAGGTTTTGATAGTGTTGTACCTCAGGTTTTCCTACCAAAACCTTGTAAGCATTTCTTCTCTCTCCCAAATGTAATGGTCCTGCCCATTCAGCCTCCTTCAGTTATCAGTCAAATACCATATGGTTTACAGACATATTGCCTCAAGTGTAGGAAACAGCAGTGTAATAATCCTGTAAGTACTGTCAGATGATCTGAGGTTGCAGCACACTAACATGTGATTCATGTTAAACTGACTGAAATCATCCATCTACATTTCCTACCTAAAGCTTTTAAATGCAAAGAAGTTCTTGTGCTTTTAGTACAAAATATGCTGCTGATACACAGAGAAGAGCATCAATTGGAAAGCATATGAAACTGTTATCAGTGGAGAATCAAATTTCACACTGGTAAGTTGGAGTCATAGGATGAAGTTAACTAGGGGCATACTCCATCTTGTAGCACACATTTTGGAGGGATCTGCAGCACTTTATAAGAATTACTACAGTTTCCTGATGCCTATGTTCAGTGCTGTAAATACTGCCCAAAACTGCCTACAGAATAATACACTGAAATGCCAAAACATCACTGAAATTGTGACTTGTTTCATAAGAAATTGTAGGCTTGTATGTTGAAACACAACAGTAACCAGCCAGGTAAGGTGCTAGAACAAATTGGAAAATCACTGGCCCTAGTCTTGAGGGTAGCTTGTGTCTAGCAACTGCAGTGTAGTAAGTACTGTCTTGAAACATCTGTGCGGCAGTAGACCAATAAATAGTTATTGTGTGAGATCTGGAAGCATGCAACTATGGAGACAGTCTCCCATTGATGTTATTAAGCACACATCTAGTAGCTGCAGAGATTGATGGATATCAGTGTGGCAAACAGTAAAATATGAAAACTGGAGGCAGATTTCACATTTCTAATAATTTAAATTACTGTAGTGCAGTCAACCCAATCATTTGGTTCAAAGGTACAGTATATTCAACAGGCTGTGTGATTAATAATATCACATCAAATAGTCTGTGTAGGGAGCATGTCACACAAGAGTGAAAACTTAATATAAAGTCATCCTTCCCACAAGTGAAGTTCACATTAAAAATTCTCGAGTGACAGTTTGTAATACACATATTTATGTGAAGTTACATATGCAATACAAGTAGGAAATTTTTATTAGTTTAAATTAGGATTCCAAAAATTAAATCAAAAGTGTAATTTTTATAATGCGTGTATGTACTATTAGGGTATACTAAAACGAGAATTTTAGAAGTAAAGTTGATCGTCGCAGCAGTTAGTACTAAACAGAACACATTAATCGCTCGGTTGCTGAAATTTCCGAGTTTTAATCTTCCAGACTTCACTGTAGTTCATCTGTCGGTTCGTGCCAACTAATTCTGACATCCTACACAAAGCATTCCGTTTCGCAACTTTCACCAATTCGCGTATTAGTTCCTGACATAGATTAACGAGCGTGGATCAGGGAAGTCGATCAGAAGTCGATTTATTATCGGCCAGATCACCTGTGGTTCTGCGCCTGTGGCAACGGGTTGGTCGCTAGAAGTCAGTAGCTCCTGGCACCTGGCGGCGTCTAGTCTGCTGCTGCGCGGCTTGCAAATCGTAAGTAACGTGGTAGTTCAAAATGGAGCATAGAGGCCAATGATGATATTTCTCGACATGGTACAATGGTGTTGTTCGTATAGATTTTATTTGCTGAGCTGGATAATAGTGAAGTAGTTCTTAAAGACCACAATGTCAGAATGAAATGGGCTCACTACAGGGCCCATTAAAGTTTAACTGGTTCTTGTGACTACCGGGTTTCATAGAGGGACGAGAGTTTCCTGTCTGAACGACTGTCGAGTTTCGTATAATGCCTACGCTCCATTTCGTTTAACGTGTAACATCTTACTGCAGTTACAGAAATTCTAACATCAAAATAACAGCAGCCGGAAAAGCGTAGGCAGTATAAGTGGCCTAGGTCTGAACATTCCCTTCATTGACTTACAGTAAATAATTTACGTGTCGCCCAGTTTGACTATTAATGTTGGCTCTATTCTACTGTGAGCACAAACTGATTAAGACACGAGTCAATATGGAATCAGAACAGAAAAAAAAAACTCCCAAAATCCAATCGACACATTCCGATGCAATTCACATTGGCTTTCTTTCCAACAAAACATTCATAATCGGACTGTCATTTATTATGTTGCATTAGAGGCATTCATCCAACATTGTTTAAAAGCAAAACAAGTTCTTAATGGCGACCAGTCTAAAATGCTTACTAATTCATTCTGTGGCTGCAGCGGAACAAGGTTAGGTATAGGAAAGGACCATATCTTAAAGCACCGCCGCAGACTTCAGTATTTCACCAATGTTGAGGTTAGACATGTACGCAACTTGACCTTAAAATGTGTGTTAACAGTAAACGGGAAAGGTATTGCTATACTTGCCCCTGTTTAACCATTTAAAAGACTAAATGAAAGTACTTTCCTATCCAATTCTCCCGTTTGCCAAAAGAGCATTGCTGTTTGGAAGGTTCCAACGCTTCGCCCGGTTGTCCTTTTGGTAAGAGCAACGTGTAGATGAAGAGTATGGAGCGTCGGTGGAATGATATTGACAGGGTAAAGCCGGGGTATCGGAGTAAGATCTGTCGCAGTGCCACTTTGTCCACCACAAATCCCACATAGACTGGCGTGGGATCGGACTCGACTTAAAGACTAAGATTAATCTGATTTGCATATTGAGATTCATCCCGTACCGCTCAGTAAACACACTGCGTTTCGGCAAAACCACTCTGTTGACGCTGTATAGGAGAAGTAATCGCTGTTTGTTGTGATATTCATGCAAACTATTCTATGGACAGAATGTAGAATGCTGAACGTTAAACTTGGTGGTACATATAGTTACCATTACGCTTTAGACAATTAAGTGACCAGTTCATTTTCCAAGGTTGTATTAAATGGAGAGCAAAATGTCAAATTCTCATTCCAGTAGGTACGCTGCCGTTTCAATTCGATATATTCCGTCACGTTTACAAAACAAGATTAAAGAAAGAGCAATGCACTGGAACACAGATTTTTATAGAAAAAACAAATTGCTATGTTTTTATTTTAGCTACATGTTTCGGCTTATAATAAAGCCGCATTCCAGACCGATGTACCTTTGTTGGCTGTGGGTCCGTTAGTTTGAAACACAGTGGCCAGGATGCTGTAACAGTGTTATGTGGAAAAAATGATAATTCTGATGTATAACTGTTGATATTTTATCTCTTTATTCTTCCTCTGAAAGCCTGGCCATGTATGTCATCTAGGGGCAAAACATATCGTGCTACATCCGTTTCCTGAACAAGGGCGTGACGTATATTAAACTGACAGTTACCTTTCTAAGAGAAAACACTGCCCTGTGGTGCTTCTATCTGTGTCTGTGGGTACACTGCCATATACTACATAATTCGACGTCTTAATCTCTACCCGTTAAACTCCAGTGGTACCACCAGGTTTCACATTCACAAACTCTTCGTCCTGTCCACACAGTGTATTTATGTGTTTTGTGTGGATCTCAGAACAAACAGCGATTATTTCCCTACACAGCATTAACTGACTGGTTTTTGTAACCGAGAGGGAGTGTGTTTACTGCGCGGTACGGACTGGACATTAACATTCACAAATCCTACGTTCTGCCCACTCAGTGTATTTATGTGTTCTGTATTGGATCTCAGAACAAACAGTGACTATTTCTCTATACAGCTTTAACTGGTTGAGATCTGCGCTTTTCTGTGATTATATACAGCATAGTAGTAGTAGTAGTAGTAGTAAGTAGTAAATAGTAGTAGCAGCAGCAGCAGTTTGTTACCGACGTTTCGGGACAACCTATCCGTCGTATCTTGATGAGCCAAGCAGTCTTTTTAAGGTAGATTATTTCTTTGTATTGAGACAGTTAGGTCTATTGTACATAAATGTTTCTCTTCGCCTTTCTAATTCGGCTTTGCTTTTTTTCATTTGTTAACCCTTGCTTTGTTCAGGACTTTATTATTAGCGTGTGCTGGTGGAGCTGCTCATTCTATATGCGACTGGCAGGATATTCGTTCTGTGGGTGACTTGTCTATGTCTGTGCCTTTTACTTATACTGCTTGACCCTTGAAGATGGGACCGATAGACTGTCCCGAAACGTCGGTGTGCAGTTGCCACTACTGGCTGCGTAACAGCCCGGAAGAGGGCACATCTCATTTACACCGCGGCGGGAGCCATAAATCACACCCTAATTAATTGGTTTTTATAACTGAGACAGAGTGTGTTTACTGCGCGGTACGGACTGGGTCTTTGACTAAAACATATTACGTTTTGTCATTAATGAGTTGAACTTTTCTTTGGACTTAACGCGTCATTACTTCCCCTCCTTGTGCTATTCCTCTTCCTTTTGGCGTAACAGTCCGATTGGAGCCTTTGGTTCCTCTGGTGTAGAGGTCTTCAAAATTCTTCTGAAGTGGGGCAGCACGAAATGGCTGCGTGAACATTTAGACCACCGCGAGGACTGCGCAGGGAACGCTGAAAGACGTGAAGATTCATCGGGCGGGACTGGAGCCTGATACATCGCCACACGCCAAAATCGGGTGGCCACTGAACTCGGCGTATTGAATTATAAATTAGACATAAAAATAAAAATGAAAAAGCGGCAACGTGACGGTAAGTTAAGGTATGTTGGGAAATGTGCGCAGGGCGTGCAACTTCTGGCGTCATCATTCTGTTGTTCTGCGTTTATAAACATTCTCGGTATCGTTGCAGCAGTGTGCTCTGCTCTGCACTGCTCTGCTCACTGGACTAGGGCTCCATCCCGATCCATTTTTTATGTTTAGATCGTCAAATATTTCTTCGGCCTCAACTCATATGTGAAAGAGACCATAGATCAGTGACATAAATGTGTGCAGGTCTTCATGTAAAGTGACTGGTGTTTTCCCGATTTTAACCAAGCTTGAATTTAGTCGATTGGCTTAATAAAAACTCCCGATGAATATTTCGCTCTGTAAGGACAGACGGGCATGACGAAACTATAACGCAGCTGAGCGCCCAAGTACTGACAGCGACATTATCGCCGTAGTAAATACATACCATTTGCCCCTGAAACTTCCCGCACCCGCGAGTCAAACTAGTCTCCGTCATGTTCACGTAGTATCTATTAATACGTCTATATAATCTTTGTTTCACTTGCCATGATCATGATTGATGAAAAATATTGAGCAAGAAGTAAACATCAAATTTATTATTATTATTATTATTATCGTTGCACAGTGCATTTTGAAATCTACGCGGTTCGCACACCAACAAATGCAGTATTTATTAACTTGGTTAAAAGTTTTAAATTTACATTAAATATCACAATAATATCGCTCCTACATGTTTCGGTCTTTAATGACCATCATCAGGGAACCTTATCTGTACCTGACTAAAGTTATATTTATATAACGACGTAATTTTACCGGGTGTTTTAACATAAATATATTTTTAGTCAGGTACAGATAAAGCTTCCTGGTGATGGTCATTAAAGACCGAAACATGTAGGAGCGATATTACTGGTTATTGTAATGTAAATTTAAAACTTTTAATCAAGTTAATAAGTAGTGCATTTGTTGGTGTGTGAACTGCGTAGATCAAATGTGTTGTGAAACTGAACAAAACTGACGCAGGAACCTTAAATACGTTACGTGATGTGTGTGGAGAAGAAGGCGGAGTTACTTACAGGACTGCGGCAAAATGACTTCAGGGGATGATTCGACGGCTGGAGGGTTGTATATAGCGGTGCGTAGCTGGCGGATAGGAAATTGCACTGAAGGGACTAACGTGTGCGTATGATAAGTTCATTAACCTTTAGACGCCTAATGTCAACTATAGTGGTCGTACCGCACCGCTAACCTCTAAAGTTGCATTTTATATATTTATTCAACAAATATAGGTACTGAATATTTTAAACATGGTATATAC
>Ga0123352_10013091_pt1 | contig 13151 bp, 12 predicted proteins | sample TergutLab28metaG_FD_89700 | JGI IMG/M metagenome (GOLD analysis project Ga0123352, IMG submission 89700) | Labiotermes labralis P1 segment gut microbial communities from Petit-Saut dam, French Guiana - Lab288 P1 | ecosystem: Host-associated > Arthropoda: Insects > Digestive system > Gut ... | reverse complement strand
GAGGGTCGCCACTTCTCAGAGTTCACCGTTCTCGGTTTCTTACCCTCCACCGCAGATGCATCTGTAGTCCCTCGGCACGGTAGTGTACACCTTGGACTAGGGGATTTTTTTTTGAGGTTTACTCCTCTAGATCCGCCGTGTTCTGTTTAAACAGGCTCACCTCTGGTTGGATGTAGTTACTCACTAAGCTTTCTTGAAGTCTATAAACAGCTGATGCACTGCTTCATTGTATTCCCTTTTTTTCTAAAGTATTTGACAAATGCAGAATGTATGATCAACAGTTGACCTGTTGCCTCGAATTCCACGTTGATGATACCCCAATAGTTTTTTGTACATATGAAGTTAATCTAGACAGCAGAATGTTGGATAAAATTTTGTATAAAGTTGGGAAAAGTGATAAGCCTCTATAATTACTACAGTCTGTTTTATTACCCTTCCTATAAACAGACAAAGTGACCGACTGCTTCCACTGCTCAGGCAATTCCTTCTTATTCCAAACAGAATGAAGAAGTTTATGGATCTGAGAGCGAATTGTTCTTCCCACTGCATAAATCAATTTTGCTGGGATTTTATCAATATCTAGTGATTTGTGTCTTCCTAGCTTCACAGTAGACATTGCAAACTCAAAATCACTCGGCTCAAGCACTAGTGGCTCCACTGTATGTATTTCTGTCTGCTTAACATCATTAAACCCATGTATATTCAACAGCCGATAAAAATGGTTCCTCTACCTAGCCAAAACACTGTGGGAGTCTGTAACCAAATCACCCTTCTCATCCTTTACTATATTACTTCTAGGCTGCTATCCCTTCTTAACGTCACTGATGGCCCTATACAAGTCTCTGATATTTTTTTATCTCACTGTTAGTTTCAAGTTCATCAAATTTAGCTTTTTCTTTGTTCCTGAAATGTCTACTAGATTCACGTTCTACACTGTTTAGTTTATCTACATTGCTTTGGTTTGATCATTTAACGACTTCATTTTAGCCTGCTTCCTTTAATCTAAAAATTGTGAACATTCTTCATCAAGCCATGGTTGATGCTGCTTCAATTCATACAGACCTAGACTGTGTTTAGCTGAGGTTTTAATACTCTCTTCACTGTTTCCCCAAGCCCTATTTATATCCTTGCTATGAAATAAGTTCTCCAAAGCTGTAAACCTGGTGAGATCTTAATCTGATACTGTTTCCTAACTTCAGCTCATTTAGCTTCCTGAGATTAAATCTTTCCACATCAAACTTCTGTGCCGCTTATTTACTTACTGCCAATCTTTCCGTAACTTTTGCAACCACCAGACAGTGATCAGTATCAGTCGTCCCCCCTGAAAAATCATACAATGAGTATACTTGAATGCCATCTCCTGTCTATCAATATGTGATCAATCTGGTTGTTAGTCATTGGTTCAAGAGAGGTCCAGGTGTATTTATGAATGTTTTGGTGTAGAACATCATGCTCTTAATGACTGGATTTCTTATGTAGTATTTAAAACGGTAAAATTTTGAAACAAATGCAGTGATAAGTACTGTTGATGTTATTGTTAACTAGTTCTGACAAGCTCCAGGTGAAAGTGCCAGGAGGTGCTGTATATGCAGCGACAAATGCAGGGGGACTGGATCCTCTTGGATAGCACAAGGTGGAGTCATGTTGGTATGCATTCATTGCACATAAAGTAAACAGGCATTGACTCTGGCCTGGAATGTCATGGAATTATGATGACCATTATGTCAGTAACATAAGTTTAGAAGTACCATATTATAAGCATATGTGCATGCATATATATACACAGTCCTGCCATAAGTTCTGTTCCAAGTATATTGTGACCTAGAAGGAAAATGAAACAGAATGTCCACTTTTCGAGCCAAATAATTTATTAGCAATTATTTTTAAGTTTTTATTTATAATAATGTCACTCAAAATGGTCGCCCTCTGCCTCAATGCAAGCCTTGAGATGCTCCAGCCACTCTGCTATTGCAGCACGCACCGTCTCCAGGGGGATCTCTTCCTCTGCTTTCATGAAGGATCTCTTCAGGCTGTCCATGTTGTTGTGACGCTTTCAGCAAGCCATGTCCTCCAAAACAGCCTACAGTTTATATTCCAGGGGGTTGAGGTATGGACTCAACGAGGGGCAATCCTCGGCACTGATAAAGGCCAGAACATTCCCTGCAGCCTCTCCTGAGTCATCTGACCTTGTGGGCAGGAGGTGAGTCCTGCTGGGAGACCCATTTCCAACCATTGAAAACATTCATGTTAAGAGGTTTCACAACTCCCTGTAGCACATCCTCTTGATACACTTGGGCACTAGTTTTCACACCTTTCTCGTAAAAATGAAGAGGTATCACCCCCAGATGGGACAACCTCCACCAAACCATGATGTAGGAAGGGTGATGGCCTCCTGCACCCTCAGAACGCACCTCAAGAGACGTTTGAGCATAAATCTTGTTGTTCTGGTTGTTATACTGCTCCTCGATGGTGAAAATTTTCATGTCCATGAAGAGGATGTTTTTGTGCCCGTTCTCGGCATGCCACTGGAGGAGATGTTTTTTTCTTGTCCGTCAGATTTCCTTCAAAGCAGGAGTAAGAAGGTGTCCCTTTGAGCAGAGGTGCGCTCTCATGTGTAGATCATCCCTGATGAGGCATGACTTGATTGGGTTGAAATGTTCAGCTTCCGGGACATGATCTTCCATTTCCAGAGTGGATTTCAGTGAATCCTCTCCTGTACTGTTTTGATAGCAGCTTCAACCCTCATGCTGTCCAGGCATCCTGAATGAGCCCTGTTTTCAACCCTCCAGAGTTCCTTATAATGTTTAATTGCTGGAAAGATGAACATTCACGAAATTTTCAATTATTTTAAGTGTTTGAAAATTTGAGAATGGGATTTTCCACAATTGGGAAGAACAATCACAGCCACATGGTTTTACTGGACATCCCACTCCATGTTGACGCTGTGACAGATGAGAGCAAACTGCCTTGACACAAGTACCTGAAAGGTCAATAGTCCGAAAATAACAAACCTTTAAACCCTTCTGCCTCATTGTCTCCAGCTGCGGACTGCGTAAACTATGGGACGGAACTTATGGCAGGACTATGTTCATATGTTATAATTTTAACAATTTAAATACCTAGACACTTGACACTGTACTTCCCAGGTTGACATATCGGTGCTCTTACTCCTTTGCATTTGAAACTCCCTGGTGATGTGTGGAAGTTTCTGAAATTTATGTACAGTCTGTTATCCTATTTTATGCATTGTTGGTCAATGTGATTGATAAGCGCTTCATATTTTAAATTTAATAAGCTGTGTGATCCCAGAGTTACATGTTACACTGCATCATAACCCACCACACTTGACACTTGATACTTGACACTTGATTCCTCAGTGTTCATACGTTACACAGTAAAGCAAATTTTTATTTAAATCTCTTATAGACTTCTGTAACAGGAACATGGACTCAGTTTTTCCTGAATACATGCAATAGGGATGTCACAAGTGAAGTTGCTCAGCTGCTGTAGTTTTCTTTAATCCAACCATAAAGTAAAAAGCACATGTAATTATGAGTCTTATAATTAAATACAGATTAGATTATTTTGAAATCTCTGCATCAGTCATATGAGGAGATAATTTTTCATCCAAGACAAAGAATAAAAAATTGTGCTCTTCCACCCTTGTACTTTGATAGTAGTTATTTTGGTAAAAATGTACATAAGTAAGTGATGAGGAACAGCAACAACTGCTGCTACATACTGCTACTACTACTACTGCTGCATACTGCCACTACTACTACTAAAATGACTGATGGCAAACACAACAACAACAAAAACAACACAGATCATGTCAGTCATCGTATATGCGTATGTAGTCAACTAATACACAACTAGCGTTTATGATGCAATGTACAAATCCAAAATTACAGTTTTGTCTGTGCCAAAGGGAAGTGCCCCACTCACCTCTGTTTTGTACTGTACATGGCTGTGAACCAAGAAATGTTTGAATTGTCACCAGAATAGGGCCATGAAGTTTGTTATTGTGGCTGGCAGTATTGGAATGTGATGAAGGAGTTGTTTCTGCCAGCATGTTTATGTCATGTTGCAGGTATCTTCTAACAAGATTATCTTCCTTAACTCATACAAAATGAAGCTGTCCATCATATTTGGTGTGGTCCATATGATCTTTGGAGTGTGCCTGAGTGTTGTCAATCACGTGTAAGTATAGAGTTATGGAGCAAAAGTTTACAGTTTTACCTGTATATTTCATGAAGGCTTACAGGAGGTATAGAGGTATAGACATACAACGCCACCAGTTCTTAATCTCTGCAGTGCATGGAGGTGAGTGTTCAGCTGCACTCCACCGCCACTTCTCCCTAAGGAAAGAACCCTTATTACCTGTTGAATAGGAGGCTGGATGAGGCCAGGAATGTGTCTGGACATTATGGAGCAGGTAAAAATCTCTGCCCCTGCAGGGAATTGAAACTTGGATTGTCCTGCCTGTAGCCTAGTCACTGTAGTCACTGAGCTGTTCTGCTTCCAAGTTAGTGTTTTTGAACAAATCATGCAAGAACAGAATTAGCTTACATCTCAATATATTTGTGTCATACAACAGGGAGAATTTTATGTCATGTGTTTAGCATACCAGCTGTCACTGAATTATTGTCTGATTATACATGTAACCTGCATCTGCCAGGTGTTTGGAGTCTGTTTTACTTGCAATTGAAGCCACACAATGAATGTTTTGAAAATTAGTACACATAATTTACTCTCTCTCACTTTCTATATATATATATATATATACATATGTGTGTGTGTGTCAAGGAGTGAAAATGTTTTTTAAGGTCCCTAACAATATTTTATGTTATTCTGAAAAACATTTTTGAAGAAGTAGTGTCATTGTTGGGTCTTTTGCTACAGTAGTAGTGGTGGTGGTGTTGGTGGTAGTGGTGGTAGTAGTAGTAATAGTAGTAGTAGTAGGAGGAGGAGGAGGAGGAGGAGTATAATGATTCAAGACATTCTTCCTTTTCCTCTTATAGATTTCAGTAACCTTCAAAGAGAGAAAGATAATTTATAAAATAAAGTTATGCAGCCAGTAATTAAGGTGCTGTACTTCAGACTGTTGGTCTGTGCCATGGCTCAGGCCCTTAGACAACAGCCTCTTACCTCACAGATGCCAGTACAGTCACAGTGAAGTCCATGTGGGATTTGTGGTGGATAGATACACACTGGGACAGGTTTTTTTTTTCCAAGTACTTCTATTTTCTTTGTCTGTGTCATTCCATCAATGCTTCATACTCCTGTATTCAGCTATCACCTATGCTGAATAACCTTAGCAATTGATGGCATTGCTAAATAAAACACTTCAGAGTTAAGGAGTGTGACAAAAATAAAATTAAGAAAATTTAAAACAAATTACGCCATTTACATGTGAGGGTAAGTCAGAAAATGTGGTTCCTGATGGTTTTTTGTATTTACAATGCAAACAAGTTACAGTAAGCAGCAGCACAGGGTCTGCCATATGCACGTCTGCAGTCTGTTTTTGGATGTCTCTGCAATATCTGTTGAAGCACCTATCAAAACCTCAGCAAAAAGAGTCAAACCTTTGGTAGTAAAATGATGCATCCTGCAGACACAATCATTACTTGAGCTCCAGTTTGTCATGCTCCTTCATTTTGGGGAACAGATGTAAGTCAGGACTACAGGTAGGATGGGGAAGAACCTGCCAGTGCTCCAGAGGATCACTGTGGTACGAACAGAGCGTGGTCAGGCATTAACATGCTACAGCAGTGCAGCAAACAGCCTCCCTAATTCCAGTTAATGTGCCGCAGTAATGACCAGCATTGGTTGTTTCACCACCAGCACTTAAACAGTACCAAAATTACCCTGTGTGCTAGCTGTCACATTTCCTGGGTTTGTCATAATTTGTTGTATGGAGGAACTGGGACACTTCCATGTTATGGATTCTGCTTGACCATAGACTCTTGCAGCTTATGGCAGATTTGCAGAGAATGGATGCCTTTTGGCCAGGAAAAATGAATTACAGATGACACTTCTTTGTCCATTCTATCAGTATGGTAGCCATTGTTCAGCTGACTTTGAGAAGGGTATTCTGTCTACACTAGAGAACAAACTTGCCACCTGGTAGCAGGAATAATGTACTAGCATTCAACAGAGTCACAGACTGTTGTGAATATCATGTTCTTGGGAATAGAACAGAGAACCTTATTTTTTGATTGGCCGTCATAAACTATAGTAAACAGATGTCATAGGAAGTAAGTATAATTATGTACTGTATTGTACGGGCTGTGTGATGCATTTTGTCCTGGAAGTCACTGTATACAACAGCCTGTGTTTTACGGCACAGGGATGGTTCACATGTGAATAAATCATCCCCTTCTCCTAAATTTGCCTTCTAAACTGCTGGTGTGTCTGGTGGTCTGGCATGTCTGTGTGGTCTGAAAAATACAGCAGCTTTACAGGAGAACTAGAAAACCAGATGTTACAAATATCTGTGAAATTGAAGATCAAATAATGCAAACCAGGTCCATGGTGCATGAGGTGAGAAACAAATGAGAGACAGGCAGCTTAGTGTACTGTATCATGAGCCTGCTCACATTGTGCATGGCTGTGCATTGCAACATTTCGTTGTACAGTGTTCCTCTTACCATTTCCCTGAACACTGCAGCTTGTACAGGATGTTCCAGTAGATGCAGACTTTGTGTGTGATACAGGTCCCATCCTCAGGGTTCTGATAAAAGGGTCATCTGTATTCATGTATCTGTAGTTTCGTTAACTCATCACTTGTTCTTACTGATGTACTGATTCCTGCTACTTGTTTCAGATATTTTCGAAAATTAATCAATATTGTTCTGGAATTTATACCACAAATATTGTTCCTAGTACTGCTGTTTGCATACATGGTAGCCATGATGTTCATAAAGTGGGCCATGTACCACCCACAGATGACAAAGGATTGCCACGTAGTGCAGTGCTCTCAGGAGACCTGTAAGTAACTGTACTTGTGGGTGGATGACTGCATATGCAAACACTCTGCTCATCGTACCTCACCTAGCTGGGCTTGCTTCCAGGACCCTTCTTAATATGTTGATTAAGATATTTGAGTCTATGAGGGAAGAAATAACAGCAGACCAGAAGAAATCATATACTGCGGAGCTTCATGATTTTTAATCCTCACAAAATATTATTTGGGTGATCACATGAAGGAGAATGAGATGGGTGGAAGAATGTGGCATTATATAGGGGATAAAAGACGTTCATACAGAGTTACACTGGGGAAACCAGAATTTTAGGGACCACTTGGAATACCTAGGCACAGATGGGAGGATAATATCGAAAGTTATCTTAAGAAGTTTAGGATGAGAGGGAATGGGCTGAATGAATTTGGCTGAGTATAGGGACAAGTGGCAAGCTCTTGTAAACGCAGTAGTGCACTCCTGGGGTCCATAACATGGAGGAAATTTCTTGACTAGCCAAGGAACTGTTAGCTTCTAAAGAAGGACTTTTCTCCATATAGTTAGATAGTTAGTTTGAATTTTTAGGTACTGGTTTGGCTCGAACTAACAGACCTTTGCCTGCAATAGTTGTATCCAGTGACAGAGGTCTGTATAATGTACATTTTCCTATGAATAACTCAATTCTTGCGCAAGTGGACAGGCATGTTTTTTGAAAACGAGCTGTTGAAGATTGCAGTCATCACAGATGTAACAGTGTGTTGTTAGGTGAGGTTAGGTTTACAGTGTTTTAAATGACTGCAGTACTTTCATATTCAGGGTCTTGGCACAGAAGACTGGAAACTTCATATGATGCCATGTTGATTGATTGACTGATTGGTCATTGTATTGTTTTCAGTGGACATCATCAGATATGGGCCATCATGTGCTCCATCTGTTCTCATTCTATTCATCAACATGATGCTCTTCAAAAGTTCACCTCCAACTGGTCAAGGCTGTCAAGAGTTTATGTTTGATGGTCAAGATATGCTGCAATATGTGTTTGTTGTTGTTGCCTTGTTGTGCATCCCTGTACTGCTTCTGGGCAAGCCAATATACATCCTCTGTGGTGGAGGGAGGAAAGCTTCTGATCATGTAAGTACCTTTAATGTGAAGGATGCACAGTAAATGTGGTTTTGTGGTGGATGTTAGATGCAGTTCATGTGTTTCACCTAGGAATCATTATTTTCAACATTTTCCTTGAGCACACTGATGCTGTCCCATCTTCCCATGCGTTTAAGAATATTGTTGTGATGGAACGTGGTCCCTTGCACTTGCAACCTTTCACTTCCTTTATTATAGTGAAATTTGCAACATCTAGAGTGCTTTCTCCACATTGATTCTGCAATAATCGGTAAGTTTAAATGGCTGTTTGTGAATCACTCCAAATGCAAGAGCCTGGTTTCTGATGTGACATAAATTTTAAACTAATGCCAAAAAGCAACAGACACTTCATTGTGCTCAGGAATTATGTTGAAAATAATGATACTTCACTGGAGTTAATGGGCCACATGTGAGACTTTCATGTCTTCTCATCTAATTCCTGTGAACTGACAAACCTTACTTATTGGACATCCCTCGTAAGTATATTGACAACCTAGAAATTTCAGTGTGTGTGCCCTATGCAGTATCTGCTGAACATCAATAAGAAATTATGATGGAAGTTGCTTCTTTTTGGGGGGGGGGAGGGGGGGAGTGGGGAGTGCACAACAAACAGCCTTGTTTCTATGGCAGCTGTTAGCTGGTCAGTGTGTGCCGTCTGTGTCATCATTGACAGGACTGCTCTGCCAGTACGGTAACTATGTAATGGTTGAAATTATGATGTAAGGTAATATACCATTTTCCATGGCAAATAAGCCAATGAATACATGCTTTAATTTGAGCAGATATTTTGTAGGATTCTTTATAAGAAACATAATGTTCATTTGATAACCCTGGCTTCTATAACAGATCCATATAAAATCAAGATGAACGAGGGACTGAGTATGGAACTGTGCTGACTTCTTAGCATCCGAGTTTTAATTTCACAGAAATAATTACAGACACAATATATTGATCTTTGACTTGTGGATCACCTGCTTGAGGACTGGCTTATACGACTGTGGGAAGCATCAAGCCAGATTGTTGAGGTTATTAGAAATTATGAATCATACTGTAGATACCAAGATTCAGTCTCAGGCTGTACAATTTAAGATTTGTGCTAGACAAAGTGGCACTGGGACATGTTTCTCTCTGAGTAATTCATCTTTGCCTTGTCAGTTGGACCAGCAGGTGAGGCTTGGGAACCTTCCAACAAGGTAGTGCTCTTTTGGAGATCTGGGAGTATTGGATAGAAAAGTACTTACTTTTTGTTTACTATGGAACTTTGAATTGGTAAGATGATTAGTGAATAACCACTTGTCCCTGTCCTGAACCAGATCAATCTAGTCTGTGCCCCCCCCTCATTTCTGTGTCATTTTAATATTATCCTCCCATCTATGCCCAGATCTTTAAAGTCATCTCTTACCTTCAGGTTCTCTACTACAATCCTGTATGCATTTGTGTTCTTCCCAATTTGTGCTGCATGCCCTACCCATCTCATCCCCTTTCATTTAATTACCCTAAGGATATTTGGACAGGAGTAGAAACCATGCAGCTTCTCATTACACATTTGTCTCCTGACTCTTGTTACTTCTTCCCTCTTATGCCCAACTGTCTTCCTCTTAACCCTATTCTCAAACATCCTTAGCTTCTGTTCTTCTCTCAGCGTGAAAGACCTTCTTTCATACCCATACAATATAACAAGCATTTATGTAGTTCTGTATTTTAATTGTTGTATTCCTAGGTAGGAAATGGGTGGACAAAAAGATATGGACTTAATGGCAGCAGACATTTCCTGACTTCAGTTTCCTCTGGATTGTCTTTCACAGATATCAAAAAATGGAGATGTTAACCAAGGACTGGAACTAACTCCTGAAGCAGTTGATACTCCAAGTGCCTCACCTGCCCAGGCTGACCACAAGGAAGATGACCATGGAATAGGGGAAGTGTTCATTCATCAAGGAATTCACACCATAGAATATATATTGAGCACAATATCACACACAGCCTCTTACTTGCGGTTGTGGGCCCTGTCACTGGCACATGCACGTAAGTTGACAGAAGCCAGCCAGCTGTGCCTTGTTATGTGTGTATGTGCTGGGACCCCTTGATGGCATCATGCATGTTGGTGTATGCTATACCAGCAGGAGCGCAATTATTGGCAGGGCCTTCCTGGCTGAACAGGGCATCAGATGAAGACAGTCACTGTCCAAGTCTAGGGACAGTGAAGTGACAACACCTTCACTGCAGCCCTTGTAAGGCAGCTAGGGGACATTTTACTTCCCAACAGTCTACATGGGGAGAGAGATGAACATTCAGAAATGACCTACACTTTGTTGTTGTTGTTATTGTTGCTGCTGCTGTTGTTGCATGTGGGATATAAGATTTATTTTCAGTCTGTGTATCTAGCAAGTCACACCAGTTAGAGTACCTGCCAACAAAACAGATAAACCAATACAATATTACCTGTATTTTTTCTCAGCTTTACCTCTCATCGTGTTGAATGTTATACAGCAACATTAACCTGATTTGCGATGAGGGTCATTGAACAAGACACTAACATTATTAGCACAGCAGAGTCTGTATGTTGGGATTTCAACCTCACTTTACATCCCTTTTTGTTGCCATTGTAATGAACCTTCATGACAGGTGGCAACAAGATGAGTTGAGACCACTGGGGTGGTGGGTCTGCTCCCTGTTCTCTTGCAGTTGTGCAATCAAGCTGCGTCTTTCATTAAGTAAGACAGATTGCTTTTGTGATTAATGGAATGAGACTCCTTCATTTCTTCAATGTATGTAATTTACGCTTCCAAAAAGCTTTGTATTTTACTAATAATAATTTTCAGTCCTTATATTACTGCTGGTTTTTTGTAAGTTGTTGGAACCAAATAGACATTTCACTTTGGACATGTATTGTGTTTGTGGCAGTTTTAGTGGATTGTACTGTCCTGTACTGTGTTCACCTTCACTGTCTGTGTCACCTGTAGTGTTATGCTACTGTCTTGCTGTTTCAGAGCTGTCAGAAGTGTTGTGGAGCATGGTCCTCAGTATTGGACTGCATGGAACTGCAGATGGCAAGGCCGGAAGTTACGTGAGAGGTGCTATTGTGCTATATCTGATGTTTGGTGCATGGGCTGTGCTTACAGTCGCAATCCTCGTCATGATGGAGGGACTGTCTGCCTTTCTTCACACACTTCGACTGCACTGGTACGTACAGCCATGACTAGGGCTGCCAGAATTTGATAATGACAAACCAGGACTTATTTTGTTTCTATGGAATTGCAAAATTTGGAAAACATATACCTAAAAGTTTAAAAATACATATCTTATTTTAGGCAGGATAATACATTATTACAAATATTATATTTTATGTTTATTCTAACTTTGCCTATGTGTCTTGTTTTTGCTTAGGTGATGGTTCCTGCTAAGAATGCATTGTTTTGTTCTAGCAGTTTGTAATCTTTGTTTGCAGGGTGGAGTTCATGAGCAAGTTTTATGAAGGGACAGGCTATATCTTTCAACCATTTTCATTCAAGTTGATTCTTGAGAGTGAAGCTGTAGAAGAGGACTAGATGAACCTGTGGAGTCTCTTTGCACATCCACTGAATGAGAAAAGAGTTACTTGATGAGTGCCCTTTTTTTTTCTTTCATTTTATCGGGTATTGATTGTAGCAGCTTACATTAGGCATTATTAGTGCACAAAACTTGTGTCTTAGTTTCGTTATTCTATACAATATTTGTAAACATAATGCATGTTTTGTCATATTTTACCTTGATTCTGCCTAGTGTTACATTTTAGCTGATAACTGTCATTTTTCAGTACCTGTGGATGCTTCACCACACAGTGTGCTGCGTTCCCATGATAAACCAGTCAGCAAGAAGTGGCAACTGATAGTTGTCAGATAAAATAATGAGCACGGATATATCATTGTCCTTTCACTGCCTATTGATATCTGTCACAGATATTTTAATGTAGCTGAACATTTCCACGGTAGCTGCAACTAAATGAATCAACTCTGTTTCAGTAGCAAAGAAGGCATTTGTTTGCACATAATGCTTTATTCAGCATACTGTGTTTCATTTCAGAACCCATACATTGGCTGTATATATGGTGTGTGAGGATTCACAGCTTCTTTGATGTGACACTGTGTCACTGTCACAGGGGTTCCTGACATTTTGAAGCCACTACGTGCCTTCAAAACATCAGGAAACACTAACCCACGGACGCAGTAACACATCCCAGATGACATGACTCCTCAACAAAACTGCTGTGGGCTGCTGTGGAAACCCCAAAATGTGCAAGCTGGTTATTTGATTATTGAGCAAGATTTTAATTTATTTGGAGTAAAGATGGTGGGGGAGGGGGTGGTGGTGCACACATAACTACTATACTATCTCAAAATTTTATGTAACAAACAAAGTGTTAATGCTTTCTGTTGGCTCATTACCTGATGTTGCCAGTCAGACATTGTTAAATTTAGTGGTGAGAGATCTCTTCCCAGATGTCATAAAAATTGTGGAAAAATTTCTTCCATCTTCTTACAAGTATGTTTTCATTAGGTCATTGTTGTAATGGTGTCATTATGTAACTTATTGACATAGCATGCCCATGTTTATACATGCTGAGGCCTTACACTCAATAAATGTGCATAAAACAGTAAATCAGAAATATATTATAAGAATTACGTATTTTGATATTTTAAGTTGTTTTATTTAATGACACTGTGAATGTATGGTGCTGTATAGGGTCATTAGTGGATGAAGCTTAGTGTGTAGCTTTGGTGTGACAATACTAAGCCCAGTTCTCTGCAGTGACAGACTGTTCGCTAACTGCCCCAGCCTTGAGACAGCCTGATATTCATATTGACTGATTATTTTATAATGTGTTTATGTAAGAAATGTTAAAGCAAAGTACACATGCAAAAAAAAAAATACCATCTGGTTGCTGAGTTCGTGTCATGATACTGTGTATTGTGCAATGTTCTGATGGTGTCATGATACTGTGTATTGTGCAATGTTCTGATGGTGTCATGATACTGTGTATTGTGCAATGTTCTGATGGTGTCATGATACTGT
>Ga0123352_10013090_pt1 | contig 13151 bp, 5 predicted proteins | sample TergutLab28metaG_FD_89700 | JGI IMG/M metagenome (GOLD analysis project Ga0123352, IMG submission 89700) | Labiotermes labralis P1 segment gut microbial communities from Petit-Saut dam, French Guiana - Lab288 P1 | ecosystem: Host-associated > Arthropoda: Insects > Digestive system > Gut ... | reverse complement strand
GAAGGAGACCAGACATGTGGAAGAATGCCTCATGGATTCTTCATCACGACAACGCGCCAGCACACAACGCGCTATCTGTGAAGAGGTATTTGGCGAAAAACAACATTCCAGTGATGGAACACCCACCGTACTCTCCGGACCTAGCACCGTGCGACATTTTTCTCTTCCCGAAAATCAAGTCTGAGCTCAAAGGAACCAGGTTCGACTCCGTGGATGCAGTGAAAGCAAAAGCGACGCAACTCTTGAACAGCTTAACACAAGATGACCTGCAGCACTTCTTCCAACAGTGGAAAATTCGCATGGAGCGGTGTAGGGATCGGGGAGGGAACTACATTGAAGGGGATAACATTTCGATTGTCTTATTTTTTTTCAATAAAGTGTTACAGCATGAATCCGGTTTCTTTATTGCCACACCTTGTATATACATTTTTGTAGTAACATTTTGTATGAGGATGACTTTCGTATGGTCGAAACGTGTTGCCATAAATTATGTGACGAATTAACATTATAAATAACAACGTTGTTTTGACGCTGAAAATTACTAATTATTAATTATGTTGGAATTTAAACAATGAGGGAATTAACAGGCCACAAAATATACTCATAACCTGACACTACTAGCCAATTCTTTAAATTTCGTTTGGTTACCTTAGATATCGTAAGAATTACGAGAATCACATTGAGAGCAAAATACGTGTTGTTTTCTTCTATACCTCTTCTGATCGAAACATATTCCTCTCCTAAAGATGTTTAGCAAGTGACACTGCACACACAAACACAAGTAGATTTTCTTTAAAATTTTCAGTTACAAAAAATTTGAAATATTACAGAACATTGTGGAGAAATTAAGACCGTTAAAGGCAGAGCTTCTCGTCCTACCACTTCGGTGTCACTCGAAACAAAACAATTTAAGTAGCATCAAACTTTGATAAGATAAACTCCAGTAACGTTAGAAAAGGTGCCGTTGAAATCAACGGGAAATTCGGAAAAAGAATACCTGATTCGTATGTTGCAGGATGTCTAAACGCAGAAAACATCGTTCCTTATTCGACACAAATAAGAATGCAAATCGGAATGTAATTGCTATGATTAGAAAAGCGCACAAATTATAGTAGCTTATTATACTAAACGGCAATTGACTCGTTTGTGTATTTAGACTGTAATATCCTTGCTGTCCCAGAGTAACGTATAGACCCTGCCCACTAATTGAGAAACTGTCCTTACAGCATTTCTTTCTACTCCAGGGGTGACAAAAGATTCTCGAGAATGGACACCAGCCGCTATTTTGAGTTCATTCGCGGGACGCACTGGTAAAAATTGAAATAGTTGGTATATTTAAGAGCCTAAATTATTCTGTAATTTCTTTACGTATATTATGTTATGATAGATGACAAACAACTGGAGAATTTGGAATATTTCAACTACTTAGGTAAAGGTAAAGGTAAAGTGTTCCCATTACAGGCCCGGTGTGGCCCAGAGGGTGGGTAGAGTTATAGCTCTACTTTTCCATGAACGCGGTAGTATTACGCCCCGGCCGCACTTTACCTCCTGGAAATACCCGGTACCCATTTTACAGGAGGCTGGGTGGGCCACAGGGCCGCTCTGGACGGGCGGAAAATCTCGTCCCTACCGGGATTCGATCCCGGACCCTCCAGCCCGTAGTCAGTCGCTATACCGACTGAGCTACCCGTCCCACCAACAACTTGGGTAGCATGATAAAAAGTGATGCAAGGTGTACACTTGAATTGCCATTGCAAAAGCAGCACTCAGCAAGAAGAAGGTTTATTTCACCAGTAAGGATACACATATAAGGAAGCAACTAGCGAAATGCTATACGTGGAACGTAGTTGTCTATTGTGCTGATACTTGGACACTCCGGAAAGTGTGTCGGACATACCGTGAAAATACTGAAATGAGGTGCTGGAGAAGGGTGGAGGAGATCAATTAGATTGACCGTGTGAAGCATGAAGAAGTATTACATAGAGTTAAGGACGACAGTAATATCCAAAATACACTACAACGAAGAAAGGCTAACTGGATTGATCAAATCTTGCGTAGGAACTAGCCTTTAAAACACGTTATTGAAGGAAAGGTAGAAGTGAAGGGACATGAGAAAGAGGAGGTAAGAAGCTACTGAATGACCTTAAGGAAATGGGAATATACTGAAAATTGAGATAAGAAGCACTAGCTCGGATTCTGTGGAGAAGTGGCTTTGGAATAGGCTAAGGAACTGTCGTACAGCAGACTACGTGATACGCAATTTACAAATCCGACCGCTGACCGCACTACAGATTCCAGCGGACCGCGTTTTGAAAACTCGTAATATCATTCACTCTGTACATTGCATCAATAGGGGAATTCTATTTCAAAGATTAATGATGGTGCCCAAGTCAGTGAAGCTGTTTGTAATATTTTGGGACCTATAATTCATATAAAGTATGGGAGTCAGTAGGGATGCATTCAGTTGGTGGGGGACTCGAAAGAAGGAGACCAGTATGGAGACTGAGGAGAGTTGGGAGGATAATATTAAAACGGATCTTCAAGAAGTGTATTGGAAGGCATAGACCTGGTTGCTCTGGCTCAGTATGGGGACATGTGGCGGGTGCTTGTGAATGCGGTAGTGAACCTTCGGGTTTAATAAAATGTGGGAAATTTTCTGATTGGCTGAGGACCTGTTGGCTTCTCAGGAAGGACTCTGTTCCATGGAGTTAGTTATAATTCATATAAATAATATATAACAATTCAGTTCACAGTTAGCAGAAAACACACCGAGTCACCGTCACAAGCACCAACAATCGTTTATTGTGAGAAACAGTTGCTATGCAAGTTAACCCCTGTGCTTTGCTGAGTTCATGAATTTCATCTCTTCCAACTTGCTGCTAGACACTTGTGACCAGATATTTTCTTCTGCTCACGCAAGCTAATTCTTCTCTGCACGTCTCTTCTATCTTTATCATGTCATTCCTTATCCCTACTACAGTTCTGTATTTCTACGATTCATTATTGCAGTTCTCCACGTCTTTCTTTTATGTTTACATTCTAGTTCCTCTCTTCTTCCCGCGCGCGCTGTTGTGAGCGTTCTACAGTCTATCGATTCTCACTGGCTGTTAGACCGTTCGTGCTGGAGCCGGTAACCCATGGTAACCACTTGCTCTTAATTGAAAACCAACCTGATGACGAATCAATAAAGGGAGTAATGCTCCGCCCACAGACTATATTCATCTCGTCTCTCCCAGACCCTACGTCTCTTGCGCGCACGCACGCACGCACGCACACGCGCACGCACGCACACTCTTCTCCCAGAACAAATATATTTCCTTCCAGAGCTTTTCCCTACTTTACCAAAAACAAATAAAACGTCTTCCTATCTCTTGTAGTACGCGTTCCACTTTTCAAAGAGTGTGTGGAATTCACGTGACATGTCCCTGTATTCATGACATTTCGTTCAAGAGTAGCAGTGCAGGGGTTTTCAAACTTTTTTGGTGGCCTTCAGTACCAGTGAATGAAATGTAACAATTTATATGTAGAACCGACATTTTTTTCTTTGTATTAAATAAAGAAGTTGACATTGTAAAGACTGGCTGACAGGGGAGATGAATTATATAATGTTGCCAACTAAGGCCACATAGGAGCAAAAATGGTTGGCCTTCAGCTATACTTAGCGTTGTATTGGTACGCATGCCATAGTTAAAAAAAAAATTCCTGCCCTAGTGGTTATCACCATCACAAGCAAGGACCTGCAAAGACGAGGAAACAGATCTAAAAACAAATCTCGCTGGTTAAAGAACAATGAGGCAGTTGTTTAATTACAATCATTACGAGGTCATTTATCGTCGAAGTTTTCAAAATGCCTGTATGCAATACACAACGCTTGTACCTGAAGTAAAAGGGTTGATAACCAAACTTAAGCAAATATGTCGATAAAACACGATTTGCCATATCAGTATTAAAGTGTCCAGCTGAACGCGGAACCCGCTCACAGCTGCGGTGTTTCACAGCTACCGAAGACTCCCCGACTCCCTCTTACGTCAACAGAACTGTGCACACAACCAAAATTAAATATTTCTCTTAACAACAACATTACAATTTTTTACATTATTGGAAAGATCCGATGCTGCGGATGAATTTTTCACAGGAATACAGTAGATCGCACGATAAAATTATTCTGGCCACGAACTTATAGCAGACACACAAGTTCAGATACTACTGTCGCAAAGCAATGTCCTTGTAGTGTCAATCAAAGGGTGAATGCTTGGATGATGGCCACGGCGACTAACAGCTGTGACAATCTCCAGAGAGTGGGTCTGTCATTCGTCCGACCGTGCACATTAAACACAGAACTACGGGAATACTTGTATCTGTCAGAACAAAATCAGGACAACAGACACTGCGAGATTTGAGGTTCTCACAGCGGTGATGACGAAAACTCCAGTCTTCTGAGATGTCAGTAGTGTCGCTGGGTAAATACTTACGGCCCTTCTGAACAATCACAGTGCCTTCATCAGCAGGAACAGGCAGTGATGGCGCTACGATCATTCGACAAGTTGCTTTGCTTCGTCCGGCAGATACAACGCGAAGTTGAAGTGCTTCGCCTTGAAGAAAAAAGCACTAAGAACTCTCGAAACGGCACAGCGTTAATATTTCAGAGGACTTGAATTCTCAAGAATACTCTGTGAGAACTTTCAGGCCTTGTTCGGATTACGACCATGCAAAACGCGGGCTCTTTACACCTACACAGCGTTGATCTGTAGAGACTCGGAATCTTCATCAGAAGAGGCTGCTTGAGTAGGAAGTAAATATCAGTGCATTCATAGTCTACTGGAAAATGTCGTCACTCTGTTTTCGTGGTTAGATTTGTACAAGAAAACTATGAGCAGAACATTTTAGGTTTGAGGTTCTCACAGCGGTGAATGTGGATTGAAATGGTTCCGGAATGACACGTTACGTAGTACAGATGAAACTTCCAGGTTTTTCAGAAGGACTTGCTGAATTATTTTTCATTTATTTGACCATCCTCAGGATTACGGTAACACATTCTTTGGACAATCAACACATTTCTAACTGGTTACACGCTGTCACATCCTAGACAGTATTCTTGACACTGTACTCATGCAGTGAATACGTAATGTGCTAGCCTCCCCCCCCCCCTTCCCATTGTTGTGCACTTCAGAAATTTAAGTTTAACTGCTGTCTAATTAGGCCTGTTTTGATATGTGGAACTCACGCAACGTGGAATTCAGTTGATCTGACCACTTTTAAGGTACTTTGCAGACATAAGCACAGATAAACTGAATAGACCCGCACACATTTGTCACACAGTAAGTTAATAGTAACTTATAGACGGAATTCGAACTAGGTATCTTTCGGAATGAGAGTCCGATGCGTTACCGTTGTGCTTTCCTGCAGCATCTATGAGCATGGACCTCTGTTCATACGTATTTACAAAAATCAGCCGTTTCAGTGACTGCGCTCAGAGAGCTGAATGATTTCAGTTCAAATTTGTTGGGGTATCAGTTTTCATTAACCGATCCATTTCTGTCTCTTGAGTGTTGTGAGTCGTCAGGTCTCTGCGTTGGGCTGATCATTCGTCGAGAAGAGTCCTACCGAGTGTGGTGCATCTGCGTGTAATCGTGAAGCCTCGACAGTTAGGAGGCCCTGACCCACCAAGGAAGGCCTTGCCATAAAATAACTTTTTGCTTCAAGTAGATTAATTTGACAGTATTGGTTACTTTTTGCGTATATAAGTTCATAATTGCGATGGTGTCAAAATCTTATTTCGAAAGCTCTATAGTCGCTTCATTAAAATGACCCTCTCAGCTTTCTGTTCACATCTAGAACAGCTCTGAGTAACGTACGGTGGGTGCCAGGTGCTTTTCTGTCGATTAAAGCAGACAGATTATAAATATGAACACTTCGATATAAATCATAGGTTAATAATTAATTGACTGCCATTCCTGTGGCTCCTTATACGAAATTTTATATATTCCGGTGCTTATAGTCGAGTATAATTTCTCAATTTACCTTTCTTACGGCAGTAGTGTGTTTCGGTTTGGTGTGTTGTGGGTAGTGCGGTAATTGGTTGAGGACAGTAGAGAAATGAATATATTCCTAACTTTGCGTCATGTGACTATTATACGATTTATGGCCTAAAGCTTTAAGACTTTTAATTATTATTCATTTATTTATAAATCTAACTCAGAAAACCCATTAGCCACGCTTAAAACTAAACTTTTTTTTTCGGAACAAGCCAGAGATCTCGTAAAAAAATATAAATAAGCGTCAAAGGGGGTAATTATTTCTACTTTCCGAGATGAAGGGGGACGGAAACTGTAGCTTTTTTTGAGACACGTCATTGCCATAGGTATTTGATTCACAAAAAGTAGCCACACGTCTTTCACTACCTGACTGCAATACTTCTTCAACAGAAGGAAGATCCAACATAGGAGAAACGCCTGACGATCAAATTTTATTTCCTTGGGCATCTCTGTCCACTATATTCAAAGTGGCTGTGCAGTTCGTACCAGCTACTGTGTAACGACCACACCGAGCGCAACATGTCATCAGACTTCAATTCGGGAAATACCACTGCTGGTTGGAGTCTCGACAAGGAACACCTCCTCACCTTTCTGTCATATTTCCCCAGGTTGTGTAAGCAAATTAATAAAATATGAATGAAAATGTGCCACTGTCCTTTCCTTGTCTTCTACTTATGTTCAAATAAACCCCGCAAAACAACGTCTGTTTTAAATGCTCTAGTCGTTTAACTAACAAAATTCTTCGAGGAATTAAAACTCATATTTATTTCGTTGTGTGTACAATAGCCCACATCATGTCTGCACTCTGAGCCAAATTATTTCAGTCCATGTCTCAAAACATCTAATTAAGAAACATACTATTAGCATTATCATCTCATATATGTCTTGAACATTTAGTATTCTTCCTCTGTTAGGTTCTCCGACTACAAATACCGGGTGATTCATGAATCGTGGATATTACTGCAGGATGTTTTTCCCTAGGTCTGTGAGATCAATAATTTCCTAACAACAAGGGATCCTATTCTTACTGGCAATGTTGTCGCGGTTGTTTTTATTATCGTAAACACACTACTGTGAACCGCGGTTACACGCTGTGCGACGTTAAACAAGCGCTGTTTTAACACACATTGGCGGGTATGGAGACAAATTTCTGGCGAAAATTTGCACTTGGAAGTGCGCTGTTCACAACCGAATGGCCAGTTGCGCTGCAGCTGAGGGCAGGATAGTCGGAACATGCTTTAAGCTCAGGCGAGTGTAAATTGAAGGCGACTTCTGTTTGTTATAATTCTCTCTACAACTCTCTCTCTCTCTCTCTCTCTCTCTGTTTTGGCGCAACTCACAACGACGCACCACAGTCGGTACGAGTGCCTCTATTGTCTTCCAAATGTACCCCGTGACACCCCGTTCTCCAACATCCTCAATTTACGCTCTTTCCTTACTGTGAGTGACAACGTTTCACATCCTTTGAAAATAGCCCATAAGATTAGAGTTCTGTAAATTATATTTTAGTCTTCACTTTTTTAAATAGTGATCCAAGAGATAAGCTTTTCAATTGAATAGCTGCCAACATTTCCGGAATTAATTGCACGGTGCGTCATTATCAGTCTGACCTCAATCGGTGCTAAAGTACCCCATGAAACCTCCTAGTACCACTTCCAACAATATCCGGAGCTTAGTCTCTGTCTCTTTGTCTGCTTGAATTGCCCGATGTCTAAGCGACAAGCAAGTTTACGTACCGCCATTGGCTACGTCATTCCAGTCCAAAAGATTTTTTTTTGTATAAAGCAGTGCATTGTTGACTTCCGGATTGGCAGTTTTAAAACTGTAAATTATGTTCTTTACCATATTCGCCGTTAGATTGAGACTAAAATATTACAGTTAAAGCTGCAGAAGCAACAAACAGAATTCTGAGGACGCTATTTGAAGGAGGAAGCATCCGGGATTTTGTTGGGAACGTAAAATTTTGAGACTATTTAACGTTATAATAGAGTGCAGTATGTACGATAAGTGACGTTCACGCTGCAGTAAATATTAAGATTAAAACATTTTTCGATGTTCGGTTTTGCATCTACTTTCTGGGTCGAAGTTGGCTTCTCTTCATCCCTAACTGAGATATCCATTAGTTGTGTTCAAAAATCTACGAGACACATCCAAGAAAGATAATACTTTTACTACTAGCTGACCTAAGAATCAGTTTACCAGCAATATTGTCTTGTACTAATGGGAATATTCAGGCTTACAAACCGTAACATTCGTATGAGTTGGCTGCAAGCGTTATTTCTAATCCAGTTACTCACTTCGCATAATTTTTATGAATTCCGTGGTAATAAAGAAACTTGTAATGTATTTTATCATATATTTTACCGAGCCGTTAACTGAATCACAGGTCACTTCCCACAGCCACATGAACCTCACCTAACCTAACCTCATACAAAACGCCGCCATTTTCTGTCCCAAGAATTTGTAATAGCGTCAGGCGAGTTTTTCTACAGCTTTTTTCTTTTTGCAGCCTGTAGGCTGCTCCATCTCCAGTTTGTTATCTATGACTCAGTAGACAAACACTACTAAATATCTCCCATTTGTCGGGTTTCTGAAAATTACTGTAGGTATTTTATAGGATTTGTCGGACATTCAAAAATGCTCTAAATGTAATATGAATCAACGACTGCATATTCCGAGTTCTGCCAGACACTGTAGACCACTCCTTGGCTGTCATCGGCCTATTACTGGCCTGTATGTAGAGTTCTTAGGAGGATAATATTTAATATTTTGTTTTGAATTTCTGACTACATGTGCAGAATACAGGAATTTTAATTTATTTTTATTTTCCAATAACCCGTATAATTAGGTTATTGTCCTTTAAAATAAGTACCAAATTTTAGAAATTCACTCACTTAGCAAGATGTGACAAGGGTCGCGGTATCGGTGCTGGAAAGTGACATGTCGGTTCAGTAGCTACAGCGTGTCACTAGTCCTCACGTGTTAAATTCCCATCAGGACATAGACATTTATTCTGTCTTGTCTAGACGTTGGGGTACGGATATCGTCCGATCACTCATCCAGTGATCCCTACCCACTTTGAGAATAAGGATTTTTAAACTCCTTAGGAGCAAGTAGAGGCTGGACTGGGGCTGTAGTAAGAACTTGAATAAACTGCTTCTTAAATGTGACATAGTGGACCTGGATACGTGCGGCAAGCTTCGTCTGGTTTTCCTGTCGTTAAGAGTGCAGTAAGGATGCAAGTTTCATAGTCGCTATTGCGGAGATCGTTCTGCAGGTGGATGCAGAGAGAACTCGGTGTGTGTTCCTATATCGTTACCAGAATGCGGCACAATATGAGAACACAAACGTAGATAATTCTTAGAAAAAGTGACAATGTTGTGGAACTACACAAACAAATCAAAATTACGTTCACGAGGAGTGTAATAACTTTTCCTTCTCTTGAAGAGTAAGTCGACTTTGACGATGCACGCTACAGTTGCAGCCAGTTCTGTCCCTGATGACGCTATCATTGTCCGAGGCGGAATAAAATTACCGCCGATACGGGGTAGGGTAGATGTGGGGTGTGTTCATCCTCTAAATTTAGCTAGTTGCTGCCACAACTGGGTGAATTATGGCTAGAGAGGCGTTACACTTTGGAGAGAGCCTGCAGACACTCTCGTGCAACCTGACAAACACCTGGCGATTAACTGCTAACTGGGGAACGTCACAGGTGTCTTACACAATAGCCTCCATAAAGGTACAGAACACGTCTAGAAAACTTCCTGCGTTACGCTTAATACAAGAAATAATAAGTGATACTTCATATTTACACCGAACCAGTCGGCTTGTCCACTGCATTTTTGCCGTGGTACTCATCATTCATCATTGACTCTCATCGCATCTCACTGCACCGGCTTAGACATGGTCCTAACTTGGTCAGTCCACTCAGTAATAGAAAATTCGCCTATGCAAGTTGCATAGCTGCATGTGGCAACAGAGGTTTGGACCTCGTAGCACCGAGAATATATCCCTTCCACGATCACATGTCTAGTGTCGTCACAATCAGTGAACCAGCATTTCGCTGCAGTCATTTGAAGTTAAGTGATTTCCGCCTACCCGTTCTTACACACACTTAAAACAGTTTTCAAACATCCGTTGCGTAGTGCACAAACAGTGGTTCGCGATACCGTAACCACATCAAAACCACAATTATTTTATCAAAATATGAACACTACATATTTATTTAATAATTAAGTAAATATACACGGCAAACCTAAAATAAGCTGTTTGTACTTTGTGTGAGTTGCTTGTTGGTATCCACACGTAATAGAGTGAGTTACAGAGATGAATCAATCGAGAAATTTTGTGCACATTGCGTGGCTTATTGCGTTTATTTTGCTAATACACACCGACTGAAAATGTTCGGCAGAAGTACCCACTGCTTTCAAAGTTTGAACTGAATAAATACGGTCGGCCTCGAGGTAAAAAGTGGTTATGTTGTTTTATATATAATTATATTTAATGTATATTACTGTGGCCGCATGGGTGACAAGAGCGCCAAACCCAAACTTATCTGTGCCATCATTAGAAATTGTAAATATCTTATATATAATTGCCCTTGTTTTAAATGTTTTATTTCTTATGTTTTTACGCTCTGGAATTCATTTTGCAGCTACTGCAGATACTGACCGTGGAAACTGAAGTTGATTTTGGCGGTTGTTTAGTGCTGAGAAAAGAGGATTGTCCTTTGCTTATGAACAGTAACCGAAGTATTTCAGTTAAAAATACATTTAGTTGAAGTCCAGCTGTGTGTTTTTTGGTGTGAGATAATGCAGTTACTGTCTGTAGTGTTCTGTATGGTTAGTGTTGAGCACAAATTTTACTTTAGGCTTCTTAGAAACGAAATAAACTGGTCATGCAGTTATAGAGACTCGCGTTATTAACAGGATCTTTTTGTGTTCCTACGAATGTCGTCACGAATGTTAAGGAACTCTATCCAGACTGTTCATGTCAAGTGAGTTCTTTCGAGTGCGGGACATTACTACCTTTCAGTTACGAAATCTCCTGAACGAGCTTCCTATTGTATAGATACTGGTGGCTCTCTACGAAGGGGAAAAGACCGAGGCGTGAAGTTGATGCGAAATCCATCCAAGCTACCGTCGATTTTAAAAATGAATGCAACCATACTTCAACTCCGTCATACTTTTTATCGTGGCTTGTACAGGATAACTTTACTGGTACTTAAGCCTCCCTGTTATTGGCGTTGTAATATATAAAACCCCAATAAATACTTTAATACTTTTCTTATCGTACTTTGTTCTTTGTAATTTGAATTTAATATGAAGACCCCGTATAGTGAAAAATGTATAATTATATGCAAAAACTAAATAAATATCTCGCTCGATCAGCAATCGGACTCAGTAAATCACTTTGCTGCGTGGGCAGATGAGTAAAATAAAAAAAAATTCTTAAAGATATTGCTGTCACACGTAAGAAGTAACTCGTGATAATTTTTTACTTCCTATACTATTGCAGTACTAAACAGTGCGTGATTTATTTGTTCATTAGTCTAGTACTTCTGACTTGAGAGAGATCTCATATAAGACATATGGGACTCATGCAATTATGGGGAAACTCACAACCTCTCCATGGCTTATAAATTAACCTTTCTCCAAGAGGAAAACTATTGTTTCCGGTAATTACTTGTGATTAAAAATATTTTCCAAAAAATTAATTTGCTAGGAGTTATTTTTTTAATGGTACAAATTTGTAACACTAACGGAAATGAAAGGACCAAATACCATCCTGCAATCGGGAGTTATTTTTCTCCCGCTGGTGCCTCCCTGCAAGTGCTTCTCCAGCGATTAATTATTGTCATTGTGTCCACTAGACAGCACTGGGCTGGAACAGAACTCCGGCCTTACCGCAGTGAAAGACTTTCGTCCAACCAACTGAGCCACACGAAATCTGAGCTTAGTTAACACATGAAATACTCTACGTGTATAGGACAGTCAGTTGATGTAGGAATCCAATAATGTTGTACACTTTATTAATTACATCATGAGACCACATCCTCTGCTTTATAGAAAAAATATTGTTACATATAATTCATTAGGAAATAATTTTTATAATAGCAGAATTGTTATTATTTTATAAATAACATCCTAATTATTGAGTGTTCTTTCCGATAAAATGTAAACGTTGAATGTAGATAATGGAGTCACGTTTCAATCTAACAACAAAATGTCTACTAGAGTGAGAATGAAATCGTGTTCTGACCTTGCTACTCTGCTGAAAAATTTGGGAATTTAAGTAATTCGTTTTTCGTTACAAAGCGTCCAGACACATAGTAGAATTTTTACATGCAGTCTCCGTGGAAACTAGCAGTTAATTTATGGACAGGCCTTAAAAAATACGACGAGAATTCAGCGCCAAACTTTCTAAAATATGGTGTCGTTTTGCGAAGAATTAAACTTGTTATTCTCGTTCAATCTGATTATTTGTAAATTGTTAAAGACATGACAGAAGACTGCAGAATTGGATGCCGATGACTATGATATGTGTGACGTAACACACGATGAGAATTACAATACTTTTATTCGTGTACTTTATAAATCGCAGTGAGTTAGAATAAAAGTATGGGAGACTGTTTCAGCTCGTGACGTTGCATCGTAGGCATTAATTTGTCGTTGAAGTGATCTACATTAATATAACTAAACCTTAACTAAAATCAATGGAGAAAAGTAATTACTATTACATTACGTACGAAAATACACACTGAACGTGAAACACAACACAACATATACTATATGTTACGTGAGAAATAACACAACTTAACCAATAAGAAACGTGAAAAATAACACAACCTGACCTAGAAGGAATGTGTACAGTAGCAGAACGTAACTTATATGGAACGTGAAAAGTAACAAATTCTAACCTATATCATCATCATCATCATCATGTTCCTGAAGGGTTAGGTGTGTTTCCTGTTCCTTGATCCTCATGATGAATTTGGTCCCTCCATCTCTTCCTCGGTCGTCCTATGTTCCTTCGTCCTTTTGGTTTATATTGTAGTGCTTGTTTTGATAGTCTGTTTGTGTCCATCCTCTGTACGTGTTGTAGCCACTTTTTCTG
>Ga0123352_10013089_pt1 | contig 13151 bp, 11 predicted proteins | sample TergutLab28metaG_FD_89700 | JGI IMG/M metagenome (GOLD analysis project Ga0123352, IMG submission 89700) | Labiotermes labralis P1 segment gut microbial communities from Petit-Saut dam, French Guiana - Lab288 P1 | ecosystem: Host-associated > Arthropoda: Insects > Digestive system > Gut ... | reverse complement strand
CACACACCACACACACACACACCCCACACACACACACACCACACACACACACCCCACACACACACACCACACACACACACACACACACACACACACACACACACCACACACGCAGATACCGTGATGATGTCTTAAGCTTTTTCCTTTTCTTTATACGAACGAAAGCAAGCTAAACGTTGGCCGTAGATTAAAGCAGTGAGCTTCGCTATATGTGCATAGTAACCACAGTTCAGTAAGGAAGACTGATGATCTGATCCGATCTGATCGTGCCTAGCAACAAGGTAAAATATTTATTCATTACTCCTGTAGGCGCGCCTGATGCACCAGTAGCGCTCCTTTCTCTCAGACATATCTCTCACTGCATGCAACAGTGGCACAATCCAAACATTGCTCATTTGCGGTTAACAGTACGAGTGAGCTCAAAAATATAACTGCATGCGACTGTAATGGCATCTAGCGGGCTATGTGTGGACTAAGAAGTGTCCCGGCAATGTCACAGGTAGTATTTAAGCTTAATCGTAGTACTGACTCAGATGATGAGAATTTCTGAGTTGTGCCAGTATTGCATTCGGTCAGCGATATGGCCTGCCATCACATGTTTTCTCAGAAGAGTGTGAGAACCAATTTCCTAAAAAGCTTTTGCTTTCCGTGTATAAAGGAAACACTGGCGGTTCGAAAAATGTGTAGTTTGGTCTAAATCTTAAACGATTTGTTACGGTTTATTCAGATCATGTAAATTCAAATTTATTTTGTATGCACTCTGCCCGTAGTTGGGGTAAGGTAAAATGAAATATACTGCAGTCTGTTTTGGGCGGTAAATTGTAGAGCATCCGAGCAGTTCTAATGGTGAGAAGGTGTGTCATTTCATAGGTTGGTAGGCCTGCGTGCGATATTCCGAATAGGTGTGTTTTTTGATACGCATTTAGTCATATTTCAAACGATATTACCTGCCGGTCGTGAATTTGTGTTTCATTACGCAATGTTCCCTCTGTGAACAGATTCAGGAAGACGTAATTCATACCAGACTGCGAAGCTTCCACGTGCGTTCTTTGCTGCCAAGGCATTCTGAACATTATTAGCTGTTTCGAATACCTTCGAAAAATGAAAATTGCATTCGTGAAGAAATTAAGAGTAGAGTGAACTCAGAAGAACGTTGGCTGTCATTCGGTGCAGAAACTTTACCCCCCCCCCGCCCCGCGGTTTGCTATCTAAATACATAGTGATTAAAATATACAGAACGGTAATTTTTCCCGTTGTTGTGTATGGGTGTAAAACCTGGTCTCTGAAATTGAGAGAGAAACATAAGATGAGGGTGTTCGAGAATAGGGCGCTGAGGAGAATATTTGGGTCAAAGAGGGACGAGGTAACAGGGGAGTGGAAAAGACCACATAACGAGGAGCTGTATTATTTGCTCTCTTCACCAAATATTATTCGGGTGATCAAATGAAGAATGAAATGGTCGGAGAATGTTACACGTGTGTGGGCAGGAGAGGTGTATACAGGGTTTTGGTGGGGAAACCTGAAGGAAAGAGACCACTTGGAAGACCTAGGCGTAGATGGGAAGATAATATTAATATGGATCTTCAGGAATGTAATGGAGCATGGTGTGGCTCAAGACAGGGACAGATGGCGGGCTGTTGTGAATGCGGCATTGAATCTCTTGGTTTCATACAATGGGCGGAATTTAGTGACTAGCTGGGGACGTGGTAACTTCTCAGGAGGGACTCTGCTGCATGAAGATAATTCCGAATACCTTTGAACGCATCATCATTGGACAAACAGAAGGATACTTGTGATAACTGCATATTTCTGTATTATGACGCAGCGACTAATGTTTAGTCACACACACGATTAATTATATGTCAGTTAAATTCTTGAATTCCTTTCCTTTCAGTTATCTGATTAAATCCGTCAACATAATTGCATGTTGTAATAATTTTTACTCATCGTTCTGCCGTAAAAAACGGTAAAGGTAAAGCAGTCCTGTTACAGGCCCGGAGGGTTCCAGGAAGTTAAGGTTCCCAGATTACATGACAACGGCACAGGATGGTGGTAAGATTGTCAGCCTTACGCACCGACCGCCTTTACCCCCAGGAAATGCTCCTGGTCTCATTTCTGTTAGAGGCTGAGTCGACCCCAGGGCCATAGTACGATCGGAAGGATTATGTCAATGAAAAATTCCAATGACATCATCTGGGATCGAACCTGCGACCTTCCGATTTGTAGCACAGCACCTTATCCACTGAGCTACCGCTGTTCCCCATCGTTCTGCCGTTGGATTTTTAAATCATAAGTATTCTATACTAACTTTTAACAGTCTTGCTGGGCCTGCAGGAATATTTATGCAGAACGCTGGGAATGGCTAAGAGGCACGTAGGCCACCTGGATCGCTTGGTGACCAGCCTAACGCGCTCCAGAAGTATTTCTGTACCTGTAATGTGTGAACCATGTCTTTTCTTCAGAAAACCAGCATTGTACTCAAACGATGACAGTGCGTTAGGCCTGTTGTCAGTATATTTACCGCATTACAGTACTGGCGGTCGTGTTGCTCCCACTCAAAAAATTCGTAGTGTCGCCCCGTTATTACCGACCGCAGGAATTCGGAAAGTACGAGTGTGTGTGGTGATTTCCATTGGCGTAAATTTCGTACCAAATTTAATCGAAATCCGTCCAACGATCCTTGACTTTAAGCATACAGACGGACGGTCAACAGACAACATCTTTATATACTACGCTTAAGAACCCGAATCGATTCTAGATTTTTGCCCTGGAATGTGTTTAATTGTGTCGTGTTTGCTTTTATCGTAACAGCGTTGATGAAGACTGGATGTCATAGACTGGTTAAATAGTATTTTGTATTATAATATTATAATATTTTCCGCAGCCCTGTCGATTCCCCTGCTGTCATATAAGTTCTTAAAAATTGCAGATGTTTTTGATAATTTAACCTGGTAAAGTTTTCTAAGTGGCACGCGCTACAAGCCGGAAGGTCACGGGTTCGATTCCCGATGGTGTCATTGGAATTTTTCATTGACATAATCCTTCCGGCCGCACTATGGCCTTGGGGTTGACTCAGCCTCTAACAGAAATGAGTACCAGGAATATTTCCTGTGGGGTAAAGGCGGCTGGTGCGTAGTCTGACAACCTTACCACCTTCATATTCAGATTGTCTTGAAATCTGGGAGCCTTAACCTCTTGGAACCCTCAGGGCCTCTCCAGCCCTGAAATGGGATTGCTTTACCTCTTACTGTTTCCTAACCTCGAGCCTGCCATATGATCCTTCTACATTGCTCGTTTTCTTACTGACGGTCTTTCCATAACTTTGGCAGCCACCAAATAGTGGTCATTATTTCAGTAGACTCTTCTGTAAGGTCGTACATGCTCATAAGTACACCTGAATGCCAACTTCATTGTATCATGCTGTGATAAGTTCGATTGTGAGTCTTTCCATCGTGAGAAATCCAAGTCCAAGATCATTTTTTAATGTTTCGATGTGAGAATATTGTACTATTAATAGATTTTTGATACTCCAGTATTTGCTAATGTAACTGCTTCTTCTTCTTCTTCATCTTCTTCTTCTCCTCCTTCTCCTCATCCTTATCCTTCTTCTCCTCTTCCTACTCCTCATTCTCCTTCTCCTCCTCCTCCTTCTTTTCTTCTTCTTCTTCTTCCATTGGCACTACAGCCCACTGTGGGTTTTGGCCTGTCGAACAATGCCCTTCCATTTTTTCATATCTGCCACCAATTCTCTCCACCTTCTCACTCCCAGCACTTGAAGATCTCTTTCTACTACTTCTTTCCATCTTTTCCTGGGTCTTCCCCTTCTTCTCGTCCCTTCCAGTTCTTGAGTGAAGATCATTATGGGCATCCTATCCTCCTCCATTCTTTCTAGGTGACCTAACCTTGCTGATGTAAATTCTTACTCTCAATTTTCAGTTTGAAAATATCTCCTGGCCTTGACTTTGCATTGAAACTTACGGAATAGAGAGATCTGCTCTTGATTCCTCATAGAAACTGCACTTCTTTTCGCCAGTTATATTCTCACTTGGAGCATGCGCATTGAGAACATTATTATACCACATGTGACATCACATCACGAATACACTGTACTCTGCAGATTTCATCCGCTTACATACAAACCAGACGGGCAATGTACGTACCGACGTAACATTGGGGCGCGTTCACGTAAGTGTTGGTGCAGTGGAAATTCAACCAGTATTACGTATTCTGTGTGTGTGTCTGTAGCCTTAGTTATCAGGTACGCAATGCGCATGCGCCTTATTTTATTGCCGTCTGTGGCCTGTCCCGCTCTTCCATATTTTCCCACATTATCTCCTAAACGGCACGATTTTCAAAAAAAAAAAATCTTACTGAACATAAAATGTGTATAGATTTTCTTTACAAATTTGTCTGAAAGGTTTCTCATTCTTAGAGGTATTCAGCGAGATATTATCATAAATGTGCATAGGTCTTCGTGTAAAGTACCCGTTATTTTTATCGGATTTTGATGAAACTAATTTTCGCGACACATTTTTTTGAAAACCACTCAAATTTCGAATTTCATGAAGATACGTGTAGTGGGAACCGAGGTGTTCCATTCGAACGAACAGACACGTACGACGAAGCTGTGAGTTGCTTTTCACAATTTTGCGAACGCTCGTAAAATTCTGAGGAGATTATGTTAGTTCGCTTTTCCGTAGAAGTATAATCCTGTGCTCGTTCAGTGCCATCTTACTTACTTAATCCATTGTGCAGAGTCCTTCTTGAACAGCTAACTGGTTTGCAGCTAGACAAGAAATTCCCCTCATTTCACGGAACCCGAAGGTTCATTACCGCACTCACAAGCGTCCGCCACCTGTCTCTATCCTGGACCAGCTCAATCCAGTCCATATACGCACATCCCACCTCCTGGAGATCAATCCTAATATTATCCACCCATCTACGCCTGGGTCTCCCCAGTGGTCTCTTTCCCTCCGGTTTCCCCACCAAGACCCTGTACACTCCCCTCTCCTCACCCATACGCGCCACATGCCCAGCCCATCTCATTCTTCTCGATTTTATCACCCGCACAATATTGGGTGAGGCCATCTTACCACACATAAAGTAAAGTAAAGTAAAGTAAAGTAAAGTAAAGTTCATCCTAGAACAGGCCATGAACGCTCAAAAGGGTGTAGATATATAGCTCTACTCTTTCCTTAACGCCGGCACTAGATGGAGGTGGGTGGTCAACGCCACGCCTCCGCCACTTTACCCCCAGGAAAGATCCGGTACCTATTGTAGGAGGGGGTGCTGGTAAGTCCTTAGCCCGACCAGAAAGGAAACAAGCTACAGTGACCAAACTCGGGATTTATTCAACATACTCCACACGAAGCTCAATACACTTCTTAGCCCGTTGCTCTAACTTTTGCAAGCCACTCAAAGAAAAAAATTCAGAAGTTTGTCCCTCCAACCAGGTTTCCGCGGCAGCAATGACCTCCGCGTCGGACGAAAAATGGAGACCTTTCAATTGTTTTTTTCAGTGCAGGGAACAGGTGGTAGTCCGACGGGGCCAGATCCGGAGATTAGGGTGGGTGACCAAGATATTGGAAGCCCAGGTAGGCCAGTTTCTTCTGGGTTGCAAGTGCCCGGTGACCCGGGGCATTGTCGTGCAAGAACAAGAACCCTTTGATGAACTTCCCGCGGCGTTTTTCCTTCAAAATGTCCTTCGGTTGCACTAGCAGAGATGAGTAATACTCCGCGTTGATAGTTTGGCTGTTTGGAAGTTAATCAGTGATGAGGATGCCGTCTTGTTCCCAAACAATCTAGGCGAGATCTTTTCCAGCTGATTTTTGCACTCGGAATTTTTTGGGGCGGGGTGAGCCGCAATGCCGCCACTCCATTGATTGTTGCTTTTTCTCCGGGTCATAGTGATATAAACAGGTTTCGTCCATGGTCACTAATCGCGACAGGAAATCATTTGGATCGCGCCGAAAAAATTCCAAAAGTTGCTTACACGACTGGCAACTTTGACGTTTTTGATCCTCGTTCAGGCATTTCAGGACCCACTTGGTGGAGAGATTCCGCATGTCCAAATCTTCATGAATGATGGACCTAACCCACTCGCATAAGATACCCAGTTGCTGAGCTATTGATTTAGCCGAAATCCGGCGGTCTTTCAAGATTAGCTCGTGAATTTGATCAATAATCCCGGGTTGGTAACTGTTTTGGGTCGTCCAGGACGAGGCGCATCACAGGTGGAAAAATCACCACGTTTAAACTGGGCCACCCAATTTTTGGCGGTGGCATACGATGGTGCATGTTCCCGTAATGTTTCTATCAGAAGGACGTGGATTTCCTTGGGCGCCTTGCCTTGCAGAAAAAAAAACTTAATAACAGCTGGCGTCTCCATGTTGTTTAAATCGCGCGTCTCCTGACATGCTTCCTTTCAGCCTGTGTAACAAGAAAAGACTTGCAATTCGGCACGTGAACAGACACCTATTTCCAAAGACACTATCGATCCCGTCCAACGACATCGGGAAGTAGTTCGGGCTAAGGACCTATCAGCACCCCCTCGTATAGAGGGCTGGGTGGGCCCCAGGGCCGGTCTGGAAGTGTACGGAAAATCTCGCCCGAACCGATATTTGATCCCCGGACCGTCCAGTCCGTAGCGAGTCGCTATTGCGACTGACCTATCCCGGCCCATATCTTACCACACATACGTCAGTTATGTCTCGTCTGCATTTCGATAATTCTGTTGAAACTGTCCGCGGCCAGTCTGTTCTATAGATGGTCCTCACATTTCCATATTACACTTTCAGTCACCATTTTTCCATTGCTTCGTTCGTGCCGAAGAATCCGTCCAGGTACGAGTCCCTGTGGAATACTTCGTAACGCGTTCTTTGTTCAGATCAGGAGTCTCTAGAGCAACGGTTCCCAAACTCAGGTCGCGACCCAAGTCAGGGCCGCGGGTGTTCTGACGCAGGGCCGCGAGAAGGTTTTATGGATAACTCGAAAATTACGAGAAAACAGTTGTATCTTATTCAAACAGAATGATTAAGATTTGTTTCTTTGCATGTTTTATTTATTAAGTATTGTCCCCAAAATATTGGGATTTGAGAAGAAACAAAAGATTTATTATTTTTTTAAACAAGGGGCAATGCTTTGTTGTGTTCGAGAAAAAAACGTTGATATTAATTCATTTACAGTTTGCATGGAGGGTCGCGGGTCACATTCCATTTTCTACTTTAGTTTCACACACACATGCAAGGTTAGGAACCGCTCTTCTAGATCTTCGTCCAGCTCCCAAGCTGGAGGATCACCCATGTCGGCTGTCCGCCGGACTGTCAGGTACTGTCCTTGTTAAATATAAGTCGCGTTCTGCATCCGCTACCTGAGGACGTGCCCTACCGCGGTGACCGCAATCCTCGTAAAGCGCCCTATACACTCACAGCGATTTTAATTGTGACGTCATACCTGACGGAAAAACTGAGTAAACTGCGCAGTTTTGACAGGCAATAGCCCATGCCTCAGAACTGCCCCTTCCAGTCGTCTTTCACACAGAGAAATGCGCAATTCACTCAGGGAATCCCACAGTTTCCTCAGTTTACCTGCCGACACCATGATGGCATCATCTCAAGGCACATCCATTTCTAGCAATTCATTTCAGCAGATGAGCATCGCATGGTATATTCCTTTTCAAATACCACTTCTTCACATTTTACGCTTTTTTTCGGATAACATTATGGCCGATGTGGCTAGCAAACAGAAAATGACAGCCTTGTGTTTATCCACCATAGTCGTACGCACAAGAAGACACACAGAAGTGATAAAAAAACTGACAAACCTGCTGGGAAACCTGCACTGTTCCAGAGAACATTCAGTTCAGTTTTTCGTGCAGTTTTTCTACACAATTAAACTGCACAGTTTAATTTAGAGTGTATTGGACCCTTAACATGGCACAGCTAATTTTGGAGTTTACAGGAGGGTAGATTGGGCTCGTGTGTACCTTACGTTTGTCGGAATAGGTATCTTCGGTGTGTTACTCAGTTTTGACAATTCAGTAAGTATTTACAATACAAAATTAATAACTGTCCAACAGGTTGCGACTGTATTCAGTTTATTATATTTTTGTAGGCTGCTCTACGTGTTTCGGGTGTTGACACCCATCATCAGGAGCTCGTACAGCTGTAATTACAGCTTATGGCACTGGTCAAGCGGGTCTGCTACCGTCCTCTGTCGTTGTTGAGTTGGAACTCAACAACGAGAGCGTATGGTAGTAGACCCGGCTGACCAGTGCCAGAAGCTGCAATTACAGCTGTACGAGCTCCTGATGATGGGTGTCAACACCCGAAACATGTAGAGCTGTAGCAGACCCGGCTGACCAATGCCAGAAGCTGTAATTACAGCTGTACGAGCTGCTGATGATGGGTGTCAACACCCGAAACATGTAGAGCTGCCTACAGAAGTATAATAAACTGAATACAGTCGCATCTTGTTGGAATGTTACTTACTTATTTACACCACGGTGCAGAGTCCTTCTTGAGAAACTAACCGGTTTGCAGCTAGTCAAGAAATTTCCCGCATTTCACGGAACCCGAAGGTTCATTACCGCACTTACAAGCGTCCGCCACCTCTCTCTATCCTGGGCCAGCCCAATCCAACCCATATACCCACATCCCACCTCCTGGAGATCAATCTTAATAATATCCACCCATTTACGCCTAGGTCTCCCCAGCGGTCTCCTTCCCTCCGGTTTCCCCACCAAGACCCTATACACCCCCCTCTCCTCACCCATACGCGCCACATGTCCACCCCATCTCATTCTTCTCGATTTTATCACCCGCACAATATTGGGTGAGGAGTACAGATCATTTAGCTCCTCGTTATGCAATCTCCTCCATTCGCCAGTTACCTCGTCCTCCTAGGTCCAAATATTCTCCTCAACACCATGTTCTCAAACACCCTCAGCTTCCTTTCCTCCCGCATTGTCAGCGACCACGTTGACATTGCGGGAGGAAAGGAAGTTGAGGGTGTGTGAGAACATGGTGTTGATGGACAGTTATTAAATTTAATTCACGATGCACGTACCTATGAATATAAAACTTACAATACGTAACATTTCTCTTATTTAAGTTTGCTGTGTCATAACAGTGTCCTTAGCGTTTGTTGGCGTCTTATTATCAATGTTTTCGTTACGTTTCTTTCGAAATGAGAGCCGATATTCCCAACGTTTATTAAAGCATCCAGTAAGCTTCACGTCAAAAGCAGCGAGAAGAGAATTCCCTTTGTAGGCTTTAATATACGTATTAGTTTCGAAGAATTTATCGATATTATCGAGAAAATTAGGCCAGTGCTGTTTTCACCCCTTGCACAGGCATTTCTTAGAACAGCCCTCTGCCCTCATTCTGTTTTCCCTTCTCTTGTTGCAGGTTTAATCAGATAACGGGCACTCCGGCAACATACTTGCTTCCAACTTCATTTTCCACGTAGTTCTTTCCTCTTCATGTCCTTATTCTTCTCATTTTCCTTTGTTGTCCTGTATTTATTGTATGCTGTAATTTTTCTGTTTTTGCTGTGCCAGAATGCTCTTGAAATGCGCTTTCGTGTTGTTTTGCCAGGAAATATCTGAATATTCTCCTTACCTGTCTGATGTTTTGTGCGGTTTGCACGTGACTTCTAGAAAGTATTTACCGTCTAAAACAGAGGCATGGAAGTTGTGAATACCAAGAACGGGTGTGTTGTTTTATATTTTGGATTTGGTTAGTAATTGTGCTGTTGTATAATGATTGGAAGAAGTGGCTTAAAATAGGCTTTTCAGGAAATGCTTTCATATGCTTTCAGTGCGGAGATGTTACCTGTAAAAATGTGTATGGGACGACTCATTTAATTTGCTGCCGTTGTGTGTATATCATCCCCCCCCATCTTTGGTGGGACCGTGGTAGAACAGTGTTTAAGGTACTGTGCTACAAGTTGGAAGGTCGCTGGTTCGATCCCAGCTGGTGTCATTGGAATTTTTCATTGACATAAAATCCTTTCGATCGCACTATGGCTCTGGGGTCGACTCAGCCTCCAACAGAAATGAGTACCAGGAGTATTTCCTGGGGGTAAAGGCGGCCGGTGCGTAAGGCTTAAAACCTACTACCATCCTGTGCCGTTGTCACGAAATCTGGGAACCTTAACTTCCTGGAAACCTCTGGGCCTGTTCAGGCCTGTAATGGGACTGCTTTACTTCTTAACCCCCACCTTTGGTGCAACAGCCCCAGTGGGCCAGGGCCTCCTCATTCACGAGGTTTCTAGATCACACACAACGACGCACCACAGTCGGTAGGACTCCTCTGGACGAGTGATTACGAGGGTCATACCGGAACTCGTGAGCAACGTCGCATAGTTGATAACTCTGCAACACCAAACGATTTAGTATAGTTTGGTAGGTAGCGCCAACCATTGTCATATCTTTGAGTGAGGTATGACGTCAGTAGCTTGCATCACGTGACCATAAACAAGTGATACAAATAGGCCGACAACGATGTTTTCGTTTCGTCAGCGTGCCGTCAGTGAATTTCTTGTTAAAGGGGAGATTCCCTCTGCTAATATTCTCCGTAGCTCCTCGCGGAGACCTCTACCTGACAACACACAACACTCACAACAGACAGACATCCATGCCACCGGCGGGATTCGAACCCACAATCTCAGCAGTCGAGCAGCCGCAGACCCTCGCCTTAGACAGCGCGGCCACTGGGACCGGCGTTCTGTGTATTGGTCTCCAATAATTCACCAATTTTCACGTAGCACTAAGATTGGCGGGGGATGCTTGCGGTGTGAGCGGATGTAAACAACACTTTTATCTCCGTGAGCCTCAGCTTTGCCGGGTGAACGCGGGAAATTGAGCGTAATTACTTCAGTTAATTGAAATTCAATATCTTCGCGGAGTTCGGATGAAAGAATTTGCACTGGGTTATACTTACTCCATGGTTACCAGTCAGAAGCGCTGTTTTAGAGTCAGTTTGCACATTTACAGCAGCAGATGGCAGCGGAGATGTCGCAGTTTGTGATAGCCTTATTGCTGTGTTTGGTCTCAGGGTGCAAGACCAGTTTGAAAGCAACCGAACGGAATTGTTGCGTGTAATCAGGAAGGTGTGGCTGGATTGCACTTGCTTGGCATACAGTTCTTTGGATGACGTTTTTAAAATAGGTTGATAAGTCAGAGGGTTTCTTAAACAGGACAGTTGTTGACTGCTATACAACTGTCACCTGTTCACGAAAGGCTATGCTATAGACCTCGTTTACTTGGCCTATTATGTCAAAAATTTCAAGGACATGCACCTCCGTAGGAAACAATAAACTTCTTGTGTGTCGAAATTTCAAATGATTAAACAATAGTTTTATTACTTTTATTATTAATATGCGGTAAACCTCAAACGGGGCACGCGGTGGCGCAGTAGGTTGAGGCACTGCGCTACAAGCCGGCAGGTCACGGGTTCGATTCCCGATGGTGTTATTGTAATTTTTCATTGACATAATCCTTCCGGCCGCACTATGTCCCTGGGGTTGACTTAGCCTCTAACAGAAATGAGTACCAGGAATATTTCCTGGGGGTAAAGGCGGCCGGTGCATAGGGCTGACATCCTTGACACCTTCATGTGCCGATTGTCTTGGAATCTGGAAGCCTCAACCTCGTGGAACCCTCAGGGCCTGTCCAGGCCTGTAATGGGATTGCTTTAAGGTTTTGCACCTCAAACAGTTCGGCGTTCCTAGCTTATTGCTATTCACACAAATTTACAGACATTGTCGTGCACAGACAATTTACGACGATGACGATGATGATGATAAGAGTAATAATCAGCAGTGTATAAGCCGTTACAGGGTCGATCCGTATCTGTGTTTGTTGGTTTGTCCATGTTTCCCTTCGTCGACCCGCGTTTCTTCTGCCAGTTAATGTATTTTCATACACTAACATGAGAAGGTTTGTATCGTTCATTTTAAATAAAAGTTAGAATCGCTTGTAACTATAATACATAGTTATTTAATTGTGATTTTAAATAATTATCCAGTTTCTTAATTCATTTTATGATAGTATGAAGTATATCGTGCACTGGTCCTAATTTTTTTGTCTCTACTCCGTCGGGACGTGATGAATGACGTTTTAATAAAATACAACTTTCACACTCGTATGTAACCGTTGGTGGATTCCAGTTGAAATGTGATGGCACACTGTGACGCACGGGAGGGGAAGTGAAGGAGAAACTGGCGAATGGAGTGAGTGTTTCCAACATTACTACCGCTGATGCGCACAACTCGGCTGCCAGTAGTCGACTGAACTGACGCCCCCCTTAGATTTAAATGGACTGGTCCGTTTCGCCGAAAGACGAAATCAGGTTTCTGCGCGTGTGCCATCACATTTCAACTGGCCTCTACATTGAACGCAAACGTATTTATGATTTGCCTGAAAGGACACCTTCGGCAAAGTATCGTAATTGGTGTCACGTGCTGGATTTATCAAGAAAGAATGACATTGTACCGCTATGCTTACCTCTTCGTAAACCGAATGTCTACAACGCACTGATAGAACATGTTTGACGCCCTTGAAAGAGTATGGCAAAAGAGAACTTGATTTTTTATCTATGGCTAAGACGGGACGCGAAATCAGTATACTGAAATTTTGGGATTCCTTTGGGGACACGCTGGGGAAAACCTGCAACCAACGCCAATGCATCCTGGGGATTAAAGACGACCCGATTGTATCCCCAAGATGAGACTTCATTCTTGATTTTCCGTTCGCAGTATCTGAAGACAGTATGGACACATTCAATATCATCATCGTCATCATCATCATCATAATTTTTATTATTTTCTATAAATCCAATCACAAATACATATTATGAGGATGTGGGAATAGTAACGTAGCAAAACTTTCCTTAATTTAAATTAGGTTCAAAATAGTTATTTGTAAACATAAAAAAATCAGCCCCATTACGGGACCGAGGTGCCCTGAGGGTTCAAGGAATTTAAGGTTCCCAGATTGCGTGACACCGGCACAGGATAGTGATAAAGTTGTCAGCCCTACGCACCGGCCGCCTTTACCCCCAGGAAATACTCCTGGTACTCATTTCTGTTAGAGGCTGAGTCGACCCCAGGGCCATAGTGCGATCGGAAGGATTATGTCAATGAAAAAT
>Ga0123352_10013088_pt1 | contig 13152 bp, 7 predicted proteins | sample TergutLab28metaG_FD_89700 | JGI IMG/M metagenome (GOLD analysis project Ga0123352, IMG submission 89700) | Labiotermes labralis P1 segment gut microbial communities from Petit-Saut dam, French Guiana - Lab288 P1 | ecosystem: Host-associated > Arthropoda: Insects > Digestive system > Gut ... | reverse complement strand
TGAGTCAGAATCCACTGTGGAACGCAGCGGTGTTGAAGACAATCAGGATAAAGACGTTGAACATATGATGGGCGAAAACAATATGGAGGGTAAAATAAAAGAAGAAATTTCAAATGTTCATGACATTGAGACAGATTCCACCGTGGAACGCAGCGATATTGAAGACAATCAGGATAAAGACGTTGAGTATATGATGGGTGAAAATAATGTGGAGGATGAAATGAAAGAAGAAAATACAGATCTTCATGAAATTGAGTCAGATTCCACTGTGGAACAAAGTGATGTTGAAGACAATCCATATAAAAAAATTGGAGACAGTTTGGATGACACTAATTTGCAGGCTGCTGAAGTAGAAGGAAAAATTAACCCTCATGATGTTGAGTCACACAATAACATTGAAGTAATAGATGCCTATTTTTCATGTGATAGCAGTGATAACAAGCGTGGCAACAGGTCTGAACATGAATGTCCCAGAAAGTCCAATTGTTTTTCGTCTGATGATGCACCTCAATTCATTTCGATTTTTGCTGCCAGTAATGTTAGTATATCAGAAATTAATGACAGTGATGGTGAGTGCCCTCTGTTCTGTAAAAGCACTACCATGAAGCCCATTGCCATAGGTGCAGGTAGTTCAGCCAGCAGCACACACTGCAAAGGTGTTGGTTGTTGCACAAATGGATGCCTCTGTGTTGATGGACAATATCACCACAGGAAAGAGGACAATCTTACAGAAGATGGAACAGGGAAATCCATGCGCTATGTTGTGGGGCATAGTGTAGATAAAAGATATGGATTGACTGGGAGTGATGTTGAGGCTGAAAAAATGTCTGAGCTATATGCAGAAACAGAGAGTAGTCAAATGGAAAAAGGTGACAACAATCCAGTAGGTCAGACATCATCTGACATTATGGCAGGACATCCAATGTCACCCAAGGCTGATTTGAATAATGATGGTGAAATATATTTGGTCCCTGGTTGTGTTCAAGGAGATGTCATTTCACACTTGAAGGATCAAGAAAACATCTTCGATACAGCACGACTGAACACAAAAGAGAATGAAACCCACTGTGGAGAACGTGAAGGAGAACAGAAGGAAGAGACTGGAAAGCAAGGATGTCCAGTATGGCGGATATTAGAACACTTGGAATGTCCATTCAATTGGGTTCCAGATATATGCATCAAGAGAACCCTGGATGATAAAATTCAAGGAAATATGATTGATCATCTCACAGGCAAGCCTACACTTATGATACAGTTTGTAAAATAAGCAATGCATTTTATATATATACTATGTAGTACATACACAAACACACACCCACATGTATTATACTTGTCATGAATTCAGAATTAATAGTCACCATGACAGTAAGGTATGGAGTGAGTCACAGGAATGCAAAGTACAGTGCAAAAATACGAGTATTATATCATAAATAGGCTAGTCCATAAACAGTATTCAGATATTACATCCGATTTATTTTATACAGCTGATATTAAGATTATGTATCGTTCACATCAGATATGCTGATGGTTGTCAAGATGCTAACTAGCATACCTCCATTTTCATTGGATATGCTGATGGGCGTAAGATGTTGACTAGGGTATGTCCATGTTGTGCCTCTTGTGCTGTAAATCCTTTCCCTGTATCTTTTAAAATACTTTTAGTAGTTTTCCAGTTACATATAAAACTGAAAGGAAAAGGACAATAATTGAATGAGAAATAGAATTAAAGTTTCATGTAAATGTAAAAGGAGGCTCCATGCTTTGTGTAGAAATACTGAAGATCTTCAAATACAGGACCATGATAACAGATATTATGCCATCTTCAGGAAAGTAACAAGAGATGCAAAGAAATTGGCTGTGTTACAATCTGCTTACTCGTACAAAAAAAATTGTAAACAAAGTGCAAGAAACATGGAATATTATTAAAAAAAGAAACTGGTAAAATTGAGACATATGATGAAATTTCTTCATTAAATTTGGAAAAACAGGAATCTAAAGACTGCTAAGAAAATAACCTATCCTTTAAATAAACTCTTTTTGTTGTAGTATAGAACTTAAACATTGATCATTCTTAGATAAATGAAGCAGTAAAATTATTAAGAGAGATATACTGAGACAATATTATGGAGATGAAAATAAAATAAAATACAATACAATAAAATAAAATAATGAGCTTGTAAGATACATTAAAACACTCCCGCTCCCCTGCCAGCCCAAAAGATAATAATCACAATATGATGAAGTTTACAGCAGGATATTAAGATATGTGCTAAAGCATTTGATTATGTCAGTCATAAAGTTCTTCTAATTATGCTGTATTACTATGGCATACCCGTAGTAAATACTCATTGCATTGAATCCTGTCTAGTAAATAGAAACAGGAAGTTGAAGTAATACAACAAAACTAACAGCAAAAATCTTCCTCCAGTTGGGAAACAGAGGGTGGGGAAAAACCTACTGAGTTGGGTCTGTCAGAGACAGCTAGTCTCAGTCATTGGACCAGTGGTACTGAATCCAAATAGACATATCTCTAGCTGGATATGTCACTGTGTAACTTTGCATCCATTGTATTCTTCCATGTCACTGTCTTATTTTAGTGACCTCCTCTTACCATATTGATATATTTTTAACCTGGACTTCCTGAAAAAGAAAGAATTACTGCCTGAAATATCATACATATAAATAAGTAATGAAATAAAATGAAATGAAGTCAAATAAAAGTTTAACATATTCGAATTGGCCGGATTATTAAAATTATGTTATGTTATTAAAAGTATACTACTCTATATCTTTGAGTAAAATTGTTTAGTACTGGTTCCTTCTAAGGAGTGTCCTATCATATTGTGATCCTCATACATAGGTGTGCACTTGAAAATGCCTGATTAAGGTGATATTTGGAAAAATAAATCAGTAATGCTTTATTGTATATATTTAATTTGAAATAATTTTTGTCGTGTTTCATGACAGGGAAAGAGAAAGAGTTCTCACAAGTCAAGAGCAACATTTTCCGAGAAGTCACCATACATCTTGTGCTAGCTTATGAAAAGACGTTAGAAGATAATTTGATGGATGCTGTTACTGATCTACATCATTGCTACACATTATTGGGTAACCCTGAAATTTTAACTTGGTGTGCTGAAACAAGAAGTGAAGAACTTGACCTCACCTTAGTTAGAGGAAGGTATTATTTCAGTGAAATGAAACGTGAAAGACAGTGTTTGTTATACGACATGGATGAGAAAGCAACAGAAAAGCATCTTCCAGTAAAAGATGGTGATGATGAAAGTGAAGTAATATATACAGCCAAACCACCCAGACATATTGGAAGAGAAAAATCTGGATCCTTTGAAGCTGAATTAATGAGTTCAGACATAAAAGCAGTTGATCAAGCTATAGAAGCAAAGAAAACAGCAGATTCAGAAGATTGTTGTGAGGGTGGTGGAGCAGCTGGATTGTCAGCAGAATGTATGTTAACAGCCACAAACAGTGAGGTTAAAAACCAGGAAGAAGAATCTTATGTAAAGGAACTGAAGAAATATACAGATGTTACTGATTTTCAGAGTGTAGCAACTGTACATGAGGAGGGGGTAAGAGGTTTTCTTTATGAAGATGAGTTTTAGAAGGCATCAGTCAATTGTCAAAATAAATGGGTTGTACTGCAATGCGAGAAAGCTGATGGTGAGGTACATGGGAAAAGAGTTGACACTGAAAAGGGTGAAAATGGAAATGTGTATGATATTAAAAGTGGCTCACAAAAACTAGAAACAGTGCTTGTTCATGAAGGGAGCAAGAAAAGGAATCAAGATGCATTAAATAATCATAACCTTCTGGCAGACATCATGCAAGAGACCAAATGTAATAAAACAACAAAAGGCTCAGAGAATGAAAAACCTGTAAAAGAAAATAGTGAGCCAGTGAAGCAGGCACAGAGGATAGCAGCCATTGAGTATGTGGTAAATGCCACATTGGCATATGTGGCGTACTTCTCCGAGAGCAGCCAAGAGGCCTACAAGCTTGCAAAATATATCGAACATACGTAAGTATGAGTGCTTATAATGCAAACTGTCAGCATCTCAACTACAAATAAACAATATACTTGTAAGAGTAGCCCAAATCTTATAAAATTTTGAGAGTGGTACATGAGCATTCCTTTGAAGTAAATGTAATGTACAAGTGCATTTTTTTGTGGTTCTGCCTACTGCTATGATATTCACTTACTGCTGACAAAAATTTGTAGAGTTTATGGGATTTCAGATTTTAAGGCACATGACTATGAAGATTTCTGTTGTCTGGAATGTGACACCATTTAGTTGTTCGATAAGCCCCGATGTTTTGGAGGAACCAACTGCCTCCATCATGAAGTTACTTATCTGTAATGTTGCATAGTGTCACATCCCACAAGACAGCAGTTGCTTTCGTCACTGGATAGCTATAATTTATTTATTCCCTGTATCATCAAATGTGTAAAGTCACAGATTGAAATTACTTACAGCATATGTTCCTGAAACAGCCTGCACTGGAACATTTCTTGTTATTGGTGTGGACTGATATGAAACCAAATTAAAATAATAATCCACATTGTGAAAGGCTGCCTGTGTTTGTGATTTGTCAGATTTTTGCTCCATATTAAACACAGCAGATGACATGAAAATTATTTAGTGCATTTACTTTGATCACTGTGAGAAATCTGCATTATACACAAGGTGAAATTTGTAAATGATGTTTTGTGTATATCCATAATAACAAGTACCATTTAAAATAATTCAGCCATTGCAGGAATCAAACACACTAGCTTGAAAAATATGCATCTTTTGTTAAGGAAATTTTTTTGCTAAATGTAGAACAGCATTGTAATTTTGCAAAGTCTATATATTTAGTCTTTATATTTGATGGTAGTGCTCAATGAATCATGGACCTAGGCATGTAAAATATTACAGTTTACAAGACACTAGTAACACGAATTTCTTATGAAACACAAATTTATGTGTTAACAATAGCAAATATGGCCAAGGCACAAAACTCTATTATTATATTTAAAAAAATGAAATTGAAATCTGTGATACTCAAAAGCATAAGTAGATATTAATATCTGAAATGCATAACACCACATATGAGGTTCTTGCAAACATGTTGCTGAAGTTTTTTTTTTATCGTTGTACCGTGCGTTTTGATATCTATAAAGTTCATTCAGCAACAGATGCTCTCTTTATTAGACTTGAGAAAGTTTTAAAATTTACATTAAAAATCGCTTTGGCTTGCTCCTACATGTTTTGGTCTACAACCATCATCAGGGAGCCTTCATTAGAGCCTAGCTAAAGTTATATTTGGGTTAAGATTCGGTAAAAAACTATGTCGTTATGTGTTATGCAGTTGTGTGGCAGCATGTCAAGGTATGGTGTGTGTACTGTTCGCTGTGAGTGTGACTGTCGCACTCAACACAGCGAACAGTACACACACCATAACTATGACATGCTGCCACACCATCGCATAACATATAACGACGTAGTTTTTTACTGAATTTTAACCTAAATATAACTTTAGCTAGTCTCTAGTGAAGGCTCCCTGATGATGATCGTAGACCAAAACATGTAGGAGTAAGCCAAAGTGATTTTTAATGTAAATTTTAAAACTTTGTCAAGTTTAATAAAGAGTGCATTTGTTGGTGAATGAAATTTACAGATGTTGATGAAGACTTGAGTCTTCAGGTATGTGATGCTTTGTTGTTGGGAAAATAGTTCCTTATTTGCAAAGGACCGTAGTGCCTTCATCTTCAGGGTAAAGCATACTTTTTGGATGGCATGATCCTAAAAATGAAGGCACTATGATCCTTCTGAACATAAGGATCTATTCTTCCATTAAAACAGTGTCACATCACAGAAGACTGATATCTTCAGATTTTTGTCATTCTCATCATACAGACCAAAACAGTTGAAGAAAGGAAGGTATAAAACATTCTTGCCTGGAAGTTACTGTTTTACTCTTCTTATACAATGGACTGAGCTTCACATTATGTGTGCTGTGATGGAAATCTACAACTTAATGGACACTTTTAACTAAGAATTATGTTGGCTGATTATTTCAGCCTCCATTTTGATTGTCTTTACAAAATATATTATATACATTAGTTTCTGCTTCTTGTACGAATCTAACAGAAGTTTCTATATTTTTGTAACTTTTTATTTGCCTGTTTTTGTTACAGAATGTATATGAAATATGGTTGATATTCAATACCATAAAAATGCTCTGCCCCTATTATAATTTCGGATGGTTTCACCAGTGGTAATTTCATTCCAAATCACAAAATAATATACATTTCTTGCCGTGTTTCACATTGAACCTGTGTTTCCAATAAGAATAACTGAAAATTGATCTTAAGTTTGTCATTACTGTAACCATTCAAAACTTAGCCCATGCTACATATGCAGGTACTGTACTGACACTGTATTACAATTTAAGCTGCCATTCAGATGTAAGCAATTTATGTTTACTGCATATAATGCACATGTTATGAAGTTACAAGTATTTGCCCATAGCACTTTCTTGATTCCTCAATCTGTGTCAGTGCCTGTCATATATTATTTTTGTGCCAGTACTTGGTTTTAGTTTGGACCTGAGCTACTGTCCAATCCCTTGCATTTAACCAGACATTTGTGGTACATGTGCTTAGATATAAACAGCTAGGAAGTGCTGGCAAGGCAACTGTGGCTGCCTTAAGAGGGGCAATGCTACTGGAGTATGGCTACACAGGGAACAAGTTGGGCCTCCAGTTTCTGCAGAAGGCTCTTGAATTAGACCCTGACTACTGGGAGTGGAATCTGTACTGTGGAAAGGTAATGAGCAGAGTGCGATGGATGGAGAAGTTCAGAGGAGAAGAGCCAGGAGAGGAAGAGGTATGAGGCATCTTAGACACCCACGGTTTTAACTCTGTGGAGCAGAGGCCTTCTTCAGAAGCAACTTATTCCTTTCCATTTATGGAAGCCATTAAGTCTGTTACCATCTTGACAGAGGCACACCACTAGACTCCATTCTGAGGCATACAGATCTTACAATAAATTCCTTACCACTTATGGAAAGCATAAGTTCATTACCATCTTCACAAAAGCACACTGTTAGGCCCTATATTGATAGATACAAATCTTAAGGTAAATTCCTTTCCACTTATGGAAACCATAAGTTCATTACCATCTTCACAAAAGCACACCATTAGATCCTGTCTTGAGCAATACAGATCTTATGGTAAATTCCTTTCCACTTATGGAAACCATAAGCTCATTACCATTTTCACAAAAGCACACTGTTAGACCCTGTCTTGAGCAATACAGATCTTATGGTAAATTCCTTTCCACTTATGGATACCATAAGTTCATTATCATCTTCAAAAAAGCACACTGTCAGACGCTGTACTGAGGGATACAGATCTTACAGTAAATTCCTTTCCACTTACGGAAACTATAAGTTCATTACCTTCTTCACAAAAGCACACTGTTAGACCCTCTACTGAGAGATACAGATCTTACAGTAAATTCCTTTCCACTTCCATAAGTTCATAACCATCTTCACAAAAGCACACTGTTGGACCCTGTAGTGAGGGATACAGATCTTACAATAAATTCCATGCCACTTATGCAAACCATAAGTTCATTACCATTTTTGCAAATACACACCCCAGTCCACATCCTCACACCCAACTTCTTAGATCCTTTTAAACCCTTCACATTTCACAAAAATTTATCCTTTTTTATATATATAATAATACCTAGTGACTGTTTAGCAAACCTGGTATTCCCAAAAAATGTAAATCGGTGGTATGAACCATACCTTTTACAAATTTAGTAGCCTATGATCTTTCATTTTAGATGTGATTATCATAATGAATTCACACTGAGTTCTTTTGTTTGAACAGTTTTGAGAACTTGTCTATTGCATGAATGCTGCCTACTTTTAGGGAGTATAGGAAAGAGTGACCTGATAAGAAACCACTGAAAGCCAAATACATATTTTGAGGTTTCATAATTTTGATCCATTTTCAACTTAGTCATTTCAGTTCTTTTGTTTCAAGTTGTCAAATAATTGCTTTTGATATGCCCTACCTGTACAGGAAACCTGTCAGGTACAGTACCTGTACCTACCATGAGTAACATTTATTTTATTTGCAAGCATATTATGCAGTCTCACTCTAGACACACATTCAACATATTGTTAATAATTTACTAACTTCAGTTTTGCAGACATGTCACTTGTTTGGGTGAAAGTTTTTCCTATGTCCAACCTTAAAATGTTGCATAGACTTTTGATTTCTTGCAGCTGCGACTACTGGAAAAAGCAGTTCAACTTAATCGTGAGGATGCATCTGCCCTGGTCCAATTGGCCAATGCTTACTGTGCCTTGTCTTATGTCAAACATAAGGAGAAATTGGAAGTTCATGCAAAAGCAGATTCAATCATAGAGACTCGTCATTATGTTCATTATGGAGGAGTTGCCAGATGGAAGGAAAAGTAAATGACATGCAGGTGTATTTAAAATTGGAGGGAATTCAAAATTACAGAATTTATGACTACTGAAGATACCCAAATTTTGGTACTTTTAGTTCCTCAGCATTTAATGAGTCTAACAGTTAACTCTTCTGGTTATTTGGAGCTTCCAACACATAAAACAAATGAAAGAGAAACTCAGAATGTTAAATGTAAAATACCTAACTTTGTTAGTTAATTTCCCTCGTGATATATGTAGTGGTTTCACCACAAAAATCTGATTTGTGAAAACAAGAACTTCTCATATAGGTGGAGTTAGGATGTCTCTACATGGTCTTTGCTCAGCAAACATCTGACTGTGTTGGAGAAATTTTTGAAGTGTAGTATACCTTGCATCACTAGCTGCACCGCCCTCATTGTGACTTTTCATTGTAATACTGTAAACAGACTTTCCAAAAGGACTAAAACAAAATAAACATGAGAAAAACAGCCACTTTAAAGTGTCCTGATGGTGGTGTATTGAGTTACATTTTGTAAACTCTCCATCAAGTACGTTTATTAGAATTATAAAATTTCGGGGACTGCATGTGTCTCCATCTTCAGACGTGGATCTGATTGTATTGGTAGTGCTAGCTGCTGTCATTGGAAGTCCAATGTTGGCAACTGGCACCTTCTAATGGGTCCCCCATCTCTCCTCCCCACTGAAGGTGAAGACAGATTGATTCTCTGAAACGTTGTGCTTTTGATAAAAATAGATGGTTAGGCAATTTACAAAGCATTTGTCAAGTTTATGAGAAATGTAAATGGAAAAGATGGCTGTAACCTTATGACATGGAAATCATCCCAGTTAACCCTGAAATCTTAAAATTCCAACAAAGTGTTTAAATTAGGTTGTGGTTGTGTTGTATTTGTTGACATAATATAATTGTTTTGTTTGATTAAGTCTGATATTTCAAAGTGCTATTCCTGGTAAATGTTTAGCTGTCAGGCATGAAACTGAAACAGAATGGAGTGTGCCTTGTGAAGTATTGTTTGTCAAAATACTTGTGTTTCTCATAATTTTTTCTGGTTACCATATAAGTACATTGCCAAGCACAAAACATGTCTTTTTCCTAGAAAGTGGTGCACATAGTCTATGTATGTTGTATAGAATGAAAAAATGGCAGAAATTTTTCCCTGCATTTTTCAGACTCAAATATTGATGTGTTTTGTACTGCCGTACACCTTGTAGTCTGAAAAATATGGCACTTGGACTTACATTATGTGCAAAAATAGCTAGTGGCTGAACTTACTGTCTTAACATGAGTCATTTATAACTTGACTGTGTGACATTTGTTTGTAGCTGGTCACAAACAAGGCACTTACGACAGAAAGAGGAGTCAGGCCCATTGAAGAGTTTGTACAGTCCCCAGCATACAGCCTTGTCACATGCTGGTACTCCCTTGGACACTGAGCAGAAGGAGTATCTGCAATCAGCCAAGGAACTGTACCTGAAAGCATTAGAGATCGAGCCACACTGCCCGTATACCAATGCAAGGTGTGCCAAAGCCTTGTGGGCCATGCCATTTCCATACAAAGACAAGGAACGTGCCAAGGAAGCAATCTTCCATGCTCTGACCTTGGCACCTAAAAATTCCTTTGTAAGAAAACTCTTTTTTAAATGAATCTTTTATGGTGTTGATCTTGCATTTGGTTTTGATGCTGTGTTGATATTGTTTGTTGCAGAATTTGTTTCCTTCCCCATCAGGGCAGAAGACGAAACCCAGTGGAAAAATGTTTTTAATACTGGGTAGCCCAAACTGGGGCTGTGAGTGAGCCAGAGGAAACAGATTACCCTGAAAAATGTGTAGTAAGGGGGAGGGGGCTGTTTTGTTAATGGGTGTAAAAGGAAGATAGATATGACAGAGGAATGTGGGTGCAGGAACTGAAAATAATATATGGTACCTGTCCCTCTGTTTAGGGCCAAGTTCTTGTAACATTTTCTGTACTTGCTTCTTCTTGTACTTGTACTTATTTGTGTATTGTCCTTACACTTATTCTAATTTCTCTTATCCATCTTTCTTCATTAACATCCATACTAATAATAAGTCTGATATAGTATGTATAATTGCAAGTAATAAAATTCTGATTCAGCTTGTGTTTACAAGTGTGACCTCAAGTAAATGAGCCAGAATGTTAACTCTTGAACTAAGTTTAAAACTGGCTTTGATAGAACATCTCACCTTCAGCCTCTTCCCTCACAATTGAATTCCTCTGGTTACAGGTAAATCATTATGCAGCAATATTCTTTGAATATTGTCGTGACTATGAGAAAGCACTGGCTTACTATGAACTGGCTATATGCAATCCAAACTTGAACTATCCCGCTGAAATGAATTACATTAACTTAAAAATGAAGGTCAGTCCTCCAGGAAGCTACAGCCCTGTGTTTCACTTAAGTGAGCTACTGTTTAAGTACCGCAGCCGCAACTATTTAGTGCAGACCCTTTGTCACCGAGGATTTTACTTATATAAGTAAGTTACTTTACAAGTATATTTTACCTTACAATTATAGTATTAGAAAGTTCAGAACTGTTGCTGTATTTTAATTTGCTACATCAAGTACAAAATAATACAATATAATTGTAAATGATAGGGATGAGATGCATTGGAATGGCATTTGAAGGACCAAATCATGTATAATTTTGAGGTACTCCCACAGAATTTCCCATAAAATAGTGGATAACATGTCAACATAAGAAGCACATATGTTACTGACTCACTGTATTGTTTTAGTAAGAGTTATCAGTGACTGTATTAATTCTGGAGAGCAACAGGAGTGGAAAGGAGCAGGTCTATCAAGTAAATTACTTAGGCAGGATGAGTATGAGGTTATGCAAACAGCAGTTTACTATTTATAGATTTTGATGTTTCTTCCTTGGCTTGAATTCTAAGCCAATCATGAATATTATCTGCATGCTTTTACTTTTAATTGTGCCTGTCTGTAATACGTGCACTGCAGTCTGTTGGATGTGTTGATTTGTGCATTATACTAATGACTGAGCACTGCATGATTTCAGGTTGGGTTTTTCTGTGTTATTAGATGTTTATACATATGATTCTTCTTCCATGCATTTCTTAACACAACATAATTTTATGTGCTGTCTTAAACTACTTGACTCCTAGCTGCTCTATACACAAGTTTCATAAATTGCAGCTGAATGGTTATCTATTGCCCCTATCAGAAATTCAGCAGCATATTTTTTGACAAAATCTTCAACATTTTAAATAAAAAAATTAACTTAAATTGAACATGGTTGTGTGTAACATGTTAAAATAAAATGACCTTAAAGGGTAGCTGGTAATGAATGTGGTCTGGCATTTAGGATATATTGTTCCATGTGCTTGTTGGATTAAATATGACTAAAGTTTTAACCCACTGTATACCCACAGTGATTCCTACTCATGGTCATGGTGGGAGGTCAAACAACTACCTCAAATTTTTTTGTAATTCGCCTATTCCATACATTTTTTAGATAACTGTACCTGAACGTATAAAGGTAAAGGTAATGTTTACCATATAACAGGCAGTGAAGGCCCAGAGGGGGATTAGAGTTATAGCTGTACACTTTCTTTAACCTTGGTGCTAGATAGGGGTGGGTGGTCAGTGCCACGCCTCAGCCACTTTACCCCCCCCAGGAAAGACCCAGCACCAATTTTATAGGAGGCTGGGTGGGCCCTGCAGTCAGTCTGGACGGGCACGGGAAATCTCGTCCCCCACCGGAATTTGATCCCTGGATCGTCCAACCTGTAGCAAGTCACTATATCAATATACCTGAACATGCAGTGCCACAAACTAGAAGCTTCCACTACCAACCGCAACAACAATAATTTTACTTCATAGAAATCACATGTTACTATGTAAGAAATGTTCTAATCATATTTTAACCATAAGTTTTTTTTAAAAACTGTACAAGTTGTACTTGTTATACATAACTGACATCAACAATGGATCCTACCACAGATTGTGGAACCTTGTGTAAATAATAGTTTGTCATGGGCAATTAGTTTTAAACCTGGCATATTGTTCTCCCTGAAGATGGTACACTGGTACTGAAACATGTCAGGGATACATCTATAATATTAGTATAAATTTAATACTGTGCATTTGGTTGATTTTAATAATTTGAGTACATTAAAGTACATCAGATATCTGACTTGACTTTTCCAGATGGTTTTGGCTTTAATTTCGGTATTTAAATAGGGTTGAGACTTTAATGCAAAAGTGGGGGGAGAGAAGATTTTCAAGCCAACAATTGGACAGGAGAGTCTCTTATCAGGATAGTAATGATAATGGGGTTAGACTAGTTAACTTCGCCACAGCAATAATCTGGTGGTTAAGAGCATGAAGTTCCCTCACCGGAACATTCATAAGCACACCTGGACCTCCCCTGATGGTAAGACTCACAACCAGATTGACCACATATTGATAGAAAGGAGATGGCATTCGAGTGTACTGGATGTGCGAAGTTTTAGGGGAGCTGATTGTTATACAGATCACTATCTGGTGATTGCAAAGGTTAGGGAAAGATTAGCAGTGGGTAAACAGGCTGCACAGAGGTTTGATAGGCAAAGATTTAACCTGAGGAAGCTAAACGAGCTGGAGGTTAGGAAACAGTATCAGATTGAGATTACAAATAGG
>Ga0123352_10013085_pt1 | contig 13153 bp, 4 predicted proteins | sample TergutLab28metaG_FD_89700 | JGI IMG/M metagenome (GOLD analysis project Ga0123352, IMG submission 89700) | Labiotermes labralis P1 segment gut microbial communities from Petit-Saut dam, French Guiana - Lab288 P1 | ecosystem: Host-associated > Arthropoda: Insects > Digestive system > Gut ... | reverse complement strand
TAAATTCACTACAACACAATAACACACATAACCTCACTACAACACAATAACACACATAACCTCACTATAACACAATAACACACATAACCTCACTATAACACAATAACACACATAACCTCACTACAACACAATAACACACATAACCTCACTACAACAAAATAACACACATAACCTCCCTACAACATAACAACAGACATAACCTCACTACAACACAATAACACACATAACCTCACTATAACACAATAACACACAACCTCACTACAACAAAATAACACACATAACCTCCCTACAACACAACAACAGACATAACCTCACTACAACACAATAACACACATAACCTCACTACAACACAATAACACACATAACCTCACTACAACACAATAACACACATAATCTCACTACAACACAATAACACACATAACCTCACTACAACACAATAACACACATAACCTCACTACAACATAATAACACACATAACCTCACTACAACACACACTACTGTAACATCTCGAGGAAAGAATTAATGACGCTTACATGCCTTTGTTTTGAAAGGGATTCAAACGTGCGATTCCACTTTTAGACAAAACTCCGGACTTATGTTGGTCTTAGGTGAATCGAAATTGGCGTCGGCCAGTTATTTTCGACGAAAATATAAGTCTCAGAAGGAAACAAGAAAAAATTAGACGTCTGACAGAACATAACTTTACATCTGTCTGTGTTAAGATGCTTGTCTGGTGAATGAATCAATCATGAGGGGAATGTCTTTCTCTGATCACGCTACTCTGCAGTTAGGACTGGCGTGCCATCACAGACGAAGCGTGTCTTCCCTTGTGCCTTTGCAGTCTTTCTAGCCTACCAGACTACACGGTACCATAACCCACAATGCCATAGTATAATAATGGAATATATTTCCAAAACAAAAGAAAACTAACATGCCTGTAATTATTTTTTTTACTTTTGCTGACCGTGCATCTCAGTATATTTTATCTAAATAATTAACCAACTTGATGCACAAAATTTTTGTTTTACAGTAAGTTTATTTCGTGCCTCTACATGATTCGAGCACATGTGTTCATCATCAGGAGGTCAAAATTGCATTACACAGCCTCTGGTATCATCACACTGAAACAAGTGAGTGGTCTAAAATTACTAAAATGCAATTCGCTCATATATATATAGAATTGTATTTTTAGTAATTTTAGACCACTCACTTGTTTCAGTGTGAAGATACCATAGGCTGTGTAATGCAATTTTGACCTCCTGATGATGAACGCATGTGCTCGAAACATGTAGATGCATGAAATAAACTTATTGTAAAACAAAAATTTTTTGCAACAAGTTGGCTAATTACTGAGATAAAATGTCTATAGTTGTTATAGAAGCTTCAAAACCGAAAGGGACGCGGCCTCGTATCTTGAGGAAGATGATGATGTACTCAGAAATGGCGTTTTCGTCGCGTTTGTAAAGATGTGACTCCGTGACTATTGGTGAGTAATTACCATTATTAGAATGCTCTTACTGCCTCGTCTTCTGCACTTCCCACACATCGTCAGTGGGTTGAACACTCTGACAGTTGTGTGGATGGCATGCCAAGCTTTCCACTCTTCTTACTATTTTAGTACTACCAATTTGTAGACAGCACCGCGACCGCGTGATGACAAGGCCTTCTTCAGTTCCCGCTTGTCGACACAGCCTGGTTACAGCTTAAGCTTATTGGCTTTAAAATCCTAGTCTTTGGTTCTGGGTAAACAGGAGGTCGAACATGCCTATTAAAATCAGCAGCACATATGCAGTTCACTGTACGCACTAATGGTGAGTTAATTTCAGTCAGAAAACACAAATATAATTGGAAAATTCTATGTAGTCAAACACAACTCTGTCACATGAGGTGTATTTAATGACTATATAATGGACAACTACATGTTTCGGCCTGTACTGGCCATCTTCATGTTGTCTTAGGGGAACTTAAGATCTTACTATAAGCATGCACGCGCACGTGGTGTAGAGATCTCTACATACGGGCCTTATCAGAAAAAACAAAAAGAGGAATCAATAAAAACAACACCTCATGTGACACAGTTGTGTTTGACTACATATAATTTTCCAAGTTTCGCACACACAACGGGGATGACACACTTCCTAGATACAACTATAATTGTATGCTAGATGATGGTATTTATTAGCAAAGTAAATAACTAAATGTCTCGGCCTAAAGCGGCCATCTTCATGTTATCACAATTACAATTACCTTTGAATCCCTTTCAAAAAAAATGGGGATGACACACCTTAGAACTGAACGCACTATATAAAATTTATACACATTAAGTTAAGAGTGTTTGTGGAGCGGTCCGTCAGATGTCACTCTTTACTGCCTAAACCCAACTCCGCGGTATTATCCCATTAATATGGGACGCAGTGTTTGATAGCTTATATCGGATCAAGTCTCAAAGTTTTCATTCCTACAACCAAACCTTACGTCAGATATAGCACAGAAGCAGAAAGTAGAGATGGATAGTGATCTTCGTAACGTCATTTTGCTAATAATGTAATTCGGCGAGGCTAGCATGCTTATCAGGGTAGTTAAAACAGCTGACCGTGTTTGAGAGTTGGCTTTTGGGCGCATTCGAATAGTCGCGAAGAGCGCCAATTCGCTCTGTCACTTCCGTCCATCTGTCTGTCCGTCTCTCCATATGTATCAACTCGGCTGCCACTGGACAGATTTCCGTGAAATTTGGTATTGGGGAAATTCTGGAAGTCGATCGGCAAAACCCAAAGGTGATTAAAATCTGGTAAGAGTGTAGGGGACCCTACATGAAGACCTAATTACGTTTTGCTGTTACTGGCGACACTTAATCGCCATAAAATAGTTCTCTTCGAATGAATTGATATCATGCTGTTAGGATAACCGAGGGCGATAAACAGTAAACGAACACGCCACAATATTAACCTTTTGCCCCCGGAATTATTTTTTTAATTTTAGCACACCCTGTATATAAAATGTGAATAATACAGGAACCAAATACGTTAGAATTATGAAACAAACTGCATTTTGAAGAGAAAAAAAACGAAGATTATACACCATGTTTAAAATATTCCGTACTTATATTTGTTGAATAAATATATAAAATGCAACTTTGGAGGTTAGCGGTGCGGTACGTCAACTATAGTTGACGTTAGGCGTCTAAAGATTAAGGTATATGTACATTGGCTCTCTTGTTTATGAGTATGAATAATGAGCTGTGAGTGCCATTTCCTTAATGAAGGGAAATTACTCAGGTCTGGTGATGTGGTGTGTGCATTACGTTTAACGTTTACCTGCTAAGCGTTCTCACTCCACATCGTATTACGCCACGTCAAACCGGCACTTTTCCTTCCGTTGTATCGTCTTTCAACGTGGTTGTTTCCCGAACACACCGTTCTTCTTACAGTGCCGTCCTTGCGCGAACTCATGGCAGCAGCCAAACTCTCCGTTTCGAGGCTCAGTCAATAAATGCTTTAACTAAGACAAATCTAAGGACGGTCACAATAAACCTATGTTGTTATGGAGACATTGCTACCTCGTTAGCGGGGTAATACCTGATGCTTGTGGTGACGTAGCGGTTTGTTGTTACACAGGGTCTCTACCCTTCATATTCCTCGTGCTTTTACTAACTAGGAGAAGACTTCAAAGTAATTTGCGAGCTGTGAGGTTTTCGCGGCAGTAACTACGAAGACAGCCGTCTTCTGAGATGTGATATCGTGATTCTGGTAGATATTAACGGACATTTCGGTTGTACGTGCTGCCCCCATCTTCAGGATTATATTGGAGATAGCAGATTTCCCGGGAAGAATGTGAAAATTTATACTGGCAAAAATGTCATCACAACTTGGAAGGCAGTGGCATTTTAAGCAGCTTCACATTCTGAAATATTAAAATTCAGGCCATTGATTAGGCAGCACAGCTGCCTCTTACTCAGGAGGTCACTGGTTCAGATATCAGCTTCAAAGGAGGTCATTCTGACTGTGATTCTTGTGGTTCGTTCTAATCCCACCGAGAATAAACCGGCATTGTAGGACCAATGGGTAAACAACGGATTTATTCCAGACTCTCTCCAATTCAGCAGTCACTAATCATCGCCTACATCCACAGATAGTAACAGGTTCGTTAAATAAAACATAAACTTAGACAAAAAGAAATTTCTGTGGGGGGGAGGTGGGGGGGTTCTCACAATTGCGAAAAGTGACTATTAGCTTTGTCATGGCTGTCTGTCTATCTGTCTGTCTGTCTGTCTGTCTATCTGTCTGTCTATCTGTCTGTCCCTCCATCCACATGAAACAACTCTGTTTCTATTCAACAGATTTTCATGAAAATTTGTTTGTCAGTATTTTTCCAAAATCTGTTGAAAACTTCCAATTTTTTAAAATCTGACAGGAATAATAGGTACTTAATATAAAGGCCTATGCACATTTATGATAATATCTCGCTGAATTCTTCGTTGAAATGTAAATGTTTCAGAAAAATTGTACAGAAAATTAAAGCACACACACATTTCGTTCAATAGATTTTCTCCCCCCCCCCCAACAATCGCGTCTTTTGTGAGATAATGTGGAAAAATGTTGTACAGCCGGGCAGTCCATGGACGACAATATAATAAGGCCCAAGTGATTTTCATGCCGGATAACTAAGGCTACGTACACACACTCGGATTTCGTAATACTTATTGCTTTCCCACGGCAACAAGGGTTATGCGAACGCGCCTCAATGTTAAGTTATACGCACATTGCCTGTCTCTTTTTTTCTTCCTTCTGATTCTTTTATACGTTTTTCGTAACTTTCCTTCCGAACTGTTATAGAATTCCGTTCATTTATTCTCGTCTGCCACCTGTCTAGAAGTGTAACGTACGTTCCTGATAAACCGGCCAACAAACAAGGCGGCTGCAGCGAAGGTGCTCTGTAGGATAACGCAGGAAACATTCTCGAAGACCCAACTCCTATGCAATCAGTCCATCATCATCTTTAACACAAATTGATCGTAATTATTGAAGAATTGAAAGAACCTCATTTAGTACAATATTCTTTTAATTTTCTTCCTTTTTGCGTAGAATTGCGTATCTCATCGTAAGACAAGTGAGTTTTTATACTGACGCCCCGGCCTCATTATCAGGCCTGTGGTAAAACCCTGACAATCATTGAATAGAAGTCTGAATAAGTCCCACAGCTGATATGGATGTTGTGGAGAAGGTAAGTATTTTTATCCTTGCCGGGAACCGAATTTCGAGGCTCGTTGGTAAAATTCGGAGCCTAGTTATATCGACTCCCAAATTTAAATCTGGAGAAAATATTTGAAATAATCTGAAATAAGTAGGATTCTGAGATTTAGACTTCAGTTATCTAGCTTAGAATGGGAAGGAGGGATAACTGGTTTCGATATGGACAATGATTATTCTGGTTTCATATAATGAAGGGAATTTGTCTATCAACTGGCAGAGTATCAGCTTTTGAAAGGCGAACTCTGGTCCATGGATTTAAAATATATATTCCCTGCTGAAGTTTAGCATCTTCTTATTTCCAGCTTTCTACCGCTAAGTGCAGTAAAAAGCTTTACACTTTAAACGTCCACTGTATAGAAAATGAAAGCTTTGAAGATTAAAACTTTATGTTCTACCAAAGAGTCTACGTACACGCTTATTCATTTACGTGTTTAGATGCAAATATTCGAATGACTTTCTCCACTGAAATACCTATCGTTGCATTAACTGGATCTTCAGACCAATAAGAATCTTTTTAGTTTCTCATCGAGTGTGACTGGCAGCAATATACAATCTACACAACGTTTGAGATGTACTACCTTCGAAACGCCTTTACATTGTTACCAGTCTGCACGGCGTTTTATCCCCTAAATCAGCGATCGTCACGTACTACCAATAACAAAATGTCTTCCACTTCTCAAGTTCCACGTTGCCCTGAATGAAAAAAAAGAAAATGTGTTTCAGCATTAAATAAATATAGTCCGTCAGAATGGGAAGTTTATATTGGATCGAGGAATAATTCATGTCAACACACTACAAAGAAAGGAGGCGTGGACCATAAAACATTACTTCTACATATGCTGGGGTATGTATAATATATAACTTTATATTGTCTTTTCAATGGTGGTCATGGTAACCGACCTTTCTTTTTTTTTTCTCTCCCTTTGCATGAAGACTAGAAACCTCTTCCTCCAACACCTTCCACTCCCCTCCCTGCTTTCTTTTACTCTTCTTCCACTAAGAAAATGTTGCTGGAAATTTCTTCATCTATTCCACCTCCTTCCACCCACGCCCGTTCAACCCTCTCCTTATACCTCACATACCCTCTCTCATCAACCCTTTTCCTGCCCCCTGCAACCCCCTTGCTGTTCTGTACACCAAGCAGTATGTACGTCTGTCTGCCCAGCCTTAGCAATCGTTAAAATCTGGCCCAAGAAGAAATGTGTGCATGGGGAAGAAGACAAAGATGGGTGACTGTGAAAGGAAGAGAGAAAGGGACGGATGCAGAAAATTCTACAACACGAATCCCTCTTTCTCACACACCCTCACGTCCCCTATCTTACTCTTACGGCCTTATATACATACCCTCTCCTTTTCTGAAAAACTACCCCTTCCCCATCTCCCTTATTACTTCCCCTTGCCTTGCCCAAGCTCGCATTTTAATCGATTTCATTTGCGCGCATGTGAGTGAGACTGTGGCAAAGACGGGGGTTGGGGGAGAAAATGAAAAGCTTGAATATATAGAAGAAGGAAGGGGGAGAAAAAGCGAAGATGCAGCTCGAGGAACGAACCAACATGTTTTCTTTGTTTTGTGCTTACGTCATTAAGACGGCCATATATATGTACTTACGGTTCTGCAGGGTGTGGTCCCTTATCCTCCGACTTTTTCTCTTCTTTTTATCCCCCCTTCCCCTTCTTAACCTTTCTCCCCCAATGATAAAAATTTAGTGATGGAGTCGTCATCAAATGTTTTATTCACTGATTAATGTATTTATAATTTGTGTACCCCCAGAACGGTCAATACAGTCGACGGAATGTAAAAGAAAAGTTTTCTCAAGACTACACGATGTTTTGGTTGAAACTATATTTTTTGGCTTCCTCGCCACACCAGTGCGTGTAGATTGCACTAAAGGCTCAATACTCTGACGTAATGAGTGAGGGAAAGTAAACATGCTTCTTGGAAATGTCTGCAGCTAGGCTACGGCTTCGTAAAACAAGATTCTACGCAGAATATTTCTTAGTGAAAATGTTCCTTGCGAATATATGAAGATTATTAGCTATAATTACTCTCTTTTCAATTTCATTTTAATAAATATTAAATTAATTTTTGTCTCTTTAAATTTTGAAAGAACTGTGAAGCCTCAAAGTACCTAGTTCAGAGATAGGTTATGGTTTTCTTAACTGCTGGCTTTTCTCAATCGGTTTGTATTTTCGGTACTGATTATTGTTATTATTACTACCATTATTACGACTACTACTGTTCACTGCGCGGGGGTATGAAACCTGGTGTTTAGCGTCCAGTACATACCATAAAATGAGGATGTGCAGAAGAGGGTGCTGGGGAGAAAATTTGGATCCAAGACGGATTAAGTTACAGAATGATGGAGAAAGCAGCAGGAGATCCATAATTTGCATCAAATACTGGGGAGACGAAATATGGGAGGTTGATGTGGGCTCGACACATTGCATGCTTGAGACAGAAGTAGAATTTGGTGGAGAAGCAAGAAGGAAGGAAGCAACTTGTGAGACCTGGATGTTAGTGAGGCAATGTTCTAAAGAATCTTGAAAGAACAAGTCATAATTTGGAATGGTGTGGTATAGTAGAGACTTCCGAATACGTGAGACCGGAACGGGTCAACAAATGGCCCAACTCCATGAAAGATATATGATGATGATGATGATGATGTGTGGTATAGTTTCGTCTGACTCAGGACAGCTACCAAGAAGAGTCTCTTTGAAATGCGGTAATAAACTGAGTGCCATAAAATGTAAAGATTTTCTCGATCAGTTGAGCAACTGTTTGCTTCTGAATTTGGATCCCACTCAGTGCAAGTAATTGAATGGATGAAAGTCGGAATATTTAGACATCACACAAAAGTGAAAAACTGAATGTAATGGTGAGAGCTGGAGTTCAGATCAGGCGAGTGGCGGACATTGTGTTGACAACTCACTGGGCTAAATCTATAGTGAACAGAACATCAATCCGGAATTTTAGGAGGCTGCAGGCTGTTAGCCATTTTCAATTTCGAGGTATCTACTGATAAGAGAAATATAATATTAAAAGGATGGGAAAGGAAAGTATCCAAAGGTTTTTCAGTTGTGTAAATGGCCAAGGAAGCTGGAGAAGAAGACTTAACCAAGAGCTAATGGACATAAGCCAAGAGCGATAATTAATGTCACAGAAATTAAAATAGTAATATTAAAACAGATTTGTTATTTATTTATTTAGTCAAATTTTATTGAGCGATATTTCTGGTCGCCAAAATATTTTTTATTAATGAAGAAGAAGAAATGCATAGGGAAAGGATCGTAGCTTGATTTTATATTTGATCAAGACAGGCACTGTACGTCTAACGTAACAAAGTGGGGCATTCGCCTCAGAACCATCGTTGTTGTGGGAAAGCAGTAAGTATTACATATTCTGAGAGAAATGGCATGCGCCATATTGTCATTTGTGGCCTTTCTGACTCTACTATATTTTTTCATATTAGCTTATAAATTGCATGATTCTTTTTAAAAAAAAGTTGAACAAACTTTTGTGTTTTAATTTTCTAAAATTTTGTTTGAAATATTTCTCATTCCAAGAATTCAGCGAACTACGGTCATAAATGCATAGGTCTTTATGTAAATTATTCGTAATTTTTGTCAGATTGTAATCAAACTTGAAATTTCTCGACAGATTTGGAAAAACACTGGAATGTGTCAAATCTTTTGAAAATCCATTCTGTGGGGAACGAGTTGTTCCATGCGGACAAGTGGACGGACATACAGGCAAAAGACAGACAGAAAGGCATGACGGATCTAATAGTCGCCTGTCGCAAACTTGCGAACGCGTTTAAACATTATCCTGGCATTTGGCTGGAAGGAAAGAGGAAAGACACAATAGTGACCGTCAAGAGCTGATCTCACTTCCTATATTAGAAACTCTGGACCGCGTAACAGGGCACAGAAATTCTAACGATTCGACAGCGAACAGAGCTGATTGATGTAGAGTGGTTTGACAGTGTTGGTGAGCAAGGAGATGGCTTTAGGATATTGAGGAAGACGTGAGAAATACTGGAGTCGGAAATTGTTGAAGGCAGGGAATGAGCGGAACGTGCCGTCCACTTGACGAAGGAAAAGGCCCTAAATTTTGTAGCTCCATGGACTAAGTAGTTACTCTTTAACATATTGTAGAAGAAAATATTGTAATTGAGCTTAACTAGAAGTTTCTGTCAGTAATTTTCCACTCCCACACTTTGCGTAGCACGATGGATAGATAGCCGGTAGTTGACCTTATCATGAGGCGTTAGATCCGAAAATGTGTCCTCCAAGATCACCACACTTCAGCCCTGTTGTTCTTTCCGGATTTCTGAAATGGTAAATTTGACAATTTTCAACAAGAGGGATCTTTATCACATTATAGCATGTTGTTGGTAACGGATTGTGCTATCAGATGTTCTTACAGCGGTGACGTCTGGAAAACGACGCCGTGTGGTTTGGTAGAAATTGTATGTACCGGCGTAATAAAGGCACTTTCTCTGTCATCAGGATAGATGGCCGTGCAGTCTGGTAGAATATTGTTGACATTTCAGAGGCTCTTGTTACCTCCACATCAGGAGAACCGTCTACCCTAAAGATGGAATCAGCAAGTCTGTTTTAAATGTCGGTTCACTTCTAACAGGCTGCACGGTCACGATCACGAGTGACAAAATTATTTACAGTAAAATCTCAGTCTTGCATTTCCAGCCATTTCTCTTGCTATGGCAGTGTAAATGCTTCACGGTTCGATCCTCACTTACGATCTCCGTCCCCTGAAATTACAGCAAGGCTGTATAGTAATGGCTGTCATATTCGGAAGGCGCCAGTTTCAAATCTCAGCCCGGATGCGGGTTGAAATGGCTGGATTTTTTCGTGATTTTCCTTAACGTCTCCAGTAAAATCGCATAATATTATTGCTCTCCACATCCATTCCAGTTAATTAGTTATTCAATAACCATCACAGCTTACGAAACTGCATGTTCTGAGTTATTGAAAGACACTTTGAAGAGCCCACAAAATTAATAAATAAATTTATATAGAATTAAAATATGTTTGACTTTCAAGAACCACCTTACAAACACACTCACCTCTAATACCGTGCCAAATTACAAGCATTTCCTCACAGTCTCTTCGATTTTAAAGTTCGGTACAACATTAGAGTTCATTCATCTGGAAGCAGTCCAGTTATGCATGACCATATTTTAGATTAAATATCAGAAATATACGTAGTGTTCGATTTTATGAAATTCAAGATTTCATCTCTGTGTTTATAGTAGCATTTTTTTAAGAAAAAAAGTACTTCTATCTCTTTCAGGTCTAAATCTTATAATACTGTTTTTAGCTTCGTCATAAGGCAGAAGCAGATAGCTTGAAGAAAGTACGTATATTATCCATGTACAACAGTTAGACCAAAGAATACAAATGATTACATAGGGCTTCGTCCTTCAGGTTTGGTTTCATCATAGTAGTGAATGTTCAGATAACTCTCTTCCGGGATGTGGTATTATGTAGTCTATTAGACAGGTAACAGTTTTTCCCATTTTGTTGCGTCACACATTGAAAGAATGTATCTCAGGTGGTATTTTCTTTTGCCAGCTATACGATTATGATATGACTGGAAAATCCCCTGTGTCAACCAATTAGTTAAATATTCATATGCTGTAATAGGACGGAATGTCCTCAACACTACCGAAATTGAATCAGACACTTGGTTCTTGTGTTAGTGGAGTACAAATTTATGGATTCCAGAGTAACTCCTCTGAATCGATTTGCTCTTGAAAATGTAATGATTTCTTAGCTAGTAGAAATTCTCTCATTATATGTAACCCTAATTTTTCTCCTTGTTTTGAGCAAAACGACGACGTCACACTTTATTTCTTTCAGATATGTTTTAATATTATCTTCCCATCCACGGGTACATATATTAAGCGGGTTGTTGCCTTTATAAATTCTGGTCATAGTCCTGTATTTGGTTTTCATAACATACGTTTTCCAATCAAACTCATATTCTTTGGTCTCGTAGTCTTAATAAAATTTTCTGAAAAGTGAAAAGTTACAAAATTTCTCACTACAATCTTCTTCAGTCTGCTGTAATTTCTTCCCACATATTCACGTCAAATTCTCTACTTCAGCACCTCCAAAGCAGGTCAAATTTCAAATTGTAACACATGTGTGTAATTGGGGTCCTGTCATATTCGAATTTATGCAGTCAATATTCTGGCTTCTGATGTCTTACGAGAACTAAATGGGGAACACGTAGAGGAACACGCAGAGGAACACGTAGAGGAACACAAATCCGTTGTAGTGTTTCATCAAAAACACCACAGAAAAATTTTCGGCGAAACTTTTGGTTACTATCTGATCCAATTAATTTAATTTTCATTAGGACTGATCAATTACAACTCAAGTTTATATGAAAGTCATGTACGTCTGTATCCATAGTCACAAAAATGTATCCTATGAAAAATAAAGTGACTAAAAATGAATATTCACTACAGACACTCCCTGCCTTAAGAGAATTTCGTGCGAAATAGTTTCAGATTTACACTATGCTGAAAGTTTAAAATGTGGAAATAATTCTGAAACACGCGACGAATTTTTCTTTTGCGGGAATTAAAGCGAAATGAGACGGAGATGGTGGAAGAATACTGCTGGGCAATAACTCAGACGCCGGCTCTCTCTTTCTGCGGCCGATCATTGTACTGGAGTTTCGACTTCAACTGCAGATCGTTTTTATACTCATATCTGTAGTGTTGGCAGTTTTCATACTCCGCTACGAACTGGGCAAAATTTGATTTGCGCCGGACTTTTGGGACGTAAATATGTTCCAAGTTGTAGAGTGTCTGTTTAGACAGTCGTGGTTATTTGAAGCAAGTTTCGTTTCGGTGGACATTTAAACTAAATTCTGTCAGACCTTTGTCTTCTGGATAAGTACACGTTGTGGGCTAAGAGGTGGGTAGTAGCTTCCATTAGCAACTAGATACTCTGAAACGCCCATATACACTCACAAGACCGCACGGTGTCACTGCCCAGAAGTAAGCACTCTGAATTATCATGGTCATAAAAACATTAAACTCTTCATTTACCTCACTTACAAAACGAAGTCACATCATGATCACTATTGCAATAAAAGCTGTAAACTGACAGTGCAGGAATCTGGCAACACGTCTCTGAAGAAGGCTCTTAGGAGCAAAATAACGAATTTTTGATCTCATACTAGGCAAGAAATTCATATATATATATATTACTTTTTGTCTTATATCATAATTGTTGTTAGTTATTAGCATTATTGATTGTCATTTTATTTATTTCTGTAGTAGCTGTGCATAACATGAAACAAATGTGGCCGACGTGGTATGGCTCCCCTTATTCTTAATCTCAGCCCTTGATGGGCTAAATTGTCAGCTTCACGCTCCGGCTGCTTTTCTTCTATTGCAGGTGTCCGTTTAGTAAGATACTGGGTGGGTTTCAGAGAGGGGCTGAACGTTTTTCAATTGAGAGGAAAACTGCGTCTCTACTGGTTATCGTAACGCAGTTTTTCAGTTTTCCAGTCTGTCTGCTAGTCACTGTACCGATTGATTACACCATGCAATATACATATTTATATATGCTAATATTGCTACTACTACTACTACCACCACCACTACCACCACCACTACTACTACTACTACTACTACTACTTCTACTACTACTAATACTACCACTACTACTACTACTACTACTACCACCACCACTACTACTACTACCACCACTACCACCACCACCACTACTACTACTACTACTACCACCACCACTAATACTACTACCACTACCACTACCACCACCACCACCACCACCACTACTACTACTACTACTACTACTACTACTACTACTACTACTACCACCACCACTACTACTACTACTAC
>Ga0123352_10013084_pt1 | contig 13153 bp, 5 predicted proteins | sample TergutLab28metaG_FD_89700 | JGI IMG/M metagenome (GOLD analysis project Ga0123352, IMG submission 89700) | Labiotermes labralis P1 segment gut microbial communities from Petit-Saut dam, French Guiana - Lab288 P1 | ecosystem: Host-associated > Arthropoda: Insects > Digestive system > Gut ... | reverse complement strand
GTATGAAGTTCGCTTTTGAATTTATAGTACGCGTTATAAATACGATAATATTAACGTAGTTTGACATAGCTGTGTATTGATTTACTCTATGAAGTTCGCTGTTGAATTTATAGTATGCGTTATAAAATGATAATATGAACGTAGTTTGACATAGTTTTGTATTGATTTACTGTATGAAGTTCGCTGTTGAATTTAAAGTATGCGTTATAAACACGAGTAAGAAGCAGATAATATCAAAGTAGTTTGACATAGCTGTGTATCGATTTACTGTATGAATCTATAAAAGCGCTATTTCGATATATGCAGTATTTAAATCGGTCTCGCTTCGGTAACTTTACACGTGATGCAGTGCATTTGTGATTGTGACTGTGCTACATGCTTTCGTAGCTGCATGGTTTAATTTATTTTGACCATAAAATTGGTCTGAATTTTATTATAGATGGAGATTTGTTTAACGCTTTACAACACAACTCACAAGACACGTTTCATTTCACAGAAATTTCAATTTCCAGGGAAGTTCCTTCGGTGTTATAATAATAATTACTATTAAATATCAGGCCGGTCCCAGTGGCCGCTCGCCTGCTGAGAATGTGGGTTCGAATTCCAACGGTGGCATGGATGTCAGTCGTGAGTGTTGTGTGTTGTCAGGTAAAGGTCTCTGCGACGAGCTGATCACTCGTCCAGAGGAGTTCTACCGACTTGGGTTCGACGTTGAGTGTGATCGAAAAACCTCGTGAATGTGGACGCCCTGACCCGCTGGGGGCTGTTGCGCCAAATAAAAGAAAATCAAATATCGGGGAAGGTTTCGTTGTTGTGTATAATGGTACATATTCAGCTGCAAGTTGACTTATTGGATTTGTGAAAGGTATGTTCGTGCATGTGTATGTATGTGCACATTGGTTGCAACGTATATAAACTAACGGTGACGTGTCATCGGTATTGCAGGCGGGTAATTTAATTTTGCTAGATATGATTATTCTCAACGTTAAATTAAGATAAATATATATTGCGATTTTTGGGGTTCCCTGCAATGAGAATGACAATTACTGTATTTTGATACAACTTCTGGTATTATGTATATATATATATATATATATATATATATATCGAATTTAAACTACCACGTTGAAGAATTAGTCACTGTTTTCACCCGAAGTTTCAATCCTTATATACTAAATTACACGACGCCTCTGATCAGGCTGGTGTACGCATAACGTCCTCGACTGACATTCGCAAAGTTCCAGGTTCGAATATTGGTCTTAACACTGGCAATGCTGATGGAAATTCTCTTGGTTTTCTTCAGTACCTCCAAGATAATTTCGGGGAAACTATATTTATTGAATAAGAACCGCATCCTCCCGGACTGTTTTCAATTTATCGCTCAGTGATTATTCCACCAACAGTGCCGTAACTTCTTAACCTGCGATAGCTTTGTAAAATAAAGCACAAAAGGACAAAAAATATGTGGAGTGACTCCCAGAAGGTATCAATTGTCATATACATAATTCTCTTCTACTATATAAGGACCGACCGGTTGCACTAAAGTGCCAGTAGATTGCAGTCTACCGGAAATTCCTTATGTTGTTGTAATGCAAGAGAATCTTCACTTAGATACACAGTGCTTAGACTCGAGTTACACGTGCAGTTTCTTGAGCCATGCAGAAGGAATGTGCGACCAAGCGCACCATGCAGAGCTCTGTGACATAAAACAGAATTACGAACACCTCTCTACCCATCTTGCGAGTTCTAAAGTTTCCTCTGCTGTGTCAATGAGGCTTCAGTTCCTCTGGGATGTGACACTGCACTGTAGTCTGTATGGCGCTCAAAGGGACATCTCTTCAAGTGTTCTAACATTTGTGCTGTGGACGTGCTTCTGTTTTAAGTGATACTTTAAGGCGTGCGAAAGTGTATGGTTTTGTTTCTACGCACCTACTTGGCGATGGACTATTTTGAGGGCCGTACTTTAGCTACTGAGAGGACTCCCTCCCTGATGAAGTAATATACGACGTTCCGTAACATGTAGGAGATTTACAAGCGTCTGATGTATATATATTTTGGTGCAAGTAAAGTTTGTTATATAAATTAATAACACATTTCCCTGACGTTTTGATACAGCGAAGTGGTCTCGTCTGGAAGGGTCATAAGGTCCACAAAACGCCGGGAAGCAAACAACCAATGATGCAGTGCCACATCACAGAAGAACTGACACCTCATCTACTCATCCTCTTTATTGACGTCCTGTGTTTCCTCAATGGACCTCCACCTCAGCAAGAACGTTAATGGTAGCGCGCTTTTAGATCCGGTATTTCTTAACCTATTCCGCTAAATAGAGGTGGTTGATAGCTGCCTTATTCAACCACTTTACCTCCTTGAAAAGCACCTTTGCCCCCATTAGGCTGGAGGCCGTGTGATCCCCAGAGGTACTCTGAGTAGGGTGGCGAAAATAAAAGTCTCTGCTTTCGCCCTTAATCTAACCCCACATCTCTCGTTGTCTAGCCCTTCGTCTAGCCACCATACTGTGCGAGTTCCTTGTTTATGAAATTAGCGTGTAGTTTATTCTGTGAGGTTACCATCATCGCAGACAAACATAGTGTCACCTGTTTGTTATACCGTCTATAGGAAACTGGGAATGAGATTAGTGCGTACTCATTTTGGCGTTTTAAGGTCGTGATATAAGTGATAAACGTTGAATGGTGGCACATACAGTCGTTGAAACTGAGTCGTGACTAAGTACAGAAGTTGATAGTGTTAATAAATATTAATAATAAATTTTTCGTCAGACACAACTAGTTTATTATGATTAGGGTGGCAACATGTTTCGACCCTATTGGGTCATCATCAGGCATTCACTATGAACCATTTAACTGTAAAGCTGCTTATATTCTTGGGATCCCAAACAATGTTTGCAAGTAGTACGTAATTATAAACAGTTCAGTGTCTAATAGCCTTGTTAAATAATAAAATTCAGATTGCGTAAAAGGTCATTAGTTGCAAAACAATAAAATATACTAATAAAACATTAGAGTGCGTAAGTATTCTAGAATTGGTACAAGCTGTACTCAGCTTTGGGCGGCTGCAATGTGAAGTATGTCGTGTGAATTTCGCAAGTAGTATGGAGACGGCGTATGGTATACTGGGACTGGAGTGAAGTATGTCGTCTGTCGTTCAAGCACAGAAGGTTGTACAAGGGGATGAAGTTGGCTCAGGTGTACATCACCGTCTCCTATTGGGTAACATAATTCTATGTTGTAGTATCGGTCGTGTAGGGACGGGTGTATGTAAAAATATCAACTTACACATTAGTGACAGTGTTAAGATTATGCGCAAAAATTGTATATTAGAAACATCCGCTGTCTTCGATAAATGCCATCTTCTTTCAAGTCTCCGGGATCTGGCGTGGAAAAGGCCTTCGGTGACATTCCGAGACAGAATTTAATTTAATATGTATATATATATATTTTTATTTAATACTTCTCTTTCACACTTTGATTAATCATTTATATTACTTGTGAAGTTTTATTTCTTTACGTCATTCCATCTCGGTGTAACATTTGGTTCTAGTCAATGTTAACGAGGCGGCAACTCGAATTTGTGTGAATCATGCTTAAATTAAAGTCCATTGGCTGTTGTTCTATACAATGTACAGAAAGAAGGGCACGGATATGTCTGTTTGTGAGTTGTTTGACAGCGTTACAAGTATCTCAGGCCATGTTTTGCCGAATGGTAGGAATTGTTAGCGAGAAATGAATTCAATTAACATGGAAGGAAGCTGTTGTTGTTAGATTTAAAGTTTCAATGTGTTAAGAGTGTTGATATGTAACGCACTTTTATTTTTTAGATTAAAGAAATTTACCCAACCGTATTGACCTACACTATTTTTAGGGAGAATTCCTTCACGCTTTAGAAATTATCTGTTGCATGTTTCGGTCCCTCGTAGGCCGTTATTGAGGAGTTAAAGTTATAGAGAAAAGTGTATAGACGGTACAAAAATTCATATATCAACAAAACACTCGAGCATATAAAATGCAAAAATATAAAAATTAAAGTGGTTTGTTGACGTATGCAATGTAGTATGCATATAAATTTCATTCGTAATTCCTTGAAGCTCCTTAATAATGTCCCAAGAGGGGCTGAAACATGTAGGAGATAAATCGTGGGCAATTAGCGGTTCTCCCTAAGAGCAGTGTATTTTGTTGGCTAATTTCTGTAATTTAAATTCCAGGTAAATACCGTGGTATTTCCGAAGAGAGTGGGGAAGAAAAAAGAAAATCCTCACTCAGGATTCTTTGTCTCGGTGTTTGCTGAAATTCTTGACCTGGCATCTACCGCATACCGATGAGAATTGTTACAGTTTGAGCCAACGTGGTCGGTTTGAATTGTTCGTGATAATGGTTGTTGGTTACATTTCAGAACGATTAAACTAGTTCTGCACTTCACCACTGTAACAACACGTCAACTTTCCATAATCATTCAGTGGCATTAAACTTAGAATTCAATTTTAAATTGCATTACTTAGCACTGAAGAATGACTGTAGTCAGTAATACACCAGGCACACTGATGAACCAGTACACCAGTACTTAGAGGCGTGAAACGTGTATTTTGTAACGGTCTGCCTCGGCATGTGACCTGATGGCGTTAGCTTTGTTCAACGACGCACTTAGAAGCGAATTTTGAAGGTTGTTATTACTTAGTCTTAAGGTGTGTCATCCCCGTTGTGTTAGGTCTATAATACAGAGCTGTAGTGTGTATATATCTACATATACATACAGTCATGAACACAACAAATATTGTATACGTTATATATATTATATATCGCTACTAATTGTAATATTGTTGTGTTCATGGCTGTATGTATATATAGATATATGCAAACTACAGCTTTGTATTATTGTTATTACTTAGATCAGATGCATGGAAGAGGTAAATAATTGTAGCAAATCTTGGTTGGAGAACCTGAAGCGATCGGAACAGGTACATGGAAGATAAGAATAGATAGGGTGATAATATCAAATTGGAGTTTAGAAGTGTTGGTTAAGTTGAGTTAATCCGGTTCAGGGTAAAAACCAGTGATGGAATGTTGTGAAACAATAGCGAAGTTTTGGATTCCGTAAAATGGGAAAGGGGCGAATTTTTTGTTCAACTTCCTCAGATTTTTACTTGCAGTAACTGAGGAAACGCTGTACACCCCTTGTGCAAGAGGAAGTAAAAAACCTCCAGACATTGGAGAATGAGAAAGCACAGTTTCTTGCTTTACCGCAAAATTATCTACTGTTCCACAGTTTTAGACAATTCTAATCGTGTCGACTACTCTCTATATTTCGCTCATAATTCTATGAATGATTTACATCTAGGATGTTCTCGAAATGTGGGTCGGGTAGCTCAGTCGGTATAGCCACTGACCATGGGCTGGACGGTCCGGGATCGAATCCCGGAGGGGACGAGATTTTCCGCCCGTCCAGACCGGCCCTGGGGCCCACCCAGCCTCCTGTGAATTGGGTATCGGGTCTTTCCCGGGGGTAAAGTGTGGCCGGGGTGTGCTGCTGACCACTCACCCCCTTCTAGTGCCGCGGTCATGGAAGAGTAGAGCTATACCTCTACCCACCCTCTGGGCCACCCCGAGCCTGTAACGGGATCACATTTTATATTCTCGAAATATGCTTTTAAGCTCTGCCATCAACAATCAGCATTGATGGAATTCAAACTTTTATTCAACTTTGCGAAGATTTGGCAATATATCCAGCAGCCGGCAGTCTTGCATGTTTTTATTACGCCCTACACCGTCGTGCAAAACAACATGTCTACTACCTATCATCTGTACACGAAAAGTAGAGAGGCAATGTACGAATAAACGGAATATTTAGGGGCGGTCGCGTAACCATTGTTGCCGTGGAAAAGCAATAAATATTGCTTATTACAAGTGTGTGTGTCAATAGCCTTAAGTATCCAGCATGCAAAGCGCATGCTTCCTATTATATTGTCATCTGTGGTCTGTCCGGCTCTACCATATTTTTCCGCATTATTTCATAAACGGCACGATGGGCGTTTTGAATATCTCTAGAATTTTGTCTGAAATAATTCTCGTTCTGAGAAGAACTGATTGAGATGTTATCATAAATATACATGGATTTTGTGTGATATACCCCTTATTGTTGCCATATTTTATGTGAAGTATCCCTTATTATTGTCATGTTTTATGTGAAGTACCCCTTATTGTTGTCATGTTTTATGTGAAGTACCCCTTATTTTTGTCACGTTTTATGTGAAGTACCCCTTATTGTTGTCATATTTTATGTGAAGTACCCTTATTGTTGTCATATTTTATGTGAAGTATCCCTTATTGTTGTCATGTTTTATGTGAAGTACACCTTATTGTTGTCATGTTTTATTTGAAGTACCCCTTATTGTTGTCATGTTTTATGTGAAGTACCCCTTAATTTTGTCATGTTTAATGTGAAGTACACCTTATTCTTGTCACGTTTTATGTGAAGTACACCTTATTGTTGTCATGTTTTATGTGAAGTACCCCTTATTGTTGTCATGTTTTATGTGAAGTATCCCTTATTGTTGTAATGTTTTATGTGAAATACCCCTTATTGTTGTCATATTTTGTGTGAATTACCCTTATTGTTGTCATATTTAATGTGAAGTTCCCTTATTGTTGTCATATTTTATATGAAGTACCCCTTATTGTTGTCATATTTTATGTGAAGTACCCCTTCTTGTTGCCATGTTTTCTGTGAAGTACCCCTTATTGTTGTCATGTTTTATGTGAAGTATCCCTTATTGTTGTCATGTTTTTTGTGAACTACCCCTTATTGTTGTCATGTTTTACGAGAAGTATCCCTTATTGTTATCATGTTTTATGTGAAGTACCCCTTATTGTTGTCATGTTTTAATGATTTGTTTTACCTATCATTTTTCGAAAAGTGCTCCACCACCTCCCAATAAAAAACTTAATGAAAATCCTTCTAGTGGGAGCCGAGTTGTTCCATGCGGACGGACGGACTGATAGACGGACGTGACAAAACTAATAGCAGCTATTCGAAATTTTGCTAAAGCCTTGAAAATCCTAAGAATTTCAATTATTATCTTATTCTGTAGGTCTGATGGTCAGATAATCATTCTTATAATAACGGATTCGTAGGTCATGCGGCTGTGATTTTTTAAAAAGCGATCTTTGTGAAGCAGACGGAACGTACTTCTGCTTTGGTCGGTGTTGCAGCTCCGAACATTAAATATTAACTTTGTCTGTAGGTAGCAGCACCGTTAAATCCTCCAAGCTGTATTCCTTTCAAGAAAATTTCCAATTTACAAGTTGCAAATTTAGCAAAACTGCTTTTCTCAGTGATCCCTTAAAGTTTATCGTGTATAAGTGTGGATCAATGCAGCCATAGCTATAAAAATGAATTGTCAAATTTTGTCGTTGAAGTGTAAAGGAGTTTTCCAAATTCCTGCTTGAAACAGGGGGCTTTTTTGGAGGAAATGTAACGTGTTTAAGGCAGACGGATGGACATACCAGCTGATGTCACGGTCGTGTACATCCATTCTGCATACATTGTTTGGATAAGCACTGTAGAGTTACTTATGAGTGCACAGCATAGTAGACATTGTTTCATGGATGGCGCCATTAAATGTTGACAGAAAATTCTGTATTCCAGCCAAGGCTCAGAATGGTTTGAACAGTGAGCAATGCAGCCTAATGAAGTTGTTTTCCTAGAAGGACAAATAAGTAAACTAAAACGAAGTGAAGTTATTTCGTTCTGCGATTCGATCCAGGGATTACCGGATTGAGGGGGAAAAAAAGGGATTCGTGTTTCTTGAGGTTTTCACTGTGGTATGGATGACGGCCACGTTTTTATGCAATATGGTACCACGTCGCTGTACAATCAGATCCGGATGTTTAGTACAAGTCCCAGATATTCAAGGGTCTAAATTTATGAGAACTTTCATGTTGTTATGACCGGTTCTACTGTAGTATGTCCCTTCGAAACACTGACAACCGATTACCCATATACCAGAAAAACGGATTCTACAAACATGAGCTTGCATTTAACGTATTTGCTTGCCGTCATAATTTTTAAATCCTAACCTTACTAAAGCAGAAGTGTCATTGAAATTTTTCACTGACATAAAATCCTTCCGATCGCATTATGGTCCTGGGGTCGACTCAGCCTCTAGCAGAAATTAGTACCAGGAACATTTCCTCGGGGTAAAAGCAGCCGGTGCGTAAGGCTGACAACCTTACCACCATCCTGTGTTGTTGTCATGAAATCTGGGAACATTAATTTCCTGGAACCCTCTGGGTCACTCCCGCCCTGTTACGGGACTGCTTTACCTTTTACTAAAGCAAAATTGGCAGGCTATAACCCTGTTCAGGAAGGCGGAAAATACATTACGCAATAGGGAGCAAGTATTGAACCTGGACACGGAAGGACTGTTGGCTTGAGTTTGATTCCCAACAGGAGCGACACTTTTCTTCTCTATGCTCTCTGATAAGACCAGGTCTGGGACCACTCAGCCTCCCATCCAGTGAGTATATGAAGATGCTTCTCTAGGAGAAAAGCGGCCTGGTCTTGAACTTATCTGCATGAAACTGTAACTACACTTGTCCATACGTCTTAATGACGTTTAGCACAGCAACATATTTACTACAGTTTTTAAATTGTAAATGGCGAGATTCTTCTTTTGGCCCTAATAGCTGTACCAAAACGCTTGTTCTAATGCTTGTGCTTATACTGTGTTCGTGTATAAAATTTACAGTTGAGAGTCCCGCACCTCTTATCTTTATATTAAAAAGTGTGTTGCTGTTATATAGTAGGATATCATTAAAACGGATCTTGTGGGAATTGGTTTTGATATTCAGAGGTGGATGAAATTGTCTCAAGGTCCTTTTCGATGGAAAACTTTGATTTTGGAATTCTTGGATATTTACATTCTACTTCCACAGTGTTTGATAGCTTTTATGTGTCTTGACAGCTGGTAACTGCAAAGAGAAGCTCTGTCTCCCTTAACAGTGTCTAAACTGTCTCTGGTGCCCACCCAGTATCTTATTCCACGGGTACAGAACCTTCCCACGGGTAAAGCGACAGAGGAGTGAGGCTAGTCATTCAGTTCTATCTACTACAGAGGTTAAGAATGAGTGGAGCTGTACCTCCGCATGTACAGGGCAGACTTTACCTTTATTTTATAACAGCGTATTCGTCACAGAGTGCACAGTATTCTTACGTAAAGCCGGGCGAATGACAGTTGAACTTGTGGCAAGTTCCAAGCATGAACTTGCACAGAATAATATACTGAATAGCTCGAGGCGATGCAAGTCTTCACATTTCTCTATGCTGTATCCCATCAGTTCTTAATTCAATTTCGCCAGTGGCCATAATTTCGTACGGGATTATTGGACGAACGGCGTACTGTCAGCACACTTGGCTTCGTCTGGATCAATTGTCTACATAGCCACTGGCAAAACAAACATCTTGACAACCCTTCAGGCAACAGTAACTGCGTTCGTACTCGGAACACGTTAAAATTGTGATAAGATGTAGCGTTATTGAATCGGTGAGTGGACAGGTGGTTTTTAAAGACGTTTCTAGTGGTTACGATTGTACACCCAGCACTTGTTATGCGCCATAGTTGCAAAGAGAGCGGAAATATCAAATTCTGTTCGCACCATAAATAAGGAGTACTAGGACGCAGCCAGCTAAGGAGCGTTAAAGAAGAATAAGAGAGAGTAGATTAAGATGTGGCGTAAGCTGGCGAGGGGCGTTAATGCAAAAAGGCGCAAAACAAGGGCTGGTTGTATAGCGTTGGTGGTACATGAATGAAGTATGAGAATGGGGCATTGGTGAAATGATAATGATAAGGGTAAACGGAATTACTTTGTGCAAAACTTGTACAAGTTATGCTCTATGCACCAAAAATCCCGTACGGACTGACAATTCGCTGAACCTAGTCCTCCAGGTTGTGAAGACGGGGACTAAACGCCTGATTCATGGCACGATCCTAGTCCAACTAACGCACTGTTAGCAGAACCCGAAGGTTCATCACCGCTGACTGACCTGCTTGGTGTACGGGTAATGAAATGGTTTTGTATATGGCAGATATCTGTTTCGAATCTCTGCATGCCCATTGGCCGTGTTAACCTCAGCGTTTAGTGGTTTCACTCATTTTCTCCACGTAACTCCATTAGGCAACGACCACTTCTTTCCAAATACTTACCAATTCGAGATCTGCGCTCTTCTGGGATTTTACGTGGCGTAGAATGTTAATTCCGTACCGACGATTCGGGACAAACTGTCGGTCCCGTCTTGGTCGGTTTGACCCTTCTATATGGGACCGATATGTTGTCCCGAAACGTCGGTACGGGTTTACCATTCTACGCCACGTAAAATCGCAGACGAGCGCACAGCTTTTTCTTACATCGAAGCGAAAGCCGGCACTCACGCATCTTAACAATTCATCGTTCATCAGCTGTCCAAACTATCGAACCACATATCTTAAGTGATTGCCAGCGTCGTCAAATAACTACCTAGAAGTGATACCGTTATAAAAGATCCAGTAATTTGACACGGTTCGGTCCCTGCTCCAACCGTCCCTCTTTCTTGTCACTTACTCTTGAAAGTAATGACGAAGTTTACCAATATTATGTCCTCTCTGCGCTCTACATCGACATCCACGATTTTGATGGAGGTGACTCTACACATGTCTTCATACTGGTGGCCCTTTTCTGTTATTTTTAGAGTGCTGGCAATAAAAAGAATCGCAAAAATTCTCTTAAAAGCTGCATCATGTCTGTCTATCTCTACGTTCCTTGTATCCAGAAAGTTACCGGTCTGTAACAGAAAAGTGAATGCTGGTGTTTCATACTGAGCAGTTTTACTACAAAATTGAATCATTACGGTCCTGGTTAAAATTCCACGAAATAATGTACACTACATGAAGGCATAAGTGGTTGAGGCACTGCGCTACAAACCGGAATGTCGCGGGTTCGATTCCCGACGGTGTCATTGGAATTTTTCGTTACCATAATCCTTCCGGCCGCACTGTGGTCCGGGTGAGGACTCAGACTGAACAGAAATGAACACCAAGAATATTTTCTGGGGGGTAAAGGCGGCCGGTGCGTAGTGCTCACAACCTTACTATTTTCATGCGCCCGTTGTCTCGAAATCTGGGAACCTCAGCTTCCTGGAACCCTCAGGGCCTGCTCAGTTCTATACAGGGATTGCTTTAACTTTACATTTTGCTTTACGTGGAGCCGTTAAGTGTTACTAATGGGTCAGTTTTCGACGTAACTCGCTAAATATATATACATAGTGAAACGCAAACATTTTGTAAGAATTGTGGGAGTAGAACTAAAACATCGTCTGTATGCCCATCACACTTTTTCTGTAGATCATCAGTGTTTCGAGATAAAAGAAATAAAATCTATACAATTAATGACGACGATTTGGACTGAACCCAATATGAAGATTATCACAATAATGAAAAGCAGTTACGTAGCCAAAGTGTATGTCAGTTACAGGCTTAAGTTAGACACTGTTATTGGTATAAACGAATCAAACAGAATCTCAAATATTTTGAAAATCAGCAGCGGTGACAGTGTCAGATTTATAATCATAGTTTGGATGTGGCAGCATTTATTAGTCACACCCTCTTTATTGCTGTAGTTCTTCTATTTAAATTGCCTTTCGCTTAATTAATTTTAAAATACTCTACCGTTCTGCACTAGAAATTTAGCCTCCTAATATTATGGCATTATTTCCTAGGGGTAAAGGCAGCCGGTGCGTAATGCTGACAACCTTACCACCATCCTGTGCCCTTGTCATGAAATCTGAGAACCTTAACTTCCTCGAACCCTGTGGGCCCGTCCAGGCCTGTAATGGGAATGCTTTACCTTTTAATATTATGGCAGCGATGTCTATGAAATCGATCAGATAGAGTGTCTGATATCTCACTAACTTATTCTCTTACATCACCTTTATCTTTGGTTGGGAGATGAACGTTTATAACAGTATTTTCACAATACTAAATCCCAAAGATGGACTGCTTACTTAGAAGCTATCATAATCGGACTTTCTGTTCTTATCTGTTATTCCAACACAAAACTTCACTACGAAAAGAGGTTATTCGGTGTGGTAAGTTTTATGAGAATCGTAAATTATTGTTGTCTACTCCTGTCACTGCGGACCCGGTAGCTCAGTTGGTATAGCGACTGGCTGGAAGGTCCGGGATCGAATCCCGGTGGGGACGAGATTTTCCGCCCGTCCAGACCGGCCCTGGGACCCACCCAGCCTCCTATAAAATGAGTACCGGGACTTTCCCGGGAGTAAAGTGCAGCCGGGGCGTGCTGCTGACCACTCATCCCCTTCTATTGCCGCGGTCATGGAAGAGTAGAGTTATACCTCTACCCACCCTCTCGACCACACCGGGCCTGCAACGGGATCACCTTATTTGTTTTTTTACTCCTGTCAGTGAATAATAGGCTACGTTCCCGACGAACTTGGTTTTATTCCCGGCTGCAGTGACACAGATTTTAATCTTCTCCATCCTACATTAGGGCCAACCGATCTCTTAGTCAATTTGTACCAACAGCGAATTCAACTACAATAATGAGTTCACCGTCCACGCACATCGAGTATCGAGGTGTGTGGCATTTTACTTCCACTATCCTGTCCATTTTCTTTCGCGGTGTGCAGGCCTTCAAATTCTCCTTTAGATCTCTTACAAAATTTCTTTCCCCAACTCTTGCTTTGTTTCTACAGTGAATATTCCAAACAGCGCCACGGCAAATTGAGTTTCTGGAATGTGGGTTGGCCCGACTTGACGAGAAGACTCCCCCCCCCCCCGAGTTTTCTGCTTGAACGGGCACTCCAAGAACATCTCGTCGCTACATATGATTTTACACTGCCTATATAACTTTGTAATTGATTTAGGTCAAAATAAGGTCATTGAAGAATTATGTTACTGTTAAACATAATCGTAATAGACCTACTCAGCTATGTGACTAGTTCATATACTTATGAGTGTTACGAGTAAGATTACTTACTTACTCCATGGTGCAGAGTCCTTCTTGAGAAGCTAACTGGTTTGCAGCTAGTCAAGAAATTCCCCGCATTTCACGGAACCCGAAGGTTCATTACCGCACTCACAAGCGTC
>Ga0123352_10013082_pt1 | contig 13154 bp, 11 predicted proteins | sample TergutLab28metaG_FD_89700 | JGI IMG/M metagenome (GOLD analysis project Ga0123352, IMG submission 89700) | Labiotermes labralis P1 segment gut microbial communities from Petit-Saut dam, French Guiana - Lab288 P1 | ecosystem: Host-associated > Arthropoda: Insects > Digestive system > Gut ... | reverse complement strand
AAGCTACATAGCTCAGGTACGTGACGATAGCAATAACATTCGTTTCCTGTTTCATTTCACTGTTAGAGGGACGCATAAAACCGTCTGTGAAATTAGGGACTGCAAAAAGAAAACCCAAACTTCGGGAGCAGAGAAAAAATGAAGAAATAATTTATAGTAACTGTCTCCCACACCATAAGAGAGCCAGCTCCTTCCAGAACAAGCACGATGCGGCCCGATTACATTTGCTCCCTATGTTGTCGAGATATAGACGAATGAGTGAGAGCTTGCAGCATGATGAGCAGTGCTCGTCACTCCATGACTGCAAAAAGAAAAACCCAAAATTCGAGAGCAGAGAGAAAAATAAAGAAATAATTTCTAGCAACTGTCTCCCAAACCATAAGAGAGCCAGCTCCTTCACAAACAAGCATGAAGCAGCCCAGTTACATTTGCTCCCAATGTTGTCAAGATATAGACGAATGAGTGAGAGCATGCACCATGACCAGCAGTGCTCGTCACTCCACGACAGGTGATGTTTTCGTTATGATGAGCGGTGCTCGTCACTCCACGCCCAAGGGTTAATTGTTAATACAGCTATCATACAGTGCTTCTTGACAGTGCTGTTACTCCTCTTTAACCGGTTTGTGTGTGTGTGTGTAAAGCAAGCTTGAAAGGGTTTTGTACAAATGTATTCATCACTGTAATGGAGGCTTTTAAGAATTATTTACATATTGATGTTTAATTTACATTTTAAAATTGTTAATGATTTTATAGTGTTTACAGACTAATATATGTACATATTTATAATGTGGAGAGTGGTGTTCGTGCTAGAGACTCAACTCTTCTTGGATGTTATGCCATGTGAACTGGTAAATAGTTACTGATATTTCAAAGCATGATAGTGTCTTCATCTTCAGTGTCAAGCGGTCCAAGAATAAAGTTTTGTCTTCAGGAATCTTTACTGTGACTTATGTATCCAAAGACATGCTACTTGTGAGCATAATATTGACAATCTAAATTATTATGCCCTTGTTCATGTTAGATTTATAGTGACCAAAGAATTATATGAGTCTTATGCTTGTTATACCATTGCATATTATTGCGTAGATTTAACTAGGCAGTTCTTTTGGATGTCACAATGCAAGAAGTGGTACCTTGTTTGGTACTGGTCAGTAAGCTACCTATGTGGAAGAGTTCAATATGGGTAATCACTCAGAAGTATGAGTTTTCTCACAGCCGTGACCATGTAGATGATTCTTTTCTGGGATTTGACATAATTTAGCCTAGAAGAAATGCACTGACTTTTCAGAGAAATTAGATGAGCAGGCCGTGAACGAAAAGGATGTTGTGAATTTAGGTACAGGATGGGCCACTGTGTTCTATAGAAAGTGATGTTGCTGTAATTTGTGCCTTGATCGTGTTCAGTTGCTGTTTGAAGCACTGGCTGTCTTAGTTGGAACATGACTGCCTGCATTGGAGGATAAGGATGAGGCTATTGGGACGGTTGGGGAAGCATGTTTGTTGTTGCATCTGTGCTACTGAATGGAAGTTGTAGAGTGTGTTGCCAGGCATATTCAAACTTAATTAGAAGGGCAGGATTAATTGATGTTTATTGAAAAGCTTGTAGCTATTTGATGTTTGTATCAATGAAGGTGGTCACAGACTGAACAGATGGCACAGTCCACTGTGTGTGAATGTTCTGATGTAGCATTCTACCATTGTTCTAGCAATATTAAATGTGTTGCAGGTTTTCTGAGTCTTTGCTAATGCCACCATAACATATGCAGCATCACTTTGCAGAATAAAGTGAACCATCCTGTTTATCACCTTATAAATCTGAAATATTACCTTTAAACTGCTTTGTTCATTTTTCTAGCTGGGTTCTCAAATAACTGAAGCTAAAACTGGATTAGACTCAGCTTTGGCATTGTCAAGGAATTTGCAGAGAGAAATTCCAGCTTTGAATGAATGGATTGACAGAGTGGAAGCTCAGCTAGATGCATTTGACACCACAGAACCATTAAATACAAACCTGGATTTACAAATTAGATATCTGAAGGTATGTTTTATTATTTTCATGTGAGTTCTGGTTAATGTTTGTGGCTTGGAAAATTTTGCTTAATTCTTCTCTGTTGACAGAAAACAATAAAGGAAGATATTCCAAAGTGGAGCCTTGTGAAAGAGGATATAAAGTCATCATATAAAACATTTTCTGCCCTCTGTGATCCTGTTTATTTGGAAGTATTGAAAGAAAGAGTGAATGACACCATCAAGAAGTGTGAGAGACTGGATGCGAGGTTGAGGAACATGGAAGTAAGTGTACTGTATCAAATAAAAAGCCAAATGTTGAATGAAAGTAGAAGTAGGTTATTGGTAGTGAGCTGTAAGTTCTTGTTTCTTAGTTATTTCTTCCATGTTAATAAGGAAAGTGTGACTACATCTAAGAGCAAGCTTGAGGACGTCAACTCTTCAGTCGCAGAAATAAATCAGTGGTTGAATGAGGTCGAGGACAACATGAATAAACTGGATGCTGTGGCTAGAGATCAGATTTCAGAGAAACACACTGCAGAGTGCAAGGTGAGTACACAGTGAATAAAATGTTGTAGAACCCACTGACATGTACACCTTTGTAATTTTGATCAGAGTTGAATGTTGCTTAAAAAGGCATTGTATGGAACATGAACTGAGGATGCATGTGTATGGGAGAGACGAGAGATGCCTACACAGTATTTTGGGAAAATGTGAAGGAAAGAGACTGTGTAACACTTAGCTGTAGGTGGGAGGATAGTATGAATCTTGAAGAAATGGGGTGGTAGGTGGTGAACTGAAGTCATCTGGCCAAGATTGTGGGCATGTAGGTTCCTAGGTTCCATTGAGCACAGTGATGAGACTTTGGTTTCTATAGAAGGTGGGGAATTTCTTTACTAGCTGAGGAACTCTGAGCTTCTCAGTAAGAGCCCTTCTTTGTGCTGCTTTTTGGAGTTGTTAGTTTATCTGCATTGTTCATTAACTCTGTAACAACTGATTTGTGTTTGAAATAATTTAACGTCAAGATCACCACAGGAACAAAACTAGATAATATGTATGAAAATTCTTTGTCCTTCAAATTATAGCACATGTTACCATGCCATGTGTCAGACTCATTCTTCATAACCAGTAGAATGCTTGTTTAGGTATTGCAGAGTGCTATGTGTGCACGTAAGAGTGATGTGGCAGCACTGAGAGAGGCAGCTGTGGAACTAATGGCTGCTCATGGACATCAGCAAGAACTGAGAACGATTATAGAACCTCAACTAATCCAGCTGAATTACCGTTGGGGAGACCTTTTACATAGGATTCACGTAAGTAATAAGAGTCTTGTACCTAAACAAGCTGTCTGTAAGTAAGAATGTTGATGTGAGTACATAATCCCAGACAAGTTGTATTACTGAGGAAATAATTTGATGAGTCGTCTGTGATGGTGATTGCTGCTAGAAACAAGTGGAAGCAGAGCTGGTGTACACAGTAGATCTTTCTGATCGCGTGTGTGATTTTTAGTATTCTTTTTCTTATACATCTTATACCATCAGTAAGCATACCTCCCATTTAACTGGTTTATTTGAAAGTTTCTTCAGCTGCTTTACATTTCAAATTTGTGACCTGTTTCGTCTAGGATAATTATACCATTAGAAATATAATTTTATTTGCTTGCAAAGGATATTACAAATGTTTTTTTATTTTAATGGATATGGTGTTATCTGTTTCACAGTTCTGATTTTAAATATTTTTTACCCACTTAATATTGTCTGCCATGAAATACACTGATACTGTTACTAATTGTTCTTATGTGTGTTGCTTTCGTGCAAGTATCATTTGTTTCATAATGTTTCTAAAAGTAATACCTGTAAACAGTGTGTAATTACAGTTACGCTTACTTAAGGTGACATTGCTTTAAAGCTTTCCCACTCAAGATGTCAGAATAGCTTGGTATCAACATTTTTCTTCATGATTAACTTATACATTACCATTGTAATACATTTCTCATTTAAAAGGTTTGAACATCTAAGAGGCATGAAAAACTCGTGATGCAACAAATCTTTCACCCATTCTGTATGTTTTCACACGAAAATCTTAAATTCTTTCTCATTTATTCAGTATGTTACCAGTGAACACTAACAAAATAATGCTCACAGTTCATAAAGATTAATTACCAAAGGCTTTCCATCATGGATGAAAGGTACTCCTTGTTAATCTCTGGAAATATGTGGCATGAAATGAAGTTATATGTTGTCTACTGGGGTGGGTTACTGTGTAACCTTCCCCTGGATGAAATATGACTGCAAGAGGGGTCTCATATGGATTCTTACACACAAACATTGCTACATGTTCCTGCTGCTTTGAAGTGATATATCATCACTCTCCTTCCAAAACTAGCTTCTCTCCCCTAATTCCTAAAGCTAGATATTGTACTTATCTACTACAATTTTTAAGTAAAAAATAAATAAATCTCATATTAGATATGTTCAGGTTTTGAACCCAAACTGCTGATTACACTTCTCATAAGTATGCAGCATCGATCAGGAAAATATGTTGACCTGACCCGTTTAGTGCAAGTGTTATATGTGTTTTTGCTGAGCTTAGACATTAATTCTGGTGTCTATCATACCAAGTGGCCAGCTTCTTATTCTGTATTCTGTATGTAATACAGTTTCCAACTGTTTAAATTTAGTATAAGATTTCAGATTTTCACAGTGGTGTGTATGTTGTCTGAGGTGCAACTCCTTGGTGTCTGATGGGTACATTGCAACCTTTCAAAGGAACATGATGCCCCCACCTTCAGGGTTGAAGTGTTTGGAACCTACTTTTCTGAATTTCCTTCTTCCATCTCTTGGGTCCCTAAAGGAAGGGTTGTTCTCATAACTCAATGTTCCTCCTGTAACAACACTGTTGTGGGCCCTTACAAAAGCCATTTTTTGACTCTCCACTTGCTGGTTTGCAGTGGTGCTGGAAGTGGCCATCTTCGTAATCACAATTATGGTGGATTGGACTGGCATCTGTCTAGCTCCATCCCTTTTTTCCCAGTGACAGTTTTCAGTGCACTCTGCGTGCGTGATCTGACCACATTCACACTTGTAACTCCATGCAGAGCTGTGGTATTTGCATATAAGACTGCATATTGTCATTACCCAGAGTGCTGTAATCTGAGCTGTTGAGATGACAGACATGTCCTTATGTGCTGAACACAACAGATGCTTCTTGTGGCTGCTTACACTGTATCAGAACTGTGTGCAAGAAGTGGATCTGAAATTGCTTTACTTCAGTTACAGCTTACATATTTTCTTTTGTGTGATGTGATAAACTCTTTTTCTTAATGGTAAACCTTGTTTTTGTTTCTTTCAAATATTTTTGTACAAAACACAGTGAAGTTTTGTTTAAACAGATTTAAGCTAACTGTGAAAGTTTGTCAGAAAAACATATGTTATGATATGTAACGATATGAATGATGTAGTATATTATAACGTGTGTAGCATTTCTTGAACAGGTACTGTATTTGTATGGCATAGGTACAGGTCTGTATGTTTGTGTTCTGGCATGTAGAATAAACATATTTGTATTAAATTACAAGTTCTTACTAAAACGTAGCCAAACATAATTTTAGTCAGAACTGGGCAACATAGATAGTAACTTATGTGAAGGGGTAATATTGCTTCTTAGGTAGCTTTTATATTGAGAAGATTGAAAAGTATGTTTTATGTATGCATTTGAGTTTAATAGGATCAGTATTTTATGATATATACAGTACATTTACATAACGTTTATTTTGTGCAGCATTGTGTGTAACTTACAGTGTGGCCATAATTTTGAATTGTGGTATTCAAGCTTTGCTGTTTTGTAACAGTTGTTGCTGGAAACATAATATAATTAAAAATAAGCTTGGAGGTTTTATGTGTGTGGTTGCTTAAGGTCAGTGTGAGGTCTGTGTTCTACTCCACATGTCTCAGCAATATTCCGATTGCCACGCTTGAGTGAGAATGCGAAGTCACAGACTCAGCAGTGTCTCTGACTTCTGGATTTAAATGTCTCATGTTGTCAGTAGCCACACTTCATATCAGTTCTTGTTCATCTCACAGGTAGATATCCAAGAGACAAAGGTACAAAGACTGAGGTGTCGAACTGTCTCAGACTGTTCTTTTAACCATCATGGAAAGTACACACGTAGTTGTTTATGAGCATGCTTGGCAGTCTCTTATGGACCAATTGAAAGAAGAATACATTTGATCCTCTAACTAACATGTGTGTTTGGTTTCTTGTGTCTCCAGACATGGTCTCTGTGACAATTCAAGCTCTCACTCACCTAAGCTAAGTGTGGAATCTGTTGCTTAGATGCGGACATCCACAGAGTTGTTTCTGTTATTGTTACTCACATGGTAGCCATGAGATTCGTGGTTCGAAGATGGGCTCTGCACTTTACCATGGGCCCCAAACCCTAGGGCGGCCTTGTATTCTTCACATTCCCAGGGTTTTTTCTTTGGCTGAAGTGAAGATTTTAAACTGTGAACAGAAAATTCTGCATGCATACACGCCCATACACACACACACACACACACACACACATATATTAACTGGGGATAAACTTGGAACTCAGAATGTGAGACCAGTGCCATATCCCAAAACCAGTGTCCGCATAATGTCATTTCTCAGTGGGATGTGGTGAGCATAAGAACCAGAATGAAGTAGTGCAAAGTGAATGGGACTTGTATCAAATGCAAATAAGGATAAAGGTAAAGCCTTGAAGTTTTTTTGTCTTATTCGTCTTTTTATCCCTAACTGTTATGAAGTAGTGAGTTTGATTACTTTACTATAATTATGGACACACCCTATTAAATTGGATTTCACTATACATATATGACATGCATGTATTTGTGATATGCTGTGCATGTTATAATCCCGCTTTTTAACCAGTCTGGTTTTTCTTAAACTGAAGGATCAGTAGTTTCAGTGGGATCCTGTCTTTAATCACTGTGAAACTGCAGAACAAATTTAGATTTGCTGAGTAATAATGGTATATGATGGAATCTTAAAGTATGGTTGTCATGAAAACCCTGTTTTTCTGGAATATGACACTGAGCAGTTTGGTTGATAGGTACCAGTGTTTTGGTGGGATCAGCTCCTTCTATCTTCTCGGTACCCTGGAGGTGTTTCAGTCTAGAGGACTCTAATCAGAATACCACTGTGAGAATCTCAAATCCTAAGATTGCATAACGTTGTTGAACTGCTGTGAAATGTCTCTGTATATTAGGCTGTGTCCTGCATGCCAGCATCCAGAATGCATGTGATTCCTTGCACACACTCACTTGCCCATACAAACAATTAAGTACAGAGGGTTTTCCTGTGTTGTAGCGTGTAGCATGTGTGTGTTTAAAATGGATGCTATGGTAGGAGGCAGCAACGAAGCTTGTGTGGCTGCTGCTGCCTGCTCACTAGATTGGGTGGCAGAGAAGAGAAATACTGGACATGTTGGTGCCAAGTATGCGCTGACAGTAGTTCTTGTTTCTGAAGCTTTTAAGTGTACAGTGTTTGCTTTGCCTCTTCATACCACTTAAATTTTAAGTCATAATTCCCTGGCAGAAACAGATTGTGGTACTGACCAGCAGCTTCCACACAGGACCCCAACAAGAAATGTGTGCAAGTGCTTGTATGCTGGATGCTGGCACACAGGACACAGCCTTAGATATATCCTTATTGATGTCTGCCAAGTGAACATTTTACACATATGTAACAGAACAGACTGTAATATTGTACTGGATGGAAAGTGACACTGTCTTACATGTGCTTTGTACCATAACTTTTTTTGTGTGATTTCTTTAATTGTGACATGTTCCTGTGCTTAGTCCCTTCCATCCTAATCCTGGTTCAGCACTGTTTTCAAAGGCTTTGTCTGCACAGGAGCTGGAAACTCTGATGATTATTTTAACAAAATAATGGTACAGTGTTACATCATATTATGCACTTGTGAAGTTTTGTGAGTCTGATTGTTTTGTGAGTTTGAACATAATGGCTGCTGGTAATGACATCATCTCTTTAACACAGCACCTGTGTGTATTGTGAAAACTGGTTCAGTGTGCGTCTTCTCCGAGTTTGTAGTGTTTGCCTATGATGTATTTGTTTAGTATCTAGTATGCAGCAATATGTATGTGTTTCTGTGTCTGTGCACCAGAACTAAAGAATCTTGCTTGTTGACTGGTGAACTGGTTGCTTGTGGTTTTTGCACAGTGTTGATAACATTTCTGGCCGCTGGCTGTTACATGGGGGGGTCTGGGTGTGTTGCAGTCTGCCATGGTGCAGGTGACTGAAGCATATGTGATGTGAATTAACTGCATTGTAAAGTCATCATTATATCTTATGTGACAGACGGGTTGATAATAATAACCTGGAATTGGTCTCTCTCCCCTGATCTCCATGCAAGTTTGTCTTTAGTCATTAATTTGTTAACACTGCTTGTAGTATTAAAAAATGACAGGTTCATATTGAGGAATAGATCATATATGGCCTTGTTCGCTGCAGAGTTGGACATGAACTGAACATGTGTAACACATAGAATCAACTGTTGTCTTGAATACTCTTTGCTTGTAAGACTCTTGACCTGGTAACTGGAATGGCTGTTATGAATTTAAAGCACTGCACGGTTGGTGATGGAAAATGAACACAATCTTCATCTTACTCTGCATGCCATGTTGCATACACAGACTTTTCATCAGCATCATGGTAATTCATGGGGTCATAATTCCAACTCATTAGAATATCATTTCATTACACATAACTTTATTAGATAGTAAACCTGTGAACTGGCCAAAAGTATTTTGTATTCTATAAAGGTGTGATAATCATAAAAGGCCTAGCTTTTTAAAATAAAAATTCTTTCTTGTGAGAAAATTAAGGTTCATGTATTGTGAGTAATATAAAAGTGGCATGAACCTTATTTTTGCAGGTTTGGGCTCAGAAAGTTACTGTTTTGACCAAGAGTCCTTCTGTTACTGCTAGTGACATTGCTTTAGCAACTGACATGCAAACTACACCCTCAGCTGGAGATTCCAGGGGGAGAGAGCCACAAGAAATTTCATTTCTAGTTGCGGAAGAAAAAGGTCATATACATGTGACAGAACCACAAGAGCATGTTGCACCAAAATTGCTTTTGGTTGCACAGAATGAACATGATACTCTTCCACTTGAAGAAGGTTTAACGACTATGTTTAGTGGACATGAAATGATAGAACAAGAATGTATGGGCTATCTGAATCCTGTATTCGAAGATCTGTTAGACCTTGATGAAGTTGCAGAAATCCAGAATGGAAAAGCAACTGGACCTGTGGTAGAAGGCGTACCAGAAAGACCTGAGGAGAAAATGGAATTTGAACCACCATTAGAAGCAGAAAGACAGAATCGAGGAATTAAGAGTTGTGATGTCACAGAGGTTAGAAAAAGTGAGAGTGTTGTACCAGATGTGTTACAGACAACAGAATGGCCAAGCAGAGTCAAAAAACAGGAAGAAGCTGAGGAACATAGAAGAGTGGGCAGTGTAACTGAAACAGAAGCGTTTGTAGAGCAGGACTGTGGGGATGGTGTGAAAACTTTAGAATCTTCTGCACAGGCTGCAAAAGATGCTGATGACATGGACACATTTTGCTTGGCAAAGGACAGTATTCTGTTTTCTCAAGTGTCATCTAACACTCTTGTGGCCAGTATTGCAGAGGGAGAGCATGTTGTCTCCCATCAAGAAGCAGATCGTTGCCAAGTAGTGGAGGTAAAAGCAATAGAAATTGTAAAGTCAGTAGTCACCCCCATGGAATCCATTGAACATGTGGTCTATCCCAGCAGAATTGTGGAAACAACAGTGCAGTTTGGCCCCCAGTCTGTTGAAATGGTGGAAATTGTTGAGGAAACCGAAACAGAACCTGAAGAATCAGCACCGGAGACTGATACTGAATTAGCTGTTAAATCAGCTACAGTTCAAGGGGACAGAAGGAAGAGACCATCAACATTAAAATTGCATGATGTTGAGGCGGGTGCCGAACAGCATGAAGAGGAGGGCTTTGATACTGTTATCTCTAACAAAAAGATAGCCAGGTTGTCACCAAAGAAAGATGGACCACCACCATCTCAACAGTTATCAGATGAAGAAATTATCAGGGTGAGTGCGGTTGCTAGTAGTGATCAAACAGCTTGTCTCCACGTAACTCAGCTTCTAACTGAATCAGTTGAAAAACTGAGCAAGTCCCCTCCTAAGGTGTCCATTCCTGGCTACTGCGTTGAAATGCATGCACCCCCAACTCCACCACCAACTCCAGCCATGTGCCCAAGTGATATCCAGCCTTCACTCTGTCTTCAGATGACAGACAGAGTCAACAAAACCGAGGAGACAACATTAACTGCATGGCGTGATTTTGAGTGCACAAGTCTAGACACCACTAACAGACAGAACTCACATGCTGACAACTGTGTGGAAATGGTGGGTAAAACTGCACAGTTTGCAGTCACAGATGATACACACAGATCTGAACGTAGCACATCTCGTGATATAAAGGAAGTAATTCTTAAAAAAGAAATTGAAGTGTCTAAAACCTACAAGATAATTGGTAACTTTAGTGACCCTGATCCTTCTTGTAACGCTGCTGCAGTAGAGTTAAGAGACACCTCTCCAGTGCTGGATGATGACTTCAACAGTTTCTATGGCAGTGACAAAGAGACTGATGATGTTGTAGAGTTTTCTGATGATGGTGAACCTGCTCTTGAATTGAATGACAGTTCAAGCTCAGATGATGAGAGTCCATCTCTTGGTCATCTGGTTATGCAACACTTTGACAAGGTGGGTGCAGTGAAGGGAAATATGCGATCAGAGCGTGTCTCAAATTGTTTATTATAGAGAATGGCATAAGTGAAGTAAACATATTCAATTAATTCATTACAGATCATAAAATCTTAAGTTCTAACTTTAAGGTGCTTTTTCATATTCCATATGTATTTTAATATTATGTAATATTGGAATTGGGTTCAAATAAAAGCATTTCATGTTTAAGTGTTCAATATTTTTTAGGCGATACTTTCTTCACGAAAGGAAGCTTATGTCAGCAAACACAGAGAAAAGCCTCATCCTGCTACATCGCAGAGGGCAGTTACAACAAGCAGTGAGGGATCCACATCACCGGTCCATCCAACGTTAACAGCTGTAAGTCCACCACAGCCGACTCCACGAACCTCGAAAGGACAGAAGGAGACAGTTTCTTCTCCTCTTACCCAGGAGATATCATCATTTGAGGAAGCAGCACATCAGATGCTCAGGAGAATGGAAGTGATGCTGGTGACAGTGAAGGGAGTGAGCAGTGAGAAGGATCCAGGAAGGAGGTTGGAGGTGCGACAGTCTACTCTGAGTGTTCATGTCTTGAATTCCTTTCTGCTGCTTCAAGTGATCCTGACCTACAGAGATTACTGACATTCCAAGTTACAAATGTCACTCCATTGTCTGTTGCCCACACTGCTGCTTCCAGTGAACCTGACCTACAGAGATTACTGACATTCCAAGTTCCAAATGTCATTCCATTTTCGGTTGCCCACACTGCTGCTTCCAGTGAACCTGACCTACAGAGATTACAGACATTCCAAGTTCCAAATGTCATTCCATTTTCAGTTGCCCACACTGATGCTTCCAGTGAACCTGACCTACAGAGATTGCTGACATTCCAAGTTCCAAATGTCATTCCATTTTTGGTTGCCCACACTGCTGCTTCCATTGAACCTGACCTACAGAAGTTATTGACATTCTGAGTTCCTAATGTCATTCTATTGTCTGTTGCCCACGCCATCCCAAAGAATGTTCCCCGAATTCAGGCCCTGTGTACCTTTTTTTAACATGTTAGTATGTTATGATGAGGTTGGTTAGTTTTCCACCAAACCGTTATTTGAAGGACCACCTATATTATCTGTACAAGACTGCTTGAGCATTACATTTGCCGTTAATGTTCACATGTGTAAGCCAGCTTCTCAATCCATAACCTCAGCTTCCTCATGCTCTGTGACAAAGGATGAACTGAACTTGGAAATTACAGGTAGATACATCAGATTTGGTTAGGAACTTATGATAAACATATGTCCAGTGAAGATTACTGTTGCCAGGGATGTGATGCTAAGTAGTTTTAGAGATCGGTATTGATGTTTCATAGGAAGCTGCTGCCTTAATGTTTACTTCCATCCTAAAGATGGAGGTAGCAGGTTCCTTGAAAATGGTGATGCCTGTCTACCAGACCACATTCATCCTTTGTATTCAGTGCTATTAAAACCTGAAATATCACATACCTACAAATATCAACTGAAAGTGGTATTGATGACCTGAATTTGTGTGATGTACAACTTGTAGTTCCTGCTAGATGGAAGCATTTGAGGGAAACTGGGCATCATGAGGTCTTTGCAGAACATCTTGTTAACTTTTTAGTATAATGGTACAAATTATTCTTTGGTTTTGTAGGTTGTGGAACGTGAGTTAAGTTTCCTAGCTCCAGATGTTGCAACACTCATTAGTCAAGGGGATGGTTTAATTCTGACTGTCCATGCTACTGATCCAGTTCGAGCAGAAAGGCTGAAGGAATTGTCACAGGATAAACTGAGGACTAAGTGGCAGGAAGTGAAGGCAGTGTGTGAGGTGAGTCAGCACTATAAATACAGGTTGCTGAGCTCTGTTATCTTGACTTTTATGACAGAGAATATAAACTGTGGCAAGGATTTAAAGACCATTATGTATACCATGCTTTCTTGATGAGGAACTTGGGTGTCTTTTATTCAAGTAATACAAAATTTCATACATTATTTTTATAGGTAATGTTTCATGGAACCCACAAAGAAATGTATGGTTTATTCATTGTATGGGTATTTATCTGTCATATATGTTGACTAGCCATTTAAATTTTACTCATCATTTTTTTGAAAATCAAAGAAAGAAACAAAATGAAACGGTATATTGATGGCAGACAGCCGCTTCAAGCCAGTCATATAATACAGAAAAGCTAGATCTACACCATGCATGACAGCTTCTTCTTCTTCTTCTTCTTCTTCTTCTTCTTCTTCTTCTTCTTCTTCTTCTTCTTCTTCTTCTTCTTCTTCTTCTTCTTCTTCTTCTTCTTCTTCTTCTTCTTCTTCTTCTTCTTCTT
>Ga0123352_10013080_pt1 | contig 13159 bp, 6 predicted proteins | sample TergutLab28metaG_FD_89700 | JGI IMG/M metagenome (GOLD analysis project Ga0123352, IMG submission 89700) | Labiotermes labralis P1 segment gut microbial communities from Petit-Saut dam, French Guiana - Lab288 P1 | ecosystem: Host-associated > Arthropoda: Insects > Digestive system > Gut ... | reverse complement strand
TTATATGCTTTATATGGATCTGAGAACAAACAACGATTATTTCCCTATACAACATTAACTGACTGGTTGTTATAACCGAGACGGAGTGTGTTTACTGCGCGGTACGGACTGGGTATTTAAATGTAATTTGGATTATATGCTTTATATGGATCTGAGAACAAACAGCGATTATTTCCCTATACAACATTAACTGACTGGTTGTTATAACCGAGACGGAGTGTTTACTGCGCGGTACGGACTGGGTGGGTATTTAAATGTAATTTGGGTTATATCTCAGAACAAATAGCGATTATTTCCCTATACAGCATTAACTGACTGGCTTTTATAACCGAGAGGGAGTGTGTTTACTGCGCGGTACGGACTCTTTATTCATAATCAATGTAAATGTTTGTCTATTGAGGAGGCTGGCAGCTAACAGCTGCAGGCAGAACTGCTTACACCGTTCGTATTTTAATATTTCGTTACCAGGAGCTCGTTTAAGATTCTGTTTCGAAATACTAACCGCGTGAAAGAAGAACTGAAACAGTTGTAGTTAGTCGCGAGATTGTATGACGATGTGGACAGGTCAAGGACGCAATCCGGCAGTGAACTGTCTGAACACATCGAAACGTCGGGTTCCTTACGTTGTGCAGGGGCTTGCTTGACAGGTTAATGCCGATAAGCTGTTGTTACATGTAATTTGTAGTCAGACGGTGCCGGTCGGTGCCGATTGTTTGAATTAAGTGGACAGCAGAGGGAGCAGCAAAGTACCCCCGACCCCCAACAAATCACTTCAGTCAGGGAATTCCTTTGGTTCCGTTCTTTAGAGAATTAAGCACACAGAGCGAGAAGGGTTGAGCGGGGGACTTTGGTTGACTTGCACTTTACTGCGTAGAGTTTGTAAGGTTAGTGTTTGTGTAGAGATCCGGGTTCTGTGCCTGACTTGTGTCGAGAATCGTTGAGCTTCACACGCTGCGTTTCATTTGCGGATTGTGATCATGTGATCGCGTTGTCCGTGGTGCAACTGACCATTCTGTCGGTCAGTCCTCCTTACAAAGACAAGGTATTACGTCAGCTGTCTACATTTTCGGACAAATACGTCTTTTTTTGTTCATATATTTTACCTGCTTCAAGGAGCAAGGAGTCACTTGATCAGTTTTGAGTCGGGAGGTTCATTATGAGTGCTGTGTCGTACGAGGTCACGATGGTTGGGTGCAGGTAACATACAGGAGTAAGTAAAGTTGAGTGATACATACCGTCCACATTATTTCACCGAATTTGTTTTCACATTAAGTGTGGATATTCAGCAATGAGGGGTTCGTGTACTGTCTTAGCAAGATGCGCTTAATGGAGTACATCTTGCAGTCTTGTCCTGCCGCGACTCAGGCAGTTGTTAGCGGCCTGGGAGAGGCCGGCAGATGTCAATCCTTCGTTGCTCCATACTCGTTAATGTGTATCGCTGATGCTGATTGTGCAGTTGCTTGAATGCAGCAAACGTACCGTCTTTCGGTTCAGTCAGTGAATGGTGGTGTTCATTGTTACCGTCACGGTACAGTCACCACCACTGCTGTAAGAAGCTGCATTGACTGGCCGAGGGTGAAAAAACAGGCAGCGACACACGCACGCACGCACTCACACACACACACACACACACATAGACCCACACGCATACACACACACACACCCGCACACATACACGCACACACACACACCCACACACACATACGCACACCCACACACACATACACGCACACACACCACACACACATACACGCGCGCACACACACACACACACACACGAGACAGTGCCTCACTCCTTCGCTGCAGTCACCCAATCAAAGCACACCTCACTGTGTTGCCAGATAAAGAAAATGAAAACTTAAACAAAATAATTTTAGAAATTGTCGGCGTCTTTAAATAAGGCACTGATAATTCTTGGAGTCTCGCAATTTGAAAGGCACTCGCTTATTGCAAGCAACCAAAGTAAGCTGCCATAAAGTCTGCCGTTTGCTCAGTCAGACACACGCTGTTCCGCACTTGCACCAGAAGTCTTGTCACGGCAGTTCGTGTAGTGTGTTCGGTGCAATGGGGCCGACAGAGCACATCCGTTTCACACGCCGCGTGGCCCTTGCCTTATGCTAGGTCTCCACCTGCAGCCTACGTTGTCTGCCTGCATTGCCGAATGCACGTTGTGTCTACCGCTAAACAACGTACTGTTAATACATCAATCGCATTAGTAACATTCCTACTGTGGAAGCACGTGAGGAAGGATATCGGACTCAGTGTTAGATCCTCAGATAATATTAACCTGCAGAAAAGTGACGTATGGAAAATTACAGAACTGAGGGTGGAATACTTTTTCTGTATAATGTTTCAACTTAGTAGTTCAGCTATTTAATTAAGGTTCATACAGTAATTGTTTTATAATGCAATTAAATATAAACTCCGTGGAACAGATTCCTTCTTCAGAACCTGATAGTTGCTCAACTGGTCACGAAAAGCCCCGGCTTTTTTAGGAGTACGTTTACAAGATCCCGCCCGCCATAGGACCCTCTCCTGAGCCAGTTGGACCCAGTCCACCCTTTCATCGTCTTACTTGTGTTTGGGTGTGTACAGACGTGGCCCACTGGTGTGACGCCGTGTCGAGTTAAGTATGAACGTGCAGGGGTGCAAAAACGTTTCAGTTATTCGTGTCCTGTGTAGCTCTCGTTCTCTCCCGTGTTCTCCAAGTACACCGAACGGTCCGGTTTGTTGCATTTACCTGCGTGTGTTCCGGGGATCCCCAGTTCTTATGTCTGTCTGTAATGTGACGGCTTGTCTGGCGAGTGAAATGTTTGATAGCCGAACTGCCGTGAGCCGACATGTTGACCCCTGCTAGTAGCAATTAACGCTTGTGATCACTTCCCATGCAGCAGTAAGTCGTGATACGGTCGGCACTGCTGCAGTGTAACTGAGCCGTGTAACGGAGCGGCAGGTTAATCCCGCTGTTATAGTCAGGTAACAGATGATCCTGCTGAGGTTTTAATGGGCACCATGCACCCAAACGACACCGTAATTTGTTCATTGCCTGGCTAATATAAATTAATGTAGAACGCCAACGCTGGATATCAAACAGCTACACTATTGTTGTATATACGGATAAAGGTAAGGTGTTAGAAGGAATGCTGCAGGATTATTGACACAAATGGTTGAATAATTTGCTTATGTTTGTCTGTTTTATGTGGCGTCTACAGTTGTCAGGGCGTCCTGTCTGCGTGTATGTCATATTCATGTCGATCGAAGATGTTCAGATTGGTGTTCGTCGTTTTCCTCAGTAACTCCAATTATGTTCCAACCGTATTCTTCAAATTATTTCGAATTCCCTATACATTACTCATGACACCCAACGCCTTGCAGTCTCATACGCTGATTTATTTAAATAAATGGCAGTTAAATAAACACAAAAAAAACAGACTACGTAATTCAGTGTATTAGGGACAAATTTTATTGGTTTGACATTGTTTTTGTAGAATATTTTTTATACTTTTGCAGAAAGGTTCAAAACTACGCCTGTTATCTGCTAGGAGATGTCATTTTCCTTCTGCGTGTACGAATTTTAATCAAACTTTATGTGCAGAATTTTACCAAATTTGTCTTACTTTTCAGTTTTGGTTACTCTCAGACTGCAAGAGCGGGCACATGGCATGAAGACGTACAGTAACTGACACATTATACTGAAGACGTACAGTAACTGACACATTACACCGAAGAGGTACAGTAACTGACACATTACACTGAAGACGTACATTAACTGACACATTACAATGAAGACGTACAGTAACTGACAAAGTGTCTTTCTTTTCTTTAAGTGAGGTTCGCAGCTGTCGTGCTGTATGAACTGTGACCCTCCTGCATCTTCTGCAGTGCTTGTGATTGCAACACACTTTTCGTGTTTTATTGACAATAAACTTGCAGGCTTTTGTCGCTGTTGGGGTTTTATTTTTGTTGCTGATATTTATGAGTTCTTGGAACCTAATAGGCATTTTGCATTGAAAATGAGTTACGTACTGCAGTGTGTTTATGGGCCACATCGTTGTGAAATGAGACGGTGGCTGTTACTTGATTCCATCCAGTCCAGACGTTTGCCCCAGTCCCTTAGGATCGTCTCAGGCTGTACTGCCGTTTGTGCGCCTGAACTGTCTCTCCTGTAACGTGCTGTTTATGTTGTCCGTGAAACACTGGTGACAGAGGGGTTGCCGACGGATCACGGCGGCCGAGTATTGCTGTGTCCTGACAATGAAAACGAGGTCATTACCGAAAAGTCGAGAACCACGAACAGCATCACTTCCCAGAAGACCTAATTCGTGAAAACCATTGCTGTGGAAACCCCAGGCCGTCATGATGGCATCTGAAGTGTGAGTGTGGGGACTGTGATGTGAACACGCTAAGGCTTCCGGACGCCCTCCGGAGGGATATCAGCGTATTAGGGAGTATTCGTTTCATATCAGAGGGTTTCTTTAAAGGGAGAAAAGTTTGAGGTCGCCATACATGTGCGTATGGGTCTGCTGACTTCCTCATTTTGACTTGTGGATCTGTAAGTAGCGGAAGGTCGCATAGTTGTGCCGTTACATCGTACTGTCTTGCTGGTTTGCCCAGTTATTCGCACTCTCGGTTTGTCGCAGACCGGCCTGGTTACCTCTCACCCCGCACTCTGTAACGTTACTGGGACGAGCGTCTTGCATTCTGTCACCCTGAAGCCTTTCTTTCCTACGACGTGTGTCGTGTGTTCGTAGACGAAGTTGTGGAGCTCCACTCATGGCCGTCGTATTTGAATATTTCCAGGCGTTGTCTTTACTTTTATTGAACCTTGACGATTGTGGAAGCATTCAGAGTTTCAAAGTACTGGGTGATGTTAGCTTCTAATTCAGACATATTTGTTAGCCTTAGTTTCCGTTGCTTCGTAGGGCTTGTCCGCATTTATGTAGTCCTGCAGCCAGAATCCGCTTTGGCAACGCTCTGTGTGTGTCACAGAGCTGTATAGGGGCCACACATGTCTGGGGTGCGGAGATGTTCATTTCGTCACTACCGAAAAGCTGAAAGATGCAGCGACAATGTATGTGTTGCTATTTAGGGGTCGGGGTGTAGGACCCGCCCTGTACGCCGTACTTCTGCACCATTGTTGATGTGACTGGAGGCAAATTTTGAGTGATATCCCGCCAAACAAACAGCGATGTGTGGCAGAGCGTGTTTCCTCTCTACGGAACAGGTGCGTCTGTGAAACCTCGTGAGTGCCTTGTACGTAGTCTACCCACTGCTGTCTGTTGGGTCACCCTGTTGTTTTGTGCGTGTCCCGTCTGCACATTTCAACTTCTGAACCATGTGACCTATCGTCACCAAACTTGTCAAGGGCTTCACACCTCAAGGTTGTGTTTTAATATCGTCAGTCGGTAACACTAACACAGCGACGTTGGGACCTGTGAGTCTAATGTGGCAATAACGCCGGTATAACTTATGCTATTGAAATTGTGTGTATTTGAGTCTTTCGAGGAAACGGAAGTTTAATGAGCGATATTGCAAGGCAGTGGAATGATGATTGCATCATACATACTGTACGTACGGTTTGCTGGCTGTAACCAGTAAACGAAGGCTGATTCAGTTTTGATTGAAGTGGTTGCACACAGAGACGGAACTTCGTAATGTTTGTGGAGCGTGTGGGAGGTTGAGTGGTGTGACTGCAGGAGGGACGGTGTGTAGCGCTGCTGTCGCCATCTGCAGTAGCAGGTATTGGTAACATCCGTTGTGTTCACAGCGACGTTTCTGTGTCGTCAACAGACGGACAGGCGTCGCTTCTCATGCAGAAGGGACGCCTGCGGAGTGGCATGTTGCGGAATGTTAAGGTGGCTGCTTAGAAACTGAGCGTGTTCAGTTAGCACAGCGGCCGGTACGTGACGGCGCGGTGTGCTGCCTACCGTCAGATTATTAATAATGGCAAACAAGACGCCCCACCCTTCTGTTTGTTTTAATCGAGTCAGGTACCTTTAATGAGGCTCGTGTTGTAATTAATTGCGTGTGTCGTTTACGTACAAAAGTGGCACAAGTTGAAAACTGTTTGAAGCGTCTCGTACAGCAGATTCTGATGTGTGCCCTCGAGAATAACTTTGATGTTGGGTTGGTGGACCTGGTGATGCGGGGGAATTCAGATGCCAGTTGTTTATGACGTGTTCTAGCTAGAAACACGTTGGTCTGAAGTGCATTTGTGTTCTTATTCTTATAATGAAAGCCAACGAGATGCACTATTTCTCAGCTTTATTTGGTAAAAAACTCTACATGTTTCGGACAGATTTACTGTCCATCATTGGGAGTCTTAGCACTGTATTCACAGCAATAGGTATTTGTCATACTAGCGAGGTCAGGACCTAACCTCGGTAGCAGTCAACCTAACCAGCATGACAAGTACCTATTGCTGTGAATACAGTGCTAAGACTCCCACTGATGGACAGTAAATCTGTCCGAAACATGTAGAGTTCTTTACCAAATAAAGTTGAGAAATAGTGCGTCTCGTTGGCTTTTATTATAAGAATATATCATGATGCACGGTCCTATGAATGTCAAATGCAGTTGTGTCGTATGTTTGGGAGCTAATTGTGTTCTTATACTTTCCGTTTACACGTTTAGGACCTGCATACTTTTAACTGCAAGTTGTTATGAACTGAACACGTGTCACATGGCGACCAGTGGGAAGTGATACGAGAATTATGATGTAGAAGGAAACTGTGTTCTTTTCCGCCAGGGTCGGCCCCCAGATAAGGGATCGACCCACGCTGTCATTATAAAAGCTGTTCTCGTCAGTCTGCGATAGTACTTTGTAATATGCAGCGAATTACACAAGTTGCTGCACTTAGTGCCATTAGAACCGGAATGTATGTAGTGCACAGTGGCAGTGCAGTTTAACACTACTTCTGTCGTACTGTGACACTGTGTTGATGTTGCAGGTTCGGCTGCCGTCTGTTCTGCATACGTCATTTGAATAGGTTAGGTGGAGATTTCATGGACAGTCCGTGTTTAAATGTCGGCCTTCTTGCATTCTGAGCCGTACAGATTTGTGGTAGCAGAACAGTAAAGTGGTTTGTTTGAAGTTACTATTTATCTGCAGTTACAAGTTAACGTTACAGGCTGAATCAATCCGCACCCACACAGCGGCACGTTATGAAATTAGACGGTGTTAATTTTGCAATGCGCTGGCAGTGCTGATAGGCTGGACATTCAGAGTGCAGATCGATAACCGGAGTGCTAATTACTGGATGAAGCTCGTTCAGGTCTAAGAAAGTGGTAGGAGAAGAGAGAAAGTTACGCACCGCGGCGCTTCATAATATGTGCTGTTTGCTACATCAAATCAAGGAATACAAGCTGGTTTGGAAGTGTAGAAAGCATGAGGACCGAGGGATGTGTAGCATTTTGGTTTTAGGCGTAGCTTAAGGCTAATACAACGTCCACACCATCAGAGGTGGAAAATTATTGAGTACGTTCAGAACTGTGGGCTCTGTCCATCGCATGATTTGGTTGTCTGTGTTAGGTTCCTTATGTAAAACCCTTTTTGTGAGTGAGTCACAGCCTGGTTGTGTGTCCTCTGTAAGATACGCGCCTTTGGCGGGAAAAAAAACAGCGTTTGGAAATGAATAGAACGTTCACCGTCAGGTTGAGCATCGAGCATATCAGACAGCATAGGACAGCCAGATGGCAGCACTCTGGAAGATGAAATTAACGCGGGATTATTGTGGTGGCTGTCAAACACGGACATGTGGCTGGTTATGACATGAGAGATTTAAATGGGAATTGTGTTGTTTTGAATATTGAGAGACCGGATTGTTTGCGAACGTGCATTGTTACTGGAGGCTTAAATCAGCTTTGCAGTTGATGCCCCTCCCCCACCCGCGTCTTGGTGACTAGTGGCGTCCAGCCATCTGCCATTCAGTGCTGAAGGCGCGCTTCCACACGGTGCAAGGCGGATAAAATTACTGCGTGCCACCGTAGTCACTAATAAACGCCTTTGGTCGAAGGAAAAAAAGTACCGTATAACAGATATGGGACACGAAAATAACTGATTGGTGACACAGTGGTGTAGCTGACAGTTGCTGTGCGAGATGTGGCGTTGTCACTGCGGTGTTGTCTGGGGTGTGCCGCTGTGTCGTTGGGTTGGTGTTTCCAGACGTTTGGAAGGTTAATAGTGCGTTCATCTTCATGGCAAGCGATCCAGTACAGTGCAGGGCACCGTTCGGTCCTTGCAGATGAGGGGAATACATTCATTCCTTCGAAACGCCGGGAAATACGCAGCGACACTGTGTCATGTCGTCAAATTCCCGTCCCTCTGTTGAACCTCAAAGCTGCCTGTCACTGGTGTCTGTTGTTAGACATTTGAGTCCAATCCACATACACACGCACGCACACACACACACACACTCTTTCTTGGAATTCCCGTATTTGCACTTTTTGCTTCAAGTGATCTCTTCCCTACGGTTTTGGAAACCAAAAGTTCGTATGCATTTCGCTTCTCTTCCATGCATGCATGCTACATACCCCACAATGTTTCGTCCATCCAGATGGTCGACTCTGTGTAAGTGACAGTAACAAACAGAAACAAAATAAAGGATAATCGGCATTTTAATTGATACGAGAAGAAATGTTAGAACAGTTCCTGAAATTGCACCACAGGCTAGTGTTGACGGTGGGGCTAACTGGAGCGTTGTTACGGCGCACCGCCAACTGACGGCCACGTGATGTTGAGGTGCGCGATGATTTGGCAGCTTCACGGCGCTCGACGTCAGTCAGTTGCAATGAAGGATTGCCCACTGGCTCCTAATCTCGTCTCCATCCCTTTCCGGCTAACAACACACGTAGTATAAAGTTTCACCAAGTGTTGTTCGTGCGTGTGCTGTGGGCGGTCACAGAGAGGAGCAGAGCTGGATGCTAAGTGCAGAACGGTGAGACCGCGAGAGTGGTGGTGCTCAGAGCAGCTCTGGGCTAAGGAACACACGCATCATCACTGCTGCATTGCCCCAGCCCTTTGTGCAGTTAGTTGCAGCGACTTTCGGGACATGTTGTAGAATGCTGTAAGTCCCGCGTGGTCTTCAGCGTTGCTGCCGACTTTATATGTGCTGTGAACGGAACTTTATTTCGTAATAAAGGACCGTTTGGCACGCACGATACATTTATTTTATGCTGATTATCAGCGTCAAGCACTGACAGATCAGAGGAGCCTACCTTAAGTGAGCTTTACTCTTCCACCTCAGAAGTTCACATTGTATCCACGTTTGTGTTGCTGATGAGGGAAATTAAAAAATTGTGTGAGGTCTGTACAGTATTCCAGCAGCGTGTAAGGCACAGTTGGTCCGAAGCTTTGTTTGGGTTCGTGCAGACTGTCTGTCGGGTTATGGCGCCTTGTGGGATTGTAGATGGTGCTGAGGTGTCGTGGCAGTGTACTGTTTTCCCGAAGACCACTTGACATCATAACCCAGAAATGAGGTTGCCATGGTGGATTGTCAGTTGGGTCATTTGGGATGTGACGCGTTGCAGTTCGGTGGACTTGCGCTTGATTCATCCGAAACGTCGGTGGCTTCCCGCCAGACTGCACATGGTCCGATGTATTAAGAACAAGAGCAGGCAGTAGGTCCGACTCAGCCGGATTGTACTGACAGTGGGAGCAGTGCTTGGCGAGAAGCCAGTAGTTAGTTGCTCAGCTAGACAAGAACTGCACCACTTTTTGTGGAACCCGAAGTTCCGTTACCGAGTAACAATAAACTGTCCATTTGTTTGTATCCTCAGCCACCTTCGTATCCCGTTGTTGCAAGATCCATGTTAGTATCGTTGTGTCTACACCTCGATCTTCCAACTGACACATTCCATACGTCCCACACGCCCCGCCCTTCCGATCCACGATTTCATGGCATCGAAATCGGGAAGCTCCTTGTGCACGTGTCTCCTTCCTCATGTCACTCACCTTGATATCAACAGCTCCCTTCTGTCACGGTCACTCAGAACAACAGGCGACGCTGTACCTTTGTGTCTTGTGTTCGTGGCATGTCTGACTGTGGTTTGATTCTTACGACGACAGCAGATTAGTTTCTCTCCACCCATTGTGTCACTGAACAGACGCTGACTGAACATGAACCACATCACGTCGCTGAAGTAAACACATTTAAAACATTCACACACCATTGGCACTGCACATGCTTTACCGGCAAATGACTGGTGTGTCGAAACGCAAAGGAGTGGCGGATTGACTTCTCTGATGTTGGAACTGATGTTGGCTGTATTGTGCTGCACTTGCAGTAAGATAATTGTTATAGCGGGCACATACAGAAGGAGCTGTCGTGTGTCTTCCGAGAAGAAGTACCTGTCTTGTTGACTGTGTGAATTGTTTTTATTTAACGACGCTGTCAGTGTTTACGATTGTATGAACTGGGTGGTCAGAGGCACGAGTATGAAGCACTGGGGGAAAGATAATCAGAAGGGAAAACCGAGATGTTCTCAGGAACATATTCTGCCACTAGTGCCACTTCGTATACTGCAGACCTCACATGTACGGGCCTGGGATTAAACCGGCGCGGCAGAGAGTGCGTTTTGTTGTTGTAGTTGATTGCTTGGAGAAGGGTGACTGTAGCCTTGTAAATCGGCGTAGCAGCAATCAGTGTAACATCGCAGTGCTGTGAATTACGTTACAAAGTAGTTGAGGTCTATAGATCAGAACGTTTCAGTCCAGTGGATGGCATTCCTGATTCGTATTTCGGAGCACCCGGCTTTAAATCTCTATTGGGAAACCTATATTCACAGGCTTCGCGTTGGTTGCCTCATACCGTCTAGACCAACGCTGGCACAGTACCTGTCAGCCTGTCCATCGTACTGCTCGCTAATCATCGTTTTCATTCACGGTTATGTAGGCGGAGCTACTGACAGCGTCGTTAAATAAACCATGAATCAGTGCTTGGATAATCTGTACTTAACGTGAATGCCCATAGAAGCAAAATATTTTCATATTTATTAGGGTTGGGGGGGTTCACAGACAGTAGGCCTACTGGTGCGAACCGTAAACACAGGAGAAGGCAACATCTGCTGTACTTTAGTTAATTTCTTCTTGAAGGCTTTAAGCCGGAAAATTAGTATCTGGAGGCAGATTTGGGCCGCCCGAAGCCAGAAGAGAGCAGACATTTTAGTGACTCTTCATGCTACGGGACCAGTAGGCAATGTTGTGCGATGTGACGCCGTGTAGTTTGACCGAAAGTTGCCTTCAAATTGTGACCTTTTTGCACTGAAGATTTAGGGAGCAGGTTCTCCGAAACGTCGGTGTACATGTGCATGATGTGCCAGCAGACATGAAGTATGTTCACGTAGATGTCACACATCTGACAGTGGACACAGTGGCACGAATAGAGACGCACTGTGTGAAGACCAGGATTAGCCTGAGCTACATCTACAGATCCAATTCGAACCGCACAGCAAACTCATTTCGTCTGGGCTATGAAAGAAAAGTATTCTAGTCTGTCTTACGGCAGGTTCATAACAAGTTCTGTAGAGAGGGCAGTTAGTGCTTTCTGTTGCAGTTTTTTTTTTTTTGTATCTTCTCGCTCTCTTGAGTTCGCTATAGGGAAATAATCGCTGAATGTTCTGAGATCGGTACAGAACACATAAATACACTGTGTTGGCAGAACGTAGAATATTTGAAGGTTAAACTGGTGGTACGTAAAGTAAGCACTGGGCGTTGAACGTTTAATGACTTGAGTACTATCTGTGTTTGCGTAAGATTTATCCAAAGCCTGTACAGCGACACAGTTCTGTATTTTACTTCAGCATTCTGAGGCTGTATAAGCTATTACCGCGAACTCTAGGCGTGATTGTGTATGTGGTGTTTGTTTTGAATTCCACAGCAAAGCGTTTGGAAATTACGTAACTTTTAATTGGATTTTTAAGTCATCAGACGTTAGCTGCGTCGCTAAGTGTGCCGGATAGGCGCCGTTCACAAAAAATAGTACATCGCACCAGACGCTGAACCAGTGGAGACGTTCAACTTGACTTTGGGCGCCGCTACACAGTGGACTGTTCTGCCTGTCGCCATAAGTGGCAAAAAGCACCCTAAATGTCTTCAGATGAAGGCTGGCCCAAATTACACCAATCGCGTACAGCAGCGCTGTAACTCGATAGGTCCAGCTGCCATGCTGGGTGTAACAGTCGGTATTAAGGCCCAGCTCTCATTCTTACCCAAGAATTCTGCGGTGTTCTGCACAGCAAACTTCTCGGTACATCTTTATAAACATAAGTATGCCGAAACACACAGTTCCTCTGACACAATATAAGTGCCAAAATTGACTTATGATTGGGGCTTCTTTTTCTGTTACTTTCCCCGTTGTGTTTGTTTGCCGTATAAAGAAATGTCTCTGATTTACCTCACAATAGCCTAACTGCAGATGCCCATTATCTTCCCGTACCTGTCATGTTAGGACAGCAGTTAACGTCACCAGCAGTACAGTTGACGATTCGTCGGCTGACAGTAATTTGTGCAGTGCCCTTTGTGCACCGGCAGCAGCACATATGGCGTGCTGTAATCGCTCTGAGCACGCGGATTAACACTGGCAGGTGTTTAGTGTTCCAAATTTATACTTAATTAACTCTTGACCTTCCGCTGATTGTTCTAGCAGCGCCACCAATTTGAGCAGTGAGATACCAAATTGTTGACAGTCGTAATTAAATGGAGTTGTTAAAAAATCAATCGACTGAGACTCGCCGAAGGTCTTTAAAACTAATAAACAACACCAAAATATTCAGACTGGCTTGGTATTAGTCGCACAAGCTGGCCCAGGCCCTGGGGATGTTGAATGACGGCAGGTTTGTATTTAACGTTCCCTCGTTACGTAAATGCTTGTACTCCAAAGTCGGTTACTCGCGCGATGTGCCATTGCACACCAAGACAAGCCTGGCACAGGGACCTGATAGTTGCTTGAATTAAAAGCGTCCTGTGGAGGACTATTCAAATCGCTCATTAGCCTATGCGAGATGGAGATTGATCGTCTTGATTTACGTGTGTTTAAAGACCCAGTCCGTACCGCGCAGTAAACACACTCCGTCTCGGTTATAAAAACCAGTCAGTTAATGTTGTATAGGGAAATAATCGCTGTTTGTTCTCAGATCCATATAAAGCATATAACCCAAATTA
>Ga0123352_10013076_pt1 | contig 13160 bp, 7 predicted proteins | sample TergutLab28metaG_FD_89700 | JGI IMG/M metagenome (GOLD analysis project Ga0123352, IMG submission 89700) | Labiotermes labralis P1 segment gut microbial communities from Petit-Saut dam, French Guiana - Lab288 P1 | ecosystem: Host-associated > Arthropoda: Insects > Digestive system > Gut ... | reverse complement strand
TTTTTTTTTTTTTTTTTTTTTTTTTTTAAATAATTGTGTTTTTTTGTTTTTGTTTAGTTAAATGGGGAATTGCTGATTTAGGGGTTTTGGTTTTTTTTTTTTTTTTTTAGTGGTTCAAAAAATTACAGAAAGGAAATAAGCTTAATTAGTTGAAAATTCATATGTACAAACCTGTTTAGAAAAATTAAAACAGTAATAACAATTGTTCATTGTCAATTACCTATACTTTATCCAAGGACTTTGGTGGGGGGGGGGCGTGTTCCATAATTCAATCTCTTAACTGGTATGTTTACAATTGCTAATTTATTCATATTTAAAATTACTCTTCGTCCTCAAATTCAAACCGCTGTGCTATTTTCTTCGGATCGTTTTCCCATTTACGTTTGATCTTGCGCAAAACTTTCCCTCAACTCCTTAATAAGAAAGGCTATTAGATGTGAAGACAAAAAGCTTCACGAGTTGTAATATTTGTTTCCGGTTACTGTGAGAGAATTATCTGAAGTCGGCAAAAATTTTTTAACCTACAATGTGTGACCATGCTTGTTAGGCTCTAATTACTAACAGAACACACTTTGGTTTACGGGTGTATAAGTATTCTACTGTAAACTATTTTCCTACATAAAGACCCGTCGGTCACGTGGCATTTCCAAGGAAAACAAGTTTAAAGGCACCAGACTGAAACCCCCCTCATTGCGTGCAAAATAATTCTAATGACTGAATGTCGTTTAAACTTCACAAAGCTTCCGCTTGACAAACAGCAAATAGCCGATTGTAACGGCCACCGTATTCAGAACATTTCAGGGAAGTCTTCCAATTTTACAGCAGCTGGTAAACGCGTCTTTGACGTCGAGTGTTGTGAATAGGAATGCGTCGCCTTAATTTCTTATGATCTCTTTTTACACGAATAAAAACGTATAACATTTAACATAGAGTGCGATGCCATCAACGCAATAATTAGTAAGCTGGACAAATTTACTCCTACAATTAACGATATTAAACCAACAAAACGCACAAACTCGTATCTTAGATATTTATGTCACAAAATCAACTGAATATCCCTACAGGTTGCAGTCCGCATTGGACCGTCATCAGAGAAACAACTCAAAGAACACAACATCAAAACAAATTAGTCACTTCCGTACAAAACTGACGTCGTGTAAAATAGTCAAATGGGTACAACGAATACATTTATTTGTATGGTTGTTGTATAGATGTGATGCATCTTGATATAGAGTATGTAGGTTATTTCCAAGAAAGTGTGTGTCAAGATCCATTACATTTATTTAACACCTCTACAAAGAAATGTCTACATTTTAACTATTTGGCTCATTTACACTACATCAGCTATGTACAAAAGCGACTGATTTGATTTTGTGCTGTTTTACTTTGGTTTGATTCCCTGATGCTAGTCCCTTGTGGACTGAAACATGTAAGAATATTCAGTGTGATATTGTGACATAAATATCTAAGAACCGAGTCTGTGAATTTTGGTTGTTTAAACCCGTGCATTAGTTACAAGTAATGCACGGAATTAACAACATAAAGATTACCTTTACGCCAGAGTCAGAGCAAGAATTAACACAGGTGGTAGAGGTTCAAGCAGGCAGCATGTTCCGTAACACTACCTAACGTGGAAGAACAGTAGAGTCTTGAAAATATAACCAAGATGTACGTCCCTGTTCCCTCATAATACTGCTGCGAACCGTCAGCCATATTCACCGCTGTGTGCAGCACGTATAAAGAGGAAAGTACAGTTTTTACGGACATAAACCCTTACTCCCTAATCTGCTAGATATTCTTCTGTTCCCAGGCCATGATCCATCTTCTGGAATGAAAGTTGTATTTTTTTCAGAACGACTTTTCTGTACGTGACGAAATTTTCGAGTGAGAGAGGGATTTGTGTACAAGCAGCAAGCAAAGAGGTCCGTCCTTTTCTCTGGTCGCATACCAATATAACAAATAGTGTTCGTCCGTAATCCCTGGAGTTTAATACCTTAAACTCCATTAGTTTCCATATGTGCTTACAGGTTTAGGAGTAAGATCCTGGGCAAATACAGTGTGCTTGTTTCATATGTACCCACAACAAACAGCCACTGTTTTCTAACACGGCCCTCGCAGATAGTTCCTTCAAACAGATTCGCGCTAGGTTCCTCTAAGACAAGAAATTGATATTTATGTTTAATGTACGAGTAGATTCATTTTAGTCCTCAAAGGTCTGGCTTTATTTTCACGAGAGTAACACAACGCAGACAAACTGCACTGTAAAATTTAGTGTCCCACTATGACGTATGGCGATTGTTGAATGACAAGTGTGCAGCAACCCAAATTTTAAAGGGTAGAGTTAGTTATTATGGGTTTGAGGGAACTCTGGACAGAGAGTTACTTTACGTCGCTCTTGTCCCGAAACGGCAATAAAGTGCGGATGTCCGGACTATTCTGTTTACCAGGTGGCTTGTTCCTCCACCTCCCCTCCCAGTTCCCCCGCAACAGAACTTCCGGTTAAGCTTTCCGCGGTGCTATAGGAACATCTGTGTCGCCGGCACTCGGTGACCAAACCTGCTGAAGCAATACGAGCGCTTGCAAGCAGTTAGGAAATGACACGAGCGCTTGCAAGCAGTTAGGGAATAACAAACTTGAATATTTAATAGACTTGGTCAGAAACGTCACCTTAGCGTATAGCACGCATAAGCCATAATAAATATCCACTAATCGCAGTAGTAGAAAAATACGAACCAGTAGTGAGCTCTTGTGAACAGAAATCATGAAGGTCAGGAATACATAATAACGGGATATTTCTTCGCCTTCTCAGCGACTATTTTTTTTTCTTGTGGCGCTGCGGCCTGACGCGGGCCATGACCTCCTCATTCATGAGGTTTCTAGATCACACACAACGACGCAGCATAGTCGGTAGGACTCCCCTGGACGAGTGATCAGCTCGTCGCAGAGACCTCTACCTGACAACACACAACACTCACAACAGACAGACAGACAGACATGTCCCCGGCGGGATTCGAACCCACGATCTCAGCAGACGAGCGGCTGCAGACCTACGCCTTAGACCGCGCGGCCACTGGGACCGGCCGGCGACTATTAGCTTATCAAAATAATTCCACTTGTTGGAGCGTAATTTGCAGTCAGGTGGATATTCACGGTTTCAGGTCTCAGCTGCGAAGTAAATGAAACCTGCGCTCTTCTGGGCTATTACGTAGCGAGTAGTAGTAGTAATTCCTTTCCGACGTTTCGGAACCGATAGGTTTTGCCGAAACGTAGGCAAGGAATTACCACTACTCGCTGCGTAATAGCCCAGAACAGCGAAGTTCTCAGGCGGATGTTTCTTACACAGATATTGTTTTCAATGTGTGTTATGAAAACCTGACGCACGATAACCGTTTCTGGGCCATGGTTTAAACGGGGTACTTTGGAATGCAAGACACGAGCTGCGTCAGTTACAACCCTTCGGTAAGCGATAATCTAAAGCACTTTATGCCCGCCTACACCAGGTGTCCATCACGTGACCCCGTTTCGCTCGCTTCAGAGGGCAGAATTTCAGGTCTGTTGAACATGGCGGCTGGCACTCCTGCACGTCCCATCGTGCCTGTTTCAGGGAAAATCGAACAAAGTTGCCATAGTCGTGGAAAAGTGTAAAACAGGTTAGCGACTAACAATTTCGATTCTCAGAAGTTATTCCCATGATAACACATATCATAAAGGGTCGGTATCTGTATCCCTGCATAGCTAAATAGCCCGGAAGTATATGTCAGTCACGGTCAATGTGGCTACTGCCGCAAAGCTTCACGGGAATGAAACAATATTACAGGGGTGACCAGAGAGACAAACTTCGCTGTCGCACTGTAGGAGGCAACGCACAGAACAGCCACACATTCACGTTATCAAGCATTTCATTTTTCTTATTCTACAGCTTCTCTATTCTTTTCATCCATCTACAACAAGTCAGTTTAAGTTGGCTATTTTTTCCATTTCTTTCGAAGAATTGAATAAAATATCGTTCATGTTCGTCCTCGAGCGCCTGTAAATTACTTTAATATTATTTTACATGCACTAGTGAAGTGGGCAAAACATATATGGTTCGCGAACCGCTTTGTAGTCACTCCTGAAACACTGGCTTTCCTGTAGAAGCAGCAGGTAGGTGACTAGGTGGAAGTACCAACAAGTATTCCAATTCTCAGCACTATTATTTCCATTTTGAATACACTAAGTCTATTTTATTTACTTACTTTCGCTCTATGTAACTGTACTTTCAAAGGCTAAGGCTATAAAAAGTTCAGTGCTAAGTATGATAAATGAAGTGGAGGGGATGTAGAAAGAAGTAGTTATAAAAATCTCTAGATGGGGTAAAAATATATTAAAAATGTCCGGCAGATCCAAACACCGGCTAGAAGTTTGTACTAGGGTCTTTCTAACACAAAGCCAAATTTCTACCTACGCGATAGCAGAGTTCCATAGCTCATAATATACAGGATGATCCAAAAAGATGGACTCAATTGAACAGTAATAGACGTACGAAATTGAGTCCATATTTTTAAATCACCCTGTATGATAATATAAGAGTTCCGCTTATTTTCTTTTCTACTAACAGCAGTTAAAGCGACGCCGAGGTTTTGCCGGAATTACCTTATATTTTTCATTAATTGAATTAGTGTAATGTAGTATGTGTTATATCTTCTGTGTAAAGCGTTGGCTACCACAGGCACATCGTGATACTGGCAAGTGAAACATTTACTTGCATTACCTGTAACTTCTAATGTCACATGTTTGCAAAAGACGTAAGAAGTTTTATAATGTTATGAAATAAAAAGTTTAACCGTCTTAATTCCGAGTAAGATAATCCTGCACGTGTTCAACGCCCGTAATCTTGAGACTAGACTTCGACAGTATTCTTCTAAAGCATGATGTAGATCGTGAACTGCACTCTTGTAAGTTACCATGCAACAAGAAGTGGTAATTCGTTACCGACATTTTGGTACCGATAAGTTCTTGACCCTCGAAGATAGGACCGTTATGCTTTCCCGAAACGTCGGTAATGAATTACCTCTACTCGGTGCGCAATAACTAAGTAACTCCGTGGATAGGAGTCCTTACTGAGAAGTTAACAATTCCTTGGTCGGTCAAGAAATTTCACGCATTTTATGGAAACAAATTTCATTACCGCATTCACAAGCACCCGCCATATGTCATCCTGAGCCAGATCAATCCAGCCTGCCATCCCACTTCTATTGTGTAACTTCAGTGACCAAACTAAACAGCGTCGACGTACCCTAATAAAACATCCAGTAGTAAATTTACTGAAAGTCTCCTCTTTAACTCCGGTTCATTATATGCAGACAGACGAAAGGAAAGACAGGTATGTCGCAGCATCGCAACTTCGCCAAACAGTAATCACTCACAAAGGTACAATTTTGACTTTGCGTGTTTTTATTCGTTTCGCCCACAATACGTCACATCCAGCCAGCGTTAAAATCGACTGGCCAAAGCCACGTATTATGACCAGTACACCGACATGAATGCGCCTGTAGAATTTTCTACGCTGTACATATTTATCACAAAATCCGTCGACGTCCTGTCCTGTTCTGTCCCGTCCTGCCGTACAGGCAGTGGCGCCGAAATGTATGACACCCTCTAAGTTGTTTATTCGTACATTTTAACATCCATCTTCTTCATTCACTCTACAGCATAAAGATGATCCAACTGCGACCATATTGAATTTGAGATTTTTTTTCAATATGCAGTTTTCTTGGTTTCCAACACATGAAATATCCAACATTTTTGTGTGCGTCTCGGTTGCAATTTCCGTGTATTTTGCATATTTTTTTGGTGCCAGGTTGTATTTCCCGAAATATGATACGATGTATCAGGCAGGATATCGCGCTGCGATGTGTTCGTGGACTTACGATATGAAGCCAAACACATTCAACTTCGCGTTATATATATAGAAAAGTTTCGTATTAAATTCTCACTAGGGGGCTAAAGCGTTACGTGGTGAAGATTTCATCTCTTACTTTCCTCCGCGAAGATGCATTTGGTTGCTACAACACAATGATGGTACGTACTTATATACGGAGTTTCACGAGACTTGTTGCAGTGTGTAATACAGAATACATAATTTATACTACTCTGTGTGACGTAGTAATAACATGTGCATTCCTTTCCAAGATTTTGCACAGCCGGTACAATTAGAATATTTATATATGTAATTTAAATAATTAATTACACAATTACATAGTAGACTATACAACAGTCACAAACTATCAAATGATTCTTGACGCAAACTACACCCATCTGCAGTGCTGACTGCCCTGTGATAATACAAAATGCCGTCAACATACAAGTTCCACTGTAAATGCTGTGCTGACACAAGACTCCTCGCCTACGTCACTGCTGTGTTTCGCCCAAGTTGACTTAAAAAAACTTCTCACATATTACTTCAATTTATCAACCAACTAATGCAAATATAATTTCACAAAAAAAAAACACTTTTAAAACACTTTAAAACACTCCGACATTTTTCGATCTTGTCAGATCATCATCTGGAAGTTTAGTTCCTTACAAAATTATATTATAGTATTCACAATTCAATTGACATTTGCAAACGATGTGTTGTGGCAGCATATCGTGTTGTGTAGGAATGTGTTGTGTGCGTCTTATGCTGAGTAATGAGAGACTTCTCACATAGTTTCCGTGCACAAGTTCCTGACCTTGACCAATATTTTAAAAGATTTTATAAATATAGGAGACTCATAAAAACCAAAGCAAATGTGGTTTATTTGCTACGAGAAACAATAAGTCTTCTTATGAGGAAAATAATCTTTTTTTTTTAATGCATGGCTGTTACTTGAGTTTTCTTAAAAAGGGGGGACCCCAAAGCTCGTATAGTTGGCCACCCCTGTAATATAATAATCTCTCATCCTATTACACATTTTCCCTCCAAATTAACCTATTTTTGGCAGTCACTAAATCACTGGACATTAGTGATACACAAAACGGTTACAATAATTAGATGCGATGGTTCTCTTCTACTGCTTACTGCTTCATGATGCGGGAAGGTTGTAATATTTATAAATATAACGACCTGGTTTGTAGTGATAATAAGGGGCTATTCGTGAATATTACACTTTATGTAACTTTATTGTGTTACCTACTCACGCTTATTCCATTTTAGTCTAAATTAATTATTTCTGTCTATTTTTGCTATTCCATGAGGGCAACAACACTTTGCAAAGAGGAACGTTGCCCTCAGTCTGCATTAGATGCCTTGGTACTGCTTGGAGTATGGTATGGGGCAGCAGCATGCAACCCCACAACGGTAGGTAGAAATACATATTCATATATTCTCATAATAAATGTGCAGTTTCTGTGACTCGTGACAGTGCATTGGCATATAACGATACGCGAATATGCGGAAAGGAAGACGCTATAAAGACTAATCTATTAAATAATAATAAACATATTAACCTAGGTCATAATGAAATGAAGAATTTACTTAGCACGTAAGTGAAAATTTATTGTCGAGTCTCCTTATCTGAAGAAGCTGACGTTCCTACTTCAAAGAAAACAAAAAGTCCTCTGCATTACGAATTACAGCAGTTTATGTTACACAGGGATGTAATCGGTGTGGATTCTCAGAGCACATGAAACCCACAAACACTATGCATATATGAACAGCACAGGTTTGAAAGTTCGACCGAAACAGGATGTAGACCTAGTTACTGGCATTTCATATACATGATAGTTCATAGAAAAACCTAAGCTCATTGGTAGATATCTGACTGCTTCAACCGTTGGCTTGATACTCATACAATTAGCCCTCTTAATTTTAAGTGTTATTTGCTTTAGAGCTGAGTATGGTAATATGGTAGTATGCTGTAAGTAGCCGGTAAGGGACTGGAAGGAAATAAGTGTGATCCGTTTTAATTCTATCCTGATCAGATGTAACGGAGGGAAACGCCAACTATAATATTGAAAAATGGCGGCCAAACAGGTGGGATATATCATAATGTGGGTCAAATGTATAGCAGAACTGCCAGTCTCACACTTTGGGTATTTATTCAAAACGACTGAACTACACTTCAGGTTGCAAATCAATCGCTTCAAAATACTTTGAATATTAACTGTGAAGTTTCAAATAATGAGATGTGGTCGGTGTTCCTTTTATTTATTTATTTATTTATTTATGGTCTATTTAACGATTATTTCAACAGCTCAGTCTACGTGACAGCGTCGACACATAAAGTTATTCATAATTATTTAATTAGAAAGTATATGGAAGAAGATGAATTGGTCGACCTTGAAGTCCTACCCGCCATTCCCAGCGACATGTCTTGAGCGACTGAGATATATCACGAAACTTTCAGGCAGGAAAAGCTGTCCAGAGTCAATACATGATAGCATGAAGTCCAAATTACGAAGCTGGAAAGATGTTGAGAGTTTAGGCCCTTTGTTCTTGGAAAATAAATTAGGCATATCGTCCGCAAATAAAACTGCTGAGAACAGTGTTCTGGGATATGACAGGGCGTTGACTGTTTATTAGATACTGACATTCTGGAATAAATTGCTCCCACCTTCTTCAGGGTAGTTTAAAATCATAACCATGAAAACGGAGGCAGTAAGCTGTGCCGAAACTAATTACCACCAACATGTCATGTCCCAGAAGACCATAATCTTCATCAGTAACTGTACGACAACTGCGAATCGCGTAGAAACCTACTGGTTGAAAGCTAATTTTGTGAAGGTGTACACTTTCTTTTCAATATTTACAAATATGTCGGAAACTACTGTTTTCCAGTTGGACATTTCCATTCCTGACTTTCAAATATCATTATCCCTCTAAGCACATTCCTTTAGAAACATGTCGTTGCTTGAATCTGGAACTCCGATCAGGTTAGAAGACCCATCTCCATCTCCCTCTGCCCTTAATGTGAAGCCTTGCACGTACAAATGAAAATAACCTCCTGGCTGACAATTTCTCGTATTTTCGCCCGCTGTTCTTAAATGGGGTGTAATATTTTCTGCGCAAAACATGGGATTGTAAGACGCACGGTCCCTTTCTCGCTTACCAGCCACTGTCTATTTCTAACAAGACAGTTTCTGAATCAACCTAATTCAGGAGTCTTGTTTTGTACCTTTCAAAAAAAATCGCAGTCAACCTTTAGAAGACTCTTACCTCACTACAACACCACATTTATTCCAACTCCTGTTTTATAACGGCAGCGTATAACCAACAAGATGCAGCGTTTCACAATTTATTTCTGTAAAACTCTGTACATATTTCAGACGGGTTTCCCTTCCATCATCAGGAGCTCAAAATTGCACATACAGCGTCAGGTATTTTTCAGACCAAAAAAGCTACCTGCTGCTAACATGGCCAGGTAGCAGTATGGTCTGACAAATACCTGACGCTGTATGGGCAGTTTTGAGCTCCTGATGATGGAGGGGAAAACCGCCTGAAACATGTAGAGCGTTTTGCAGGAATAAATAAATCCTGAAACGTTGCCTCTTGTTGGTTATGCTGCGAATATACGTAGGCTATTCGGAAGGTAAGTACCGTCTGCGCATATCTCTCGCGCATCCTCGAGACTGTCACTTTGCGCATGTACAGTGACTTCCTCTATCAATTGAGAAGATACAGAAGCCATTTCGTGAAATTTGTATTATGTTTATGTTTGTTCCTGTGCGTTAAACATGTTTAAGACGATTGAAGGAGCCGCCGACTGTGAAATACGGTCTGTAATTCGTGTTTTGAACGCTAGGGATGTGCTACCAAGTGAGATTCATCACCAGATCTGCCAAGTGTATGATGACAATGCGATGAGTGATGGCATGGTTAGGAAATGGGTTTGGATGTTCAATGAAGGACGAGAGAACGTGCATGATGAAGCGCGAAGTGGGCGTTCGTCTTTGGTGAATGATGATTTGGTGCGTAAGGTCAACGAAAGAGTGCGTGGCGACAGACGTTTCACAATTTCTGATATGTCCCTGCACTTTCCTCAGATTTCAAGGACTCTACTCTATGACATTATCAGTAATGGCTAAAATCGCAGGCGGCCGCATTCTATGAGGAGGGTATACAAAAACTTGTGCCCCGCTACGATAAGTGTCTCAATAATGACGGCGAATATGTGGAAAAATAGTTTGAAGAATGTAAAATCTGATAACAATAAAATGTTTTACGAAACCTCACTCGATTTTTTTACATTGAAACGGTACTTACTTTCTGAATAAGCCTCGTATTAGCGATGCAAGGACATAAAAATGTTAACTCGTGTTTCATACAACAGAGATAGTTTACCTACAACATACATTACATGATAATTAATTCAGTATTATTCTGAAAGATGAATGTGAGAATGACGTAGAAACAAGCAACTAATTGCCGTTTAAAGTGATCTAATATAAAAGCATTTTCCTGGAGGAGAACTTCGAAGAGTTTCAGGGCAGCCGGTATGAAGACAGATATTAAAGTGTTTTATAATCAATGGTGACATTAATTGAAGAATGAAGCATACGAATTTATAATTTTGCTTCCTTTTTACAGCGTGAAACTTGGTCTTTCACCCAGAAAGAAGAAGAAGGTCGATGTACGGTATTTGATAAGCAAAACCCTCTACAGAGTACCTGGACGGAAAAGCCATAAGTAACTGAAGACTGGGCACAAGTGCATAATGAGGAATTTTATTATTTTTAACCCAAATCTTAAACAATTTTTGGCTAAAGAAGGGACACTAAGAGAAGCATTTCTACGAGTACTTCTGTATTTCCTGCTCAACTTCACTCCGCAAATCCTCCATATTCGTATTCTTTCACCTATCATTGACGTTACATAATCGAAGCAATTGATAGCGTCTTTCAACACAGCAATATCTTTCTCCCTACTCCGGAATTAGACTGCTTTAATTATCACATAAAAGAGGATGAGCTGGACAAGTGCGTGCAGTACATACGGGGAGATGTCATAAATGCGCAAAACACTTTGTTCGAAGAATCTGAAAGGAAGAAACCTGTTGGAAGAATTTTGTGTGCATGTATAATATTAAAAATAATCTTAAATAAATATGGTTGGTTGGTGTGGACTGAATGTTCCTAGCTCAGGACAGAAAAAAGGGACCGGATAGATAGTTTCACAATTAATGCACTTTTCCTCCATACTGTTTAACACGTCAAAAGATGTTATGTTTTGCTGACCGTGCATCGCTGTATATTTATCTTAGTAATTAACCAACTTGATGCACAAAATTGTTGTTCTACAATAAGTTTACTTCATGCCTCTACTTGTTTCGAGCACCATTTGCTCATCATCAGGAGGTCAAAATTGTATTATACAACCTCTGGTGTCATCACACCTATAGTTGTGATGACACCAGATGCTGTATAATACAAATTTGACCTCCTCGAAAATGTAGAGACATGAAGTAAACTTATTGTAAAACAAAAATTTTTGCATCAAGTTGGTTAATTACTAAAATAAATAAACTTCAAAAGATGTAACTTTAGAGTTGTTACTCAATAGAACTAAACGTTTGTACATTTGTGTAACATAGGCGATGCCTCCAGGTAGTATCATAAGAGAGCACTACATTAAATAACGCAAAGATGCCGACTTCGACGCACTCTAAATTAAACAATAACACGTCTTGTGTTTTATGCCCAAGATGGTACACCACACACCAAAACTTCATGCTACACATCTACAAGGCTGTGTGCAAGTTATTTATCTTGCCGGATACAGAGCAGACTGCTGTCGTCAGTCCACAGAGCATCACTAATTACCAACAGCCAGAGCATGTACTTTTTCTTAATGTTTTTTATCACTATTATATAGCAATTCCCTAAATCACCAACTTTTCTGAGAACATTGTAGTTATACATAGTGCAATGACTGCATTCATTTCACGCGTTTGTAAGCTAATGCTTTTTCCTAATAGATTAGTCGAATACTGTCTTTCTACTGAATTAAATAATTTAAATTTTTTAAGACATTTTCATTTGGAACGTAACGTAAAGAATAAACCAAGATTCTTAAAACTTCTGCTGTATTGAGAAAGATAAAGTCACAGTACCTCCCTGATACATAAAAAGTTTTATTTCTTAAAAATATTCACAGCACCAAAACACTTTCAGACTAGAATACAACAAATGCGAAGTGAAATCAGGATAATGGAACAGTAACATAGACACATACAAAAAAGGCTTCCACTGTATGAGTTTAGAACTCTTTTCACAACACACCAAGTGAAAGGAAAAAAAAACGTAATGAGAGGAAATTCCACTGCAACTGCTACACGAATTGTGGATTCATCTGATACTAAGAGCTTGACAAGTAAAGAAGCAAGTATCTCAAATTATCTATGTCCTCTTTGTCTCTCTACACTCAATACGAAGGCTTGAATTGGTTTCTATGGATATCTTCAGCATATCTGACGGCAAACCGATCGACGAAAATAAAAATAATTCGAACAAATATTTTAAAGAATGGTTAAAACATTTTGTGCCCATTACATGTTTTCCTTAAAGCTTTATTGTTATTGAGTTCATAACAAACAATGGAACTGAAGCGTCTGAATTACTACCCCCTGCTTATATTTTTACTAAATTTGCTGCTGTTTTACGATGTATAAAAAGGGTTATCCATTAAGAATTTATTTGTCCAAGACAATCAACTGTACGAAAATTCACAACAAATTGTCCATCAATGAAATCCAATCAACTGGCTGAACAGTTCAATTCGTTATCATATGCATAAGTTTTCTCACATGAAATTTTCATAAATATGCCTTTAAGTGAATACAGCTGTTCTTTAATTTCTTGATACTGCTATAAATCTTTTTTTCCTGGTTGTGGTCGTCAGGATCGTAACAATGCAGAGAAAGGCAGATTATTCGTCAGCTGCTTCAATAGAAATAAATTTGTCACTAAAAGTAAATGCATTTTAACATGTTTTATTGGAGATAATTATGTTATTATTTTCGAGTTTTAAACACACGGATATGGTGCGTTTTCATATTGCTGAATTATTCCTTACGTGGCTTGCATTTAAAACAGACCCTTGAACGTTCTAAACAAAACCTAGGACTCTCTGTTAATTTCGCATTCAAAATAAAATATCGGGTACACATTTAATTCCAAATAACAGCAAACCCCCCCCCCCC
>Ga0123352_10013075_pt1 | contig 13160 bp, 11 predicted proteins | sample TergutLab28metaG_FD_89700 | JGI IMG/M metagenome (GOLD analysis project Ga0123352, IMG submission 89700) | Labiotermes labralis P1 segment gut microbial communities from Petit-Saut dam, French Guiana - Lab288 P1 | ecosystem: Host-associated > Arthropoda: Insects > Digestive system > Gut ... | reverse complement strand
GCGCGCAAATACCGGGGTTCCATCCCCAGGTTTTTGCGTGCTTTTTATTCCCTGTTCCTCTGCTTTCAGCTTTTCAACACCACTTCTTACTCTCATTTTTCTCGCTTTTTGATCCTGTACAAATTGTGAATACTAACAGTTAGATACCACAGCGAAGTTAATACAGTACCATTCGGGGGCAAGATGATAACCTATGAAAGTTTAACCCCTATTCTTTCACCCAAAGAGAGGGAGAAACGCAAGCGTGAAATTGAAAAACGGCTTTATGATATGTTTGTTAAATATGCAAAGAAATAAAGACACTACAGAAAACAACGGCCTTATGGATTATGACTTTTTGATATGTTTCAAAGTACCCGCAAAGCCTGCAATACAGCCAAAAATCAATCAACAACATTGTGTTAAGGGGCTAAAAATGCTATAATATACTTGTAGGTTAGCTCCATATTTCTTAATTGAAAAGGAGCTAATATCATGACTAACAACAGAATAGACGCAGTATACGGCAGACAATCGGTTGACAGACAAGACAGCATTTCAATCGAAAGTCAAATCGAGTTTTGCAAGTTTGAGTTAAGAGGTGGTAATTATAAGGAATACACAGACAAAGGTTATAGCGGTAAAAATACAGACCGCCCACAATTCCAACAGCTTGTACGTGATATTGAGAAAGGGCTAATCAGCCGGGTAGTTGTTTATAAGCTGGATAGGATAAGCCGCTCAATAATTGACTTCTCAAACATGATGGAATTATTCCAGCGTTACAATGTGGAGTTTGTATCTTCTACAGAAAAGTTTGACACCTCAACCCCAATGGGTAGAGCCATGCTCAACATTTGCATAGTTTTTGCCCAATTGGAACGCGAAACTATTCAAAAGCGCGTAACAGACGCATATTACAGCAGATGTCAAAAAGGTTTTAGCATGGGAGGGCCAACCCCTTACGGCTTTAGATTAGAGCCAACCGTCATGGAGGGCATAAACACAAAAATGATGGTAGCAGAACCCGAAGCCGCCGAGCGTGTAAAGCTCATGTTTGAAATGTACGCAGACCCGCAAACCTCTTTTGGTGATATAGTACGCCACTTTGTAGACGAGGGGTTAGACTTCGGGAATAAAGCGTTAGGCCGTGTAACATTATCGAATATCTTACGCAACCCGATATACGCCCAAGCCGACACCGACATCTACGAATTTTTCAAAAATCAAGGTTCGGAGGTAGTAAATGACGCGGCAGACTTCGCGGGTACAAACGGTTGTTACTTATACAAAGGCCGCGACAGGGCAGACCGGGGTAGCAGGGATGACCTTACAGACCACATACTTGTAGTCGCACCACATGACGGCCTTGTATCTTCCGAAACGTGGCTGACTTGCCGTAAGAAGCTAATGAGCAATGTTGACTTTGGCGGCGGTACACAGAAAAAAGCCAAGAACACATGGCTTGCGGGTAAGGTTAAATGTAAATGTTGCGGTTCGGGTCTTATGTATGCGCCAGCCCCAAACGGAAACGGATATTTCAGATGCAGGAAACGCGCCGACAGTAAAACCTGTACCGGGCCGGGTACTATCCGGGTAAATGACGTTGAGGATTTTGTGTACAGTCTAATGTGTCATAAGATGGATGAATTTCAAACCCTAACAGGCGGCAACCCTACAAAAGCTAACCCCAAGCTAACAGCCTTAAATGTTGAGCTATTGCAAGTAGAGGCCGAAATTGAAAAACTGATTGATACCCTATCCGGCGCAAATGCTACGCTTCTATCCTACGCAAACAACAAAATAGAAGCCCTTGACGAAAAACGGCAATCACTAACTAAAGCAATTGCCGACATAAGTTCGGAGACCGTATCACCGGAGCATATTGAAAAAATATCCGGTTACTTGAATGATTGGGATAATATCAGTTTTGAAGATAGGCGGCTTGTGGTTGATGGTATGATTTCTAAGATACAGGCTACGAGTGAGAATTTGCAGATTGCTTGGAAACTTTAATGTAAGTACGATTGACTATCTTTTATGCATGGGTTAGTTGTACGGTGGTAAGTATGGCTAGGCCCCATATGTTGCCGCTGTCCGATAGTTTCCTATGCTTAATTTCAAGCCCAAGGTGATTTGCGGCAAACAATATCAAATGCAGTGGATAACGCAAATCGCCGGGATGATTGGTGTGTAATCTGCAAGTTCCGCTTCTCCGATTGATTCAATATTCTTGCGTGATAGACACAGCGCCATATTCGATACCTCCTGTCTCCATGCCCGATGGCTATGCTCACTCCCTGCATTCCATAAACCATCGGCTTACCCGGCTGTCCTCTTCCAAACGCAAAATGTTTCCCGTCTACCTGTGAGCAAGTACAATGTAATGTTATTATAGCCGGCGTTTGTCCTGTAAAAAGTTCTTTCCGTATTAGAAAGCTTCGATATTTGGCTTTATTATCGTCATACTCTGTACTCGGTAACCAGCCTTTGATAATTAAGCCATCACATCTTCATATCTTACAAAATATAAAGTCTCAATATGTAGAATTTTGTCGTTTTGTGTGATAGAATATAACACTAGTTTGTTGACGGGGGATTAAGTATGGTGCAATTAGAGCAAGGAACTGTCACCGCTGGTGGTTTGGAGAAAGCACCGGAATTGAAAGTGTCGGTTGATCTCGAAATTGTTGTGTCGGAAATATTGCGGAATATTGGAATACCAGCACATGGATGATGACACTTTGCCCGATAAGCACGAATACATATTGCAAGGTGGCCGCCTTGACATAATCCCAAGTAATATCAATTTATCATTGTCGGAAATCAACTTGCGTGACGAAATGGGCGGCGAACGCACGTTGACAGTCCCAATACTATTACAATCATTAGCTCATAGACTTTTGCATTTTCTTTTAGCCTGCTTGATGTCCAACCGTTTATATCTATCTCAAAGGCAACTTCTTGCTCCAACTACGCATATCTTACAGAGACGAATGCTGAACATTGAAAACTTCACTTTGAAATGTTATACTTGACATAAAAATCAAGGTGATAATGCTATGACCATCAGAGAAATCGCAAAACTAGCGGATGTTTCTCCCTCCACTGTGTCCAGGATTATTAACAAAAAAGACGCCGCAATCAAACCTGAGACGAGAGATCGTGTGCTGGAAGTTGTGGAGCGGTATCAGTACGACCCGCTGGCCAAAATGCGGGAGCGTTCTGCTGCAAGTTCTCGTCTCATCGGAATAGTTGTTCCGAGCATGGTCGAGTGGTACAACGCAAATGTAATTCAAAGCTTGGAGAGAGCATTTGCCTCGCATGGGTATAACCTGATTGTATCTAAAACAGACGCCGATGAAGGTGCAGAGCGCAAAACGCTCCATCTTTTATCCGCGCGTCGAGTAGAATGCATTCTTGTTATGGGAGACATACGAGAAGCGGCACTGCGAGAAGCGACAATTCCCGTTCTCCGATTAAGCCAGAGTCAAGATAGGCCGGGTAGTGTGCAAATTGGCTTTGATTACTCCAAGTCCACTCAAATGCTCATGCAATATTTCTTTGAAAACAATCATCAAAAAATTGCATTGCTTGCGCCGCCGGACTGCGAACAGCTTAAATGTGACTATCGGCAGGAATTAGAACGGCATCAACTCATTTGCGATGACAGCATGATATTTACCGTTTCACGGGATTTGTTTGGGGTACCGGAAGCTTTTGATACAATTATGCGCACCGGCTACCGCGCAATACTGGCGTGGGATGCCAGTATTGCAAAGGAAATCTACAGATGCGCATCCATGCGCCGCCTTGAGGTAGGGCGGGACTTTTCCATTGCGGCCTTGGATGGCCAAGACATCGCTTGCTCACTCAACCCACAGCTCACTTGCACCAAGCTGCCTTTTGGCGAATATGCAAATATTGTTATGCAAACTGTTTTAAAAACCATCGAGCAAAAAAAACTGCCAGAAGATATTCATATGGTCGACTTGGTGTTTTATCCGGGCGCCAGTGTAACCGCAAGCCACGGTGAGCAAAAACCGCATATAGCCGTAATCGGGGCTATTAATATGGATGTTATGATGGAAGTGGAGCATATTCCGTGCGCGGGTGAAAACGTCATCATTCGGGAAAAGACATTTTTGCCCGGCGGCAAGGGTGCAAATCAGGCCGTGGGTGCGGCAAAACTTGGCGCGCGGGTTAGCATGATAGGCAAACTGGGAAACGACCTGTATGGAAAAGAAATGTATCATCATCTGCACAATGCAGGGATCGACGTTCAGGGGATCGCTTTTGACGACCAGTATGCCACCGGGTGGGCCTATATTTACGTAACCGACCAAGCGGAATACGCAAGTGGCGTGCACGTTGGGGCCAATATCGAGATGGACTGTGCCCACATTGACCGCTTTCAAAATGAAATACTTGGAGCGTCCTATTGTTTGGTGCAGACAGAAATCCCAATGGATACGGCGCTGCATTTAGGGGCGCTTTGTGCTAAAAACCACGTGCGCATCATTCTAAAGCCGTCATCCACCCAAGAATTGCCTGATGCGTTGTTGCGCAATATCTATATGCTGGTTCCCAACGAAGCAGAGATCAACCGTGTTGTTCCGGGAACGTACCCGCCAGAGGAAAAAGTAGACGAACTTCTTCGCCGTGGCACTCCTCGTGTAGTCCTCACCTTGGGAGAGCGGGGGAGCTACTATGCAGATACGCAAACCAAGCGGTACTTCCCGCCAGCACAAGTGAACGTAATGGACACGATGGGAGCCAGCGATGCATTCATCAGCGCGTTAGCCGTATATTTGGCGGAGGGAGCATCGCTGGACAAAGCCATCACTTGTGCCAACATCGCAGCGGGGATCAGCGTTTCCCAAATTGGCGTTCAATCAGCTCTGCCGGAACGTGGTGCGATAGAAGCGCTTTATCGTAAACTTTCAGCCGAATAGTGCTGAATATACATACTTTGGCATACAGAGGCTAGCGTGCAACAATCTAGCCTCTGTTTTTGTATGCGGTTGTAGGATATAGCTAAATACTACCCTGGAATATTAGATTTTCATACAAACCTGTCAGCCATAAGGTCTATCCTGTTGACATAGCGTAGACAATATCCTATAATTCAGATACAAAACAAGTTTATGAAACATGTTTTCTTATTATTGCGAAAAACAAGGCGAGGATGATGGTATGTGCAAGAAAAGCAGAGTGATTATTGATACCGATATCGGAAGCGACATTGACGACGCAATGGCGATAGCGTTGGCGATGAATCTGCCCGAGCTGCATATCGAAGGCATTACCACGGTCTATGGCGATGTTGATTTGCGAGCTAAATTGACACGAAAGCTGCTCATGCTCGGCGGCCGGGATGATATAAGTGTATACGCCGGAATCGAACAGCCGCTCTTGCGTAACCGCGAGGTGTGGATGGCAGGTCATGAGGGCGATGGCGTCCTTGATAAATGCGAAGATTTAGCATATGAAAAAAAACATGCGGTCGACTTCATGATTGAAACGATTTTAAACGCGCCGAATGAAATCACAATCATCGCTATTGCGCCCCTCACCAACTTGGCGGCGGCCATCATTCGAGAGCCAAAAATCATAACACAGGTCAAGGAAATTGTACTTATGGGCGGGGTAACACGCCTTGGAGCAAACGGTACGACGCTAGACCGTTACATAGAGCACAATGTCTCATCAGACCCCGAGGCGGCTTCCGTCGTCTTTCAAAGCGGCGCGCCCATTACGATGGTTGGGCTGGACGTTACGACCCAGGTGACAATCAGCAAAAAAGAACGGGATATGTTAAACGCTTCTAATACGCCGCTCAGTCGAGCCATTGTTACTATGTTGGATAAGTGGTTTGCGTTTATTAAAGAGGACTTCACACTGATGCACGACCCGCTCACCGTTTCGCTTTTGGTCAACCGAGATTTGGTGCAAACCGAAAAGATGGATGTTTCAGTCCAATATGACCAGAGAGCGGGAACAGGCCAAACAGTTGGAATGCCAAATGCAAACGGCAATGTAGATGTCTGCTTAGAGGTGAATAGCAAGGCATTTCTCCAGTTATTTTGCAGCACCTTGATTGGTAGTGAAGAGGGAGGTGTGGCGCAAAATATCGGCAATAATAAATAGCGGAAACGAAGTATTATAAAACAATAATTGTGGAGGAATTGCAATGAAAAAGTTGTTGGCCCTATTATTGACACTGGCACTTGTGACAGGGCTCGCCGCATGTGGCGGGGGAAGCGGAAATGATACCGGTGCAGGAAGCGGGGCCGGCCAAACCGGCGGAACCAATCAAGCGGATGATGTTGGCGGCGAATTCCGCGTTGTCCTCGCGGTTCCGGGGAACTTGGGAGACCGCTCTTTCTTTGATAGTGCAAACGCCGGTTTGCAAAGGGTTAACCAGGAGCTGACCGGTGTTACCACAAGGGTTGTTGAAATGGGACGGGATGAGACAGTTTGGGAACCAACCCTGCTTGACCTTTCTGAAGCCGGTTATGACATTGTTATTTCCGGCGGTGCCGCAACAGACATTATGAATTCGGTTGCAGAGAGGTTCCCCGACAATCGGTACATAAACTTCGACAACTCAGTTACAGATGTTGTGCCAGCTAATGTTTTTTCAATTGAATATCTGACAGGCGGCGCATCTTTCCTGGCGGGTGCTTTGGCGGCACTCATTACCACCTCTGACATGGAACTGGCAAACCCCGAGCCGCTAATCGGCTTTATGGGTGGAATGGATATCCCCGGCATCAACGACTTTTTGGTAGCCTATATCCAAGGGGCACAGCACATTAACCCGGATATTCGCGTCATTACCTCCTATGTTGGCGCGTTCAACGACCCGGTGCTGGGACTGGAAATCGGGCTTTTGCAGTACGGCGCAGGCGTGGACATTTCTTTCAATGTTGCCGGGCAAAGCGGACTTGGCCTTATTGGGGCAGCCTTTGAATCAAATGCCTATGTAATCGGCGTTGACGCAGACCAGGCACAGGTGTTCTTTGAGACTGACCCGGACAACGCGCATATGATTGTCACTTCTGTCCTCAAAAACATTGACCTTGCCGTTTACGAAGCAGTGCGCGACGCTATGAGCGGAGACTTGGAGTTTGGGCAGCACGTTGTGCGTGTCATCCAAGACGGTGGTGTCGGCATTGCCAGAAACCAATTCTACGAGATGATTCCGGTTGAAATACGCGACAGAGTAAGGGCGCTTGAAGAAAGCATCATGGCTGGCGAAATTGAGGTATTGACCGCATTTGCGATGACAACAGAGGAAATTGAACATCTTCGCAGCAGTGTGGCACCGTAAAACTGCAAAGTGTTTTGCATAGAGGGGGCACCGGTGTCCCCTCTATGCAATATGTGGGGGTAAAGTGATGTCTGGGAGTATTCTACGCCTTGAAAAAATTACGAAAGTTTACGACAATGGGGTTTTGGCGAACCAAAATATCGACCTTGATATCCGAGAGGGTGAAATCCACGCTATTGTAGGCGAAAATGGAGCGGGGAAATCCACCTTAATGAAGATTATTTTCGGGTTGGAACAGCCGAGCAGTGGTGCAATTTTTGTGCGGGAAGAAAAAACAACAGTCCGGGATGTATACCATGCCATCAGCTTAGGAATTGGCATGGTTCACCAGCATTTTATGCTTGTCCCCAGCTTTACCGTCACGCAGAACATTGTGTTGGGGATGGAGCCCAAGCGTGGTTTAGCAGTTGACTATCAGGCGGCAGAACGTCAAGTGCGCACGTTTGCCAAAAAATATAAATTTCAAATTAACCCAAACGATAAGGTTGAATCTATTTCTGTTGGCATGAAGCAAAAAGTGGAGATTATAAAAGCGCTCATCCGCGGGGCAAAACTGCTTATCCTGGATGAGCCAACCGCGGTCTTGACGCCCCAAGAGACGGAAGAGCTGTTTGAGCAGCTCAAAATATTGAAAGCTGACGGCCACACGATTATTTTTATTTCACATAAGTTAAAAGAGGTCCAAGCCATCTGCGACCGGGTTACGGTTATCCGGCGCGGGAAGAGCATGGGCGTATTTCCGATGGAAGAAGTTACGCTGCAAAAGCTTTCCAACCTCATGGTCGGGCGAGACGTCACACTCTCTTATGAGAAAGAGCCCGCCAAAGCACAGGGCACGACATTAAAAGTCAAAAACCTTTCGACAGATGTGCTGAAAGATGTCAGTTTTACTGTGCAAAGAGGCATTATTTTTGGCGTCGCGGGTGTTGAGGGCAATGGACAAGTAGAGTTGGTACGGGCTTTGTCGGGCGGCATTCGCGACTTCTCTGGCGAAGTTGAAGTATGTGGCTGCCCAATTGGACAGATAGACATTGCCGGGCTGCGTCGAAACGGACTTTCATATATCCCGGAAGACAGAATGCACATGGGCTGCGCATTAGAGTCTTCTGTGCAGGACAACTACATCAGCAATCGCTACCGGGAGAAAGAACTCTACCGCGGGCCGCTGATGGATTACAAAAAAATCAAAGCGCTGTCCGATTCGCTCATTGCGGAATATCAGGTGCTGTGTAAAACCGGCGAGCAGGAGATTGGACACCTGTCGGGCGGCAACATCCAAAAAGTGGTTGTAGGGCGGGAGTGCAGCGTCGACCCAACGCTCTTAATCGCAGAACAACCCACTCGCGGCGTTGACCTTGGCGCCGCCGAGATTATTCATAAAAAGATGTTAGAGATGCGTGGGCGAGGGATTGGGATATTACTCATCAGTGCCGATATTTCGGAAGCCCTGGAACTTAGCGATATGCTCATTGTAATGTTTGAAGGCGAGATTGCAGCCTTTATTGAGAACCCCTCTGCATTGACAGAGGAAGAACTCGGGGAATATATGCTGGGCGTAAAAAAGCAAACCAGAGAGGAGATTGGAGGGGCGTACCGTGAATCAGTTTAGGAAAATAGAGTTTGTCAGAACTGGCGCTGCCATCGGGCTTGCACTGCTGCTGGCCTTTATTCTGATTCTGTTTGTCAGCAGCTCGCCGATGGAATCTATACGCCTATTTTTGACCGGCCCTCTTCAAAGCCAGCGGCATATCGGCAACGTGATAGAAGCCGCCATTCCGCTTGTTTTTTCCGGGGTTGCGGTTTCCATCTTGTTTCAGACAGGGCTATTTAACTTAGGCTCAGAAGGTGTCTTTTTTTTCAGCGGTCTGGTTGCTACAATTGTCGGTATTGTAATTGCCCTGCCCTCTGGTCTGCATCCTGCGGTCGCAATTCTTGCAGGGATGATTTTTGGAAGTGTGGTCATGCTGGTCATAGGGGTTCTAAAGGCCAAACTTGGAACCAGCGAGCTGGTCATGTCGCTTATGTTCAACAACATTTTATTCGGGATTGGCCTTTTCGTTATCAACCGTTATTTCCGCGAGCTTGATACTGTGGTCTTTCGCACACAAGATTTCGCAGAAACTGCAAGCCTAGCGGTTATCATACCAGGCACCAGAATTCATGCAGGTATACTTGCCGCTATAGCCGTTGTCGTATTTGCGCATTTCTTTCTCTATTACACCAAGTGCGGCTATGAAATCCGCACGGTTGGAAAGAATGTTCACTTTGCGAGATACTCGGGGATTTCTATTACAAAGGCGATTCTCGTTTCAAGTGTTGCCGCTGGGGCTATCGCAGGTATGGGTGGTTCTATCGAAGTTCTTGGCATGTACCGCAGTTTTGTTTGGGCACACCTGCCGGGGCTTGGGTTTGATGGTGCCCTCATCGCAATTCTGGCAAACAAGAAGCCGAAAAATGTCATCTTTGCCGCATTGTTTTTGGCTTATATCCGAATCGGCGCCGACATGATGGCGCGAATGACGGATGTGCCTTCACAAATGATTGGCATTATGCAAGGGTTTATTATCTTGCTTATTTCCGGCAGGCAGTTTATGCGGTTCTATAAAAACAGACTATTGCTGAAGGAGGCGCAAACCAATGGGTAATCTCTTTGACACTATATTTAGCGCAACCTTCGTCTTTTCGTCTCTCCGGCTGATGACTTCGATTCTATTTCCAGCGCTTGGTGCTATTGTCAGTAACAAGGCCGGGGTCCCCAATATTGGGCTGGAGGGAATTATGCTGATGTCGGCGCTTGCGGCTGTCATTGGCAGTGGCCTCACCGGGGTGGTGTGGATTGGTCTTTTATCTGCTATCCTTATGGGTTTGGTTATGGCGTTCATCCTTGCGTATTTCACCCTGCAACTGGAAACCAATGTAATTTTGGGCGGAATCGCCCTCAACCTATTTGCTTCCGGGGCCTCCATTTTTATCTTATATCTTGTAACGGGGGACAGGGGCACATCCATTTCTCTGCCTAGCGGCGCGCTACCCAACATCCATATTCCTTTTATTGAAAATATTCCGTTCCTCGGCGCCGCCATCTCAGGGCACAATATTCTGACATATGTGGCTTTTTTATCTGTTGCGTTTGTTGCTTACCTGATTAAGAAGATGCCCTTGGGTATGCACATCCGGGCAGTAGGCGAAAACGCAAGTGCCGCTTCATCAGTGGGAATCAATGTAAAGCGAACCCGATACGTTGCGTTGCTTTTGAGTGGTGTTTTTTGCGGTTTAGGCGGGGCTTTTCTTTCGATGGGTCATGTTACATGGTTCTCCGCTGAAATGACCGCAGGGCGCGGCTGGGTCGCCCTTGCAGCGGAAGCAGTTGGCAGAGGGACGGTAGCCGGAACGGTACTCTCTTCAATCCTATTTGGCGTAGCGTCGGCGCTGGGCAATGTTTTATCCTTGTTTCAAGCGCCTTCTGAACTGGTTACTACCCTGCCGTTTGTCACTACTGCCATCGCTTTGGTTGTGTACGGAGTCTTGACAAAGAGAAGGGTGAAAAAACGCTGATATGGTAAAATAAATGTGTTATGTCGTTTATAAATATCTGCAATACAAAGCGCTGAGTTCACTGAATGTTTAGCCAAAGGGGGGGCAGCGGTATGAGACAACTAGACCAAATCCATTCCCTTGCAAAACAGCTTGGTCTTTCCAATCTGGCTAATCACACTTTCGATTTGCTACCGGAGCCAATTTCCAACGAGGACTTCTTAATCAGGTGCCTCAAAGACGAAATTGCTTACCGCGAACAAAAGGCAAAAGAGCGCCGCATCAGGCAAGCCCAGATTCCAACGCTTAAAACCTTTGAATCCTTTGACACCGATTTCCAGAAAGGGATTAACCCTTGGCAACTTAGGCAGCTTGCCGCACTCAATTGGATTGATGGGATTTTCAACGTCATTTTCATTGGCCCGCCGGGTACCGGCAAAACACATCTCGCTCTCGCCATTGGAAACAAGGCGCTAGATTCCGGGTACAAGGTCTTCTTTGCTTCTATGGACTCGCTTGTACACATCCTAAAAACACAGGAAATTTCCAGAGGCTCAGCCGCTCGACTCAAGTGGATTAAGGAGTGCCAGCTTCTCATTATTGATGAAATGGGTTATCTGCCTGTCAGCAAGGTTGAGGCTAATCTTTTCTTTCAGCTCATTCCTTCTTTGTATGAAAATACCTCTGTTGTCATTACTTCCAACAAAGGTTTTGAAGGGTGGGCTGATATCATCGGCGACAGCGTCCTCACCACTGCGCTCCTTGACAGGCTTACACATCGCTGTCAAGTGCTGTCTCTTACCGGGGAAGGTTGGCGCGTCGCCAATAGGGAGGTTATCTTTCAAGAACAGTAGTTATGTTGAAATCTCATCTCATAACTAGGGATTTTTGTTGGCCATAACATGGGGACTTCTAGTTGACAGTAACACTTTGGGGAACAGGGCCCGCCCCTGTTCCCGGCGGGTTTGGGTGCAACCCAACAAGCAGGCCGGAGCGTAGCGGATGGCGGGTGTGCATATGCACACCCACTGCTTGCCCATTAGCGAAACGTGGTTATTCAGCTACTCGCAGGGCGCGTGTTTATGCTGTTTTGATCGCATGGTCGGTGATAAAATACACACCTGGCTGATTGAGACAGCCAATACTCTGATTGCAAGTACAGCACTCAAATCAGCGCAATAATCTTCAACTCATTTATGGGCTTACGGACATCATACATACTCGCAAACACATCCGATTCTATTGCTAAATACGAGGCTGCGCCTTTAAGGTGCTCTGCAAAGATCACCGACGCGTTTTCAATTTGGCTTGTATCGCTTTGTGTACAAAAGTATTTGCCTGCCGGTATGACTTTGAGGTTCGCCTTAGCTTTTTCGTAAAGTCTTTCAGCAACCGGCAATTCGATAAACATGTATCGCTTTACCCCTGTGGGTAGATGTTCGCCCATAAACCCAAACTCCAGCAAGAATTCGTCGAAATTGTCCTCGAACTCCAGATCGAAAAACGATTTCGTCACTTCGACCAAATCTGCGTTGTCAAAAGATTCTATGCACGGGACAGCATACACGTACTTTTCTGGAATTTCTCGCGAGTATATTTCTGCGTAGTTGCGATGCCCTTCTATCAACGCGATCTCTTGCTCTGCATCGGTGATAAATTTCAGCCCTCGCTCTATTGCCTCCAGCTTTTTTTGGGCAACTTCTTTCCCGTAAGCCAATAGCGCAGAATAATCGATGGTTTGGTTGGCGTCAATAAACTGCGTTAGTGTGTTCAAAGGGATGTCTAGCTCAATACATATCTGGATAATCTGTATCAAGTAAATCTGATTGAACGAATAGTAACGGTAGCCGGAGTCAGGGTCGGTGAAGGTCGGCAGCAGTATTCCAATCCGTTCGTAATACCGCAGCGCTTTGCTGCCAACACCTGTGAATTTGGACATTTCTCCGATCGAGAACAACTTTTTTCTTCTTCTCACGAAAATTTCCCTTGACTTTCCCCTGGTGGCAAACTTTATAATTAGTGTATCAAACGCGGCGGTGTTTGTAAAGCTTGGGCGATGTAAGGCAGTGGCCAAATGCGCTAAAAGCGCACAGTTTGCCCAACCGCCGCTCTAACACTGGGAGGTTGAGTTAATGAACTTGGAACAAAAGCGATGGCTAATTGTTAGTATTCACACTCTGAACAGGAGCAAAAAGCGAGAAAAATGAGAGTAAGAAGTGGTGTTGAAAAGTTGAAAGCAGAGGAACAGGAAGTAAAAAGCGCGCAAAAACCGGGGGATGGGATACCGGTATTTGCGCGCAAAATAACACTC
>Ga0123352_10013074_pt1 | contig 13160 bp, 8 predicted proteins | sample TergutLab28metaG_FD_89700 | JGI IMG/M metagenome (GOLD analysis project Ga0123352, IMG submission 89700) | Labiotermes labralis P1 segment gut microbial communities from Petit-Saut dam, French Guiana - Lab288 P1 | ecosystem: Host-associated > Arthropoda: Insects > Digestive system > Gut ... | reverse complement strand
ATTCAACAAATATAGGTACTGAATATTTTAAACATGGTATATACTCTCTGTTTTTTTCTCTTCAAAATGCAGTTTGTTTCATAATTCTAATGTATTTGGTTCCTGTATTATTCACATTTTATATAAAGGTGTGCTAAAATTAAAAAAAATAATTCCGGCGCCAAAAGGTTAAAGTTAAATGAAAGCTGCATAAGTCGCCTATACCTGACGTTTGGCACCACACGGGTAATCAAATCCACACGTATGTTCATGTAACTACAGCTAGATAGAGCACACTTACTTTTCTTTCCAATCCTTCAGCACACGATTAGTATAAAATTGTCCTGCATCATTCATCTCCTTCACATATGGAGCTGGTGTTGATGGCTGGAAGAAAGGAACACCCTTTGTTCAATGTACAATGTCAGAACACATAATAAATTTGTTCTATTCTGACACTGCCACACATCTCATAACTGACACACAGATTTTACAAAATTCCAATGGAAAAATTCAGGTGAATGATATATCCTCCCACATGCAATAACATCTGGCTTGGCCACACCATAACATGAAAAACTTTCTCCAAAGTAGCTGTCTGACTACATAAATGCCAGTTAACACAATCCTCAGGATTTCAAAAAGACCTGGACCATTAAAAATGCTTCTATCTCTGAAGGCGACCTCTCAGTCCTAAATGACTTCACACATGGACTGAAATCTAACCAAATTTGGTTGAATGTGCAAGAGTAAGAGGCCAGGACATTAAGCCAAGTCACTGAACAAGTGACGAGCTGCAGATGTCACCCAAAAACGCATCAAGACTCTAATAAAAATGTGCACTAGGTCTACGGTCTGCAGTCTCTTCAAACACTTGCACAGCCCCTTCCCCCCCCCCCCCCCAACCTTTTTGGTAGCATGAATATTTCCTGGAAACAAAGGGAAAACATAAAACTCATGTCAAAACTGGTGTGACAACATAACCTTGCATGTGTCCAGCAAGACAATCAAAAAGCACAACAGCTATTGAAAAAAATAAACCTGCTCACAACACCACTGCTCCAGTGACCATGGATAAGCTACACGGAGCTTGAAAAGAGTTTGGATGTAGGCTGGAAATTTGCCGTGTTACTTCAGAAGCACACTCAGAGACATGTGTAATAAAATACACACCTGACACTTGTCACTTCTGATCTGTTCTCTCTATTAGAGGACACAAAACATCTTGAATAGGTGACCTAACAGTAGAAAAATCTCATGTATGCATTCAACAACGACATGTTTGAGAGCTCAAGATTCCTTTACTTTTATGGTGAACAACTTCAATACCAACCATCAAGAAACAAGTAACATGTATTTGTATACAACGCTGTCATAGGCTGCCACAGTAAGGAACTCTCATACAATCACATCATAAGTAACTGCAAATGAAAGAACAATACATGTGTTGTTTGCCAATTTTTCATGAACACTGCAAATTACTGTAACTTTTCTTTCCATTTAGTGTGGTGGAAGAACATGGTTAGTCCTGTGTCAGGAGAGAGCTATAGTCTCATGATGGAGCCAGGAACTAGTGGAACTGAATACCAATGTAATTATGTAAAAAGATAAAAAAGGTAAAGTTTTCCCGTTACAGGCCCGGTGTGGCCCAGAGGGTGGGTAGAGGTATAGCTCTACTCTTCCATGACCGCAGCACTAGAAGGGGGTGAGTGGTCAGCAGCACGCCCAGGCCGCACTTTACCCCCGGGAAAGACCCGGTATCCATTTTACAGGAGGCTGGGTGGGCCCCAGGGCCGGTCTGGACGGGTGGAAAATCATGTCCCCACCGGGATTTGATCCCGGACTGTCCGTCCGGTAGTCAGTCACTATATCGAATGAGATAACGGCCCATAAATGTAATTATGTAATAACTCAAATTTACTTACTTTATGTACCCTTTTGAAGCATATAAATATTTTAAATGTGTTGTGTAATATAGGTGAAGTGCCAGGATGCGGGAAAATAGCCAGAAAAACACAGATTAAAGGATTATTGTGGAGCAATACTTGAGCGACTTTCAGGCTAGAATGCAGCATGGATGGTGGGTATTCCAGATGTTTGGATTAGCCACTGTTTCTAAATATCTGCACAACTTCTCAGAAAATTGAGAGTTGAATATATTATATATATATATATATATATATATATATATATAGACACACACACACACACATATCTAACTATCGAATCAACCAACCAACCAACTTCATGGTGCAGAGTCCTTCTTGAGAAGCTAACAGTTCTCAGCTAGTCAACAAATACCCCACATTTTATCGAACCCGATGAGTCATTACCGCATTCACAAGATCCCACCACCTGTCCCTATCCTGAGCCAGATCAAACCAGCCCATGCCTCCCCATCCCACTTCTTGACAATCCATTTTAATATTTTTAATATTATACTCCTACCTATGCCCAGGTCTTCCAAGTGGTCTCTTTCCCTCAGGTCTCTCCAGCAAAACCCTGTACGCATCTCTCCTGTCTCACATACGTGCCACATGTCTCACCCACCTAATTCTTCTTGATTTACATACACACATACATATCAGTTTGTCATTTATCACTATCAATTATTACTTTACTACTAAACCACACTAACTTATTTGTCAACATACAGACAGGGTAAAGAAGAAGGGAAAAATAAACAACGCAAGATCTGAGGGTATGACTCTTATGATGATCAAGATTTCAAGTCTTCTGGGACATTACACCATGAGACTGGTAATCAGTTACTGTAGTTTGAAAGATGTATGCTGTATCTATTATCAGAATCAAGCAGCCTCAGACCATTTGACCCTGAAGACAGAAACACTACAGTCCACAAAATTGTCAGTGACTATGTGCAAGCCAGTATGGCACAATACCACCCGAGGACTGGAAACTTCAAACAGAAAGAACATGGCCAACCCCTAACAATAATGACGTGATCAGTGTTCCCTGAGAAAAACCCTAGACCTGTCCAACAGACACTGGTAAACACTCACCACAGTAACCCAACTGAGTGCTGGTATACTTGCACTAACTGCATTCAAGTGGTTGAAATAAGGCGACCCACGATTCTTCTCAAAGAAGTCCATTACTGCCATTATCTGAGCTGATGTAGGTTCCAGGAGCTTCATAATGTCGGGCTGGCTTGAAGGTGCCTTGGATTGCGATGCTATGGTCAGGAACTGTGACTGTGCTCTGGAAAAATTACAAACATAAAACAAACAGTAATGCTAGGTAAAATGAAGGTGATTGAAGAAAGAACCATAGACAGTTCACAGGACACATAATTTCCAAATATGTCAAACTTGTGGCATTCATAAATACTTCTGGCAGAGGACAGATTAGGTACTATCCATCACCAACAGATTTGGGAAGGGCCAGCCACAACAACGCAATTCACTTCAAGACAGCTCCTTCTGCCTTCAGGCAGTGCAACTGGCTGTAATTAAAACACGTTCCCAATCGTAAACATGAACCACCTTCATACCGACAAGCATTTATAACTTCTATACAATGAAGTATACAAAAAAAAAAGGTCTTTATACCATATAACCTTGAATATAATGCGAGGATTTTTCAGAAACAGCCGCACAGAAGAGGAGGGATCGACTCATAAGCAAGGCCTCATGGCATTACCCAGTAGCACATCTGGGACATGTCATTTCTCATGCAACAGTTCTGTTCATGATACCACTTAAAGCCAGTTATGAATACTGTAAAACAGGTCAATTATACAATTATTTTTAGTTCCAATCTGCCTCAACAAAACTTTATTGAGTTCATAATTATCATCCGGTGCACTGTCAATAACCAAGTCACAACCCTCAACCAACAGAATGCACAATGTTCTTCCACTCATATTTATACTATAACACTAAATACTGTTACACGTTTCAGTCCATATGGCATCACCATCATCAGGGAACTGGTATCAAATAATACTGCATTGAACTTAGCTTCTTTGTACACATAACTAACATCATATGCGTGGTGTACGAGCGTCAAGCAGTAAAACGTAGAATACTTGTGCACAGAAGTGAACTGGAAACTTGATATGTGGTATCACCATGGCAGCTTACAAAAATTGACTCAGTAACATTCCCAGCTGCGTTACATTTCTAAATTTCTGAGCTTTTTCCTCTAAAAACCCGAACTGGAAAGAGGAAGTTTTCTCATATTCAAGCTAATTTCCAAGATCAATATCAGGCATGTGTGTGTGTATGTTTGGTCTGCTAATGCTTGGCAAACAACATTAGGGTTTCAAGTATAACTGTGCAGGGAAGGCCAAAAGTCTACAGTTGCACCTGCGGCACCCGAGAGGTCACTACGCCAGTGCTGCAGAGACACGTGTACAGTTGTCACAGCTAATCAGCGGCGGGGGTACTGACTACGCAGAATGTATTTGTATATCCCATTGCTGACAGTGCTAATCAACAACCCGGCAATACCACACAAACGATGACTACTCGAAGTTGTACCGTTCAGCAGCCAGCCTTGTGAAGTTTTGCATTCAGCAGTAGTCAGATTTAGTTTACTTGACAGTTGCAAAAACTCTGTGCTTTCCAAATTTTATTTTTCTCACGTTATCACTGTCACAATACAAAACATGTATGTGTACCACTAGTTACTGCCAATATGAATCCTTGCTTTCAGGATACTGGTCTTCTGGCATATTTCACTGTGGAAACCTTAAATTTTGCAGCTGCTGTTATCCTAATTTAATAATTTAATGCACCTGGATGACAGAGAAGAGACGGTTTTTAAAAGGGTCATCCAGAAAGTAAAGACAGTTTCACTATAAGAAAAATAAACAAAATATATTTAATGCATTATTATTAACCTTTTGGCGCCGGAATTATTTTTTTTAATTTTAGCACACCCTGTATATAAAGTGTGAATAATACAGGGACCAAATATGTTAGAATCATGAATCAAACTGGATTTTGAAGAGAAAAAAAAACGGAGAATATATACCATGTTTAAAATATTCAGTACCTATATTTGTTGAATAAATATATAAAATGCAACTTCAGAGGTTAGCAGTGCGGTACGTCAACTATAGTTGACATTAGGTGTCTAAAGGTTAAAGACCCTAAGTTATATTTCTACAGTCACCACCAACATTCAGGCACTTGTCACAGCATGTGACGAGTTTGCGTATGCGTTTGTCATAGACCTCTGCCAACAGTATACTGAACCGCTCCTTCGCGGCATCTTTCTCTTCTTCATTGCTTCTGGAGTGTCTGCCACCCAAAAATTCCTTCAATATTTGGAATAAGTGAAAATTACTTGGGGCCAAGTCTGAACTATATGCTGGATGCTGGAGTGTTGACCTGTGCCAATGCTAAGCTTTACTTTCTGGGCGACATTCATATATTCAAAATACGAAATAGTAGACTTATCTTGGTATGCAATTTATACATATTGTATCTATATTTCAACACATTTAACACAATTTTAATAGTGTAATTAATGTCTCTGCATATTAATTATTAAAAAAATTTCATAAATTTCTTTGCATCCCATCAGGTGACTGCCATTTGAAAAGCACTACAATAAAATAAATAGATAAGGCGTTCTATACTACAAAAAACAGGGCGAAAATAGTGAATATTCACTCACATTTTCCATCAACATTAGTGGATCTGACCTCTTACTAGTAATTAGTAATAAAGGGACATGGACATTCCAACAACACAGGCTAAGACATAAAGAAAGCATACTCCATATTTGACACTAAGTTATTGGAAACTCACTTCATCCCAGATGAACACATATCTACAACTATTGTTGTGTGTGAGAATTACTTACTGGAAGGCTTTCTCAACAAGTTTGGAGTGAGTGACCACATCACCACCAAGTTTCACCGACATCTGCAAGTACTGAGACAGCGGGCCTTGTATGATATCACCGAACGCAGCCACACTCATCTTGTACGTTGCCTCTTCTGTGAGCTGTGATGGTGGTGGTGGCAGCGGTGGCTGGGGTGTAGGCAGCGGCAAAGGTTCTGGAACTGATGTTTGGGAAGCAGGTTGCCTGAACAGCGATTGACTTGCGACTCCAACAGTTTGCTCCAAACGAGTTGTTACCCTTTCTAAGCGATTAAGAAGGGACTCTAGTTCAACAGCAGGGGCACGTGGCAGAGGCTCTACCTCACAATCTGCACACATTAAAATTATACAAGTCACTGTCACCTGAGAAAATACATGCAGTTATGAAGACCCAAAATCTGGCTAAGGTCAAGATCAACCTGCTACTGTTGACATTAGTTACTGTTAAGCTATAAATATTAAAAGAATGTATTTTGGTCTTTATCTGGCTAATGTTAAGTTTATCTTGTGTTGCTTGGCTAATGTCATCGTTGCTTCCTCACTTCATGCATAAAACTTCACATGCTCTCCGGAATTTGAAGTACCTTTCCAGTTTATATAATAAACACCATTTACTCAAACACAAGACAAGAATTCTTCCTGATTTTTCATACGAAAAATGAAGGGGAAATGGTGGAGATCACCTTTAATCACACACATAATGAAACATGTCCTACACAGGTACTTTCGTGGAAACTGAAGGCTGGTAGGTGGCCACCTAGTAGGTAAAGGCCGTCATATTTTCAGGCAAGCAAAGTAATTTGTTTTACCTCCTTAAATGTACTTCTGTTATTCAAATATATGTTTTGACATCTGTAATAATTCTGCCTGTTTATAAGAAACCTTTGCCACTTACCTGTGATCTTATGACAAAAATGACTGTCATTGTTACAGTAACTGAATCATTCTTTGTTTTTGTAAGCAAAACTGTGCCAGTTATATGTAATCTTATGGATGTAATGGTCTTTTATGTTACAGGAAGCACATACACAGAGTAATTGTATATAAGCACTTTCCTGTTTCACATTGGACATTGGTGACCCCAACATGGCTGTTGTCAAGTTTGTCCACAAATGTATGAAATGTTTGTGAATCTTTTTTTAAATGTATCTTTTTTTAGTGCTGGATTATGTCATAGTCAGGCAGAAAACCTTAAAATTTGCCAGCTTCGGTCCTCTTAGTGCTGGATAATGCCATAATCAGACAGATAACCTTGACATTTGCCAGTTTCAGTCTTTAGCCACAACATACAGTTTACGGTTAGCAGGAGACCACATGCTAGTGACACCTAGCATATCAACAAAAATGCTGCAAATTTTAACTGAAATGTAATTCCTGTGAAGTGGCACGCTCTGGCTATACAGCTTGTGCAGACTAAAGCTTGAACACAGGAAGTCACAAGAGGAATAAGGAAAAGATGGAACAAGAACTCTGAGGCTAGCATAACCACGAAACTGCCTACATCATGAAGACATGATGAAGGATGATATTTTCAATCAGCCTTCAAAAAAAGAAAGCTTGTAACGCATATTTAATATTAATATCCGTATCAACAGCATGTCCCTGATATGACAATAGGAAAATGTATATAATGTGATATCTCCTAAACCGACATTCAACAGTGAAGGAATGCTTTCATAACCAAACATGCGTAAATTAAACAATTCAACTTCAATACTATAATTACCACCAGTACTTCCCGTCATTAAATCCTTCCTCTCACCACTCCAACATGAAATGTGCCAACAGGGTCATTTACTCATGCTTTGAAAGTATAACTACTGGATCATCAGACAAAATGCAGTTTTGTGTGGCAGCACTGGGACTTAACCTCAGGGACTTCTCTGGATACTACGTAAAACAGGAACTTTCCTTCAAAAGGTGCTCATATATGGCTTATCAACAGATTTCCTATGGTTCATAACTACATTCACAAAATCCACATTTTGATCTAAATGTACCCAGTGCAAAACTTAATGCCAAACTTCTTTAACAGCCTTGGTCTGTCAATTAGTCTTTTTCCTTGAATATTAGATACCAAAATTTTTAACACATTTTCATTCTGCACATGCAAATCAACTATGCTTATGAGAAATATGTTTACCATATCATCTCATGATCTTTGGGTTCAAAAAAAAAATCTTCCATTTGTATGATACTCCAGTCATATGAAGGAAGACTAGAGACAGACACAAAAGAGATGTGGAACAGTACATGAGAGGGAAAGTCATGAGAAAAATAGAAAGAGGCTTTATCTGGGAAGAGGATCACTTCTTTAGAAGATTCCCAGGCTTTCTCGCTTATCCTTTTCTTGGGGTAGCAGTAAAATAGAGACTTCATATTTCTAAAGCCTTCGTTGAAGACAAAAACTAATACACAGAATAAATGAAGGTTCAGACTGTATCACACAATGATCATTTGGTTAACGCCGCACAGGGAAATAGCCACCATTCATTATGGGAATCAAACAGAACATGGGGAGGCAAAATGCTGAAGTCTTTTAAAGTTAAACCTAGTGGTACACATACTAACCACAAAATTTAAACCAAAAAACTGGGCTCAAAATTTAACTCTAACATCAGCTTCAGACACACATAGACTATTAAATGTTTCACACTCAAATATGATTTGAGAAAAAACTACAGCTACACAGGAGTGTCTACACCTTACTCAGTGACAGAAATATACAGTAGAAATAAGGGTTGCCAACTTGGCCAAATAATCAGGAGTGTTTTCAAGTTCCATTCCACAACCTGATTAAGTTGGAGATAACAAGAACAAGACACAAAACTCAACAAATTTTGAATCTCACTTTTCTCTAATTCCAAATTAACTCTCTTACAGAAATATTCCTCACCATTCACCATACCTACCCTTGTGACAACACAAACAGTGAACTGTGACTAACAAATATAAACTACTGGTACAAGATTCACAAACAGCCTCTCAAACTGAGCAAGAAACAAGGGAATTAACAGTGATCAAAAGTCAGCTCTTTTTCCATTCTGACCATGCAGCTGCACCCAAGAAACAACCCCCCCTCCCCCCCCTTCCACCCAATGCTAATCAATGTTCAAAACCCAGCCACTAACTCTGTTAACATATGAACAACAATGCTACACAACCTTTCCAAGATATTACAATTTCCACTGCCCTTCACTTGATCAAATACATGTGCCACCATATGAAAACAATTACTAGAGAATAAAAAGGAATCAGGAAATTTATAATAAATTCAAATTTCCAGATATTGCAACAGCAATTAAAGAACATAGACTGAAATGGCATGGCTTGGGCAATCTGTAAGAATGGAAGGTGAAAGAACACTTAAGAACTTACTGTAAGGCAAGCATGGAAGAGAGAGAAAAAGTATGGAGACCTAGCTTAAGATGAATGATGTTGACATGGACTTGAGGTATATGGGTGTACAGAGATGGAGAAGAAGAGTTTGGGACAGAACAGACTGGGCACCTAACACAAGGAGAGCCAAGGCCAAACTTAAAAGCTCTCATGCTAAAGAAGAGGATGATGATAAATTCAATTGATCAGTAATAGATGTGTCATTTAAAAATAAATTATTCTTTTTATTGCTTTCCTCCACAGACTGAAGAATTAAGCTCAAGTTGTTCTGGCTTGTCCCAGTGCATTGCACTTGGCAATATCTCAGCACACAGACCAGCTACACTCAAAATGATTTTTTCTGTTTCATTCTGTCCTAGAACAAAGCTGCATTAACCATGGTCACGCCCCTTTCATGTCCTTTCCAACATATTCCCTGCTATTATATTAGTCTGTACCAATACAAGTTACGTTTATTAACTGATATGAACCATGATTACATGTTTCAGTTAAAATCAGCCATTATAAAGTCAATTCTACACATATATCAAATTCCACATGCAATGAATATAACACATTTAAATATTATGAACTTGAAATATGTCTGGAATATACATAGTTGCTAGTTTTAGCCAAAACATGTATTCAGAGTTCAAATACGTTAATAAAGATAACTTGATATTGTACACTATAATACAACAGTCTGAATATTAGATTTTGGTTTATTCACTTGCATTAAGAATCAAACGCATCACACGAATATGATTAAACGCCAGTAAGTAAGTCAATTAAAAAAAAAAACCAGGCATCATTTGCCATAATTAGCAGTCAATTCTGCAGTGCCAGAAAACCCACTATACAAGATGTAGAAGAACTGAAGTGGCACAGCATGAATGGGCCTCAAGTAGCTATTAACTGTAAGAACACAAAGTTTCAAATTCCGCTTCAAGCATCAGTGGTATCCCGTACTCTGAGTACATATCTCAAATCGGTATCTTCATTACACCGCACACATTGCTGGTTTAACACAACTCAATCTGCTGCACTCATTATGTAATAAATAATAATAATATTTATTAACTGCAATTGGGTTGTCATCCGGTGGCAGTGGTTATTTTACATGTACACAAAATATGAAGCTGGTTACTAATAAATTTAAGTCGGGAGGGCTACATGAGAAGCATGTAGTGACAACCTGGAATTTGGGGAACCATCTCAGCATTTGCTTATAGACACAGGGACACCATTAGGTCTGACAGCTCTATCTTCAATAACATTACTTGCATTGTTGTACATTATAACTTCTTGTACATCTTGTACAGCCTGATGATTACTTAGCTACAAGCCGAAACATGTAGCTATTGCTTTAGGTTTCTGTGACCGTGTATTGTGAGCAAATTGTGAAGTGAGAGAGAAAACCAACAAGATGCAACAGTTAGATGTTTATTTTCAACAATTTCTCAACATGTTTCTGGCAGAACCAGCGCAGCACACCACACGCAGTAACATACGTCTTGTTCTCCTGAAGATGGGCATAATGATGCCCAAAACATGTTGAGAAATTGTTGAAAATAAACGTCTAACTGTTGCATCTTGTTGGTTTTCTCTCTCACTTCACAATGTAGCTATTGGTTCCCTGTAATAATTATATGTTGTGTTCGATAGATAATTATTGGTTTTTATATCCCAATAGCCTTAACGCTCATTTACTGCATACAAAGAGTAATTGCACATTCAATACATTATGTTACAAGGTTTATATCTCATAAACAAAATGATATATTTCTGAAATTCTTGCACCAATTTAAGGTCCATTTAACGTCAGATGCACGCCCCCTCACTCACACACACACACACACACACACACAGTTTTGCAATCTGAAAGACACAGGGTTGACATTTTCCTTAAGAAGCCAAGAGGGGCAGCAGCGAGAGTATTTCGAATCTGTCGTTCCAGTCTACCGGGCATCTTTGTTTTCATCAGCAAACTTCCTCATTAGCCCAACCCCCACAAAAACAAATCACATATAGTACAATCAGACCTTCACGGAGACCATGCTGTTGTTCCACCACGCCCAATCCACTAAACAGGAAAACGGTGGTCAACCGTGATTTTTAATTCGATACATAATGTTAAATGGCTCTATCTAATGAACAGAATACCATACCGATACAATTATTGCGCCGTTTTAAAGCTTATACACAACAATTTTTTGACCAGTACAGTCTGTATGCACTTTATGATCACCCTGTAGATATAAATTGTTAAAATATCGTCACGCTATCACACTGCACTGTAATAAACTATTTGAAATATTCACCCGAATGTTAATTTAAATAAAGGCAACTGTTAGTAGGGTGCCATGGACCAACTGCTCGTGTGGCGAATCTCTGTTTTCAAACAAAATATATAACGTTCGGTTTGGAATTCATGTGAAGTGGCAATTACGGTGGGCTGATACAAACCGAAACGGATAGGTTTAGTGTAAAACCAATACCAAATTTAATCTAAATTCATACAGTAGTTCCGCAGATTCGGCATGCATATGGATGACAGCCCCCTCTCCAAACACGGTCACTTCATAGGCCTGATGCGTGAGATGAATGGATCGGGTCGTTTTGGATCGAGTCGTTTTGCAGCGCACAAGTATGCCTTTCTCGCCATACTTACCAAATTGCTTGCACGAATCTGCGAGGTTCTTACGCTTCAACCAAACACCTCTGTTGTTGTATCGACAGCATCATAAGTAGAGTAACCCTTGATTAAAACAAAAACACTTGCATATTTCCTCTTCCTGCAGTTCCCGTCACTAACGCAGCAAAAAAAACTGGGCAGTGTTAACGAAGCGCCATTTCCTCGCTAACAGGAGTGCCCGATGTGCGGTGCGGTATCATGTATGGGATCGCAAGTACAGTCGTGGTATTTTTAGAAAATGTGCTAACACGTTGGCACTTCCTCCCTGTATGCGATCATCTATCAGACCCACCCACGCACAATACCGTTACGCAAGATTGACTGACACTTCCAATGCGACAAGACTTCTATGAATTCTATGCATGAAGCGCAAAACGCATACCGGGAAGGCAGTTTTTCTCTTTCGTAACATTCCTGACTGTGGCTGTATACTGTAGGTTGTCCAGGGATTTTTTATACTTGGTGGGCCCCAGTCAATTATAACCACCATGGTATTTTAAGATGGGTTGGGCGGATCGGGCGAAAAATAAAGAAGTATTTACACAGAGTCAAGGAGGAAAGAAACATCGTAAAAACAATAAAAAGTAGGAAGAATAATTGGATTGGTCACATCTTGCGTAGGAACTGCCCTGCATAACACGATAATGAAGGAATGGTGGGGGGGGGGGGTGGAGAAGACGAGGAAGAAGACATAAGATGCTACTGGATGACCTTCAGGAAACGACAAGAACTTTACAGAGGAAGCACAAGATCGCACTCCGGAGAACTCGCTTCAGAAGAGGCTATGGTCCTGTCGTAAGACACTACATGGAAGTGGTGCTGGCTGTCACGACATGTGACATACAGCCCCAGTCAAATTTGGCATTCAGAGGACCGTGCATCGTGATATATTCTTATAATAAAACCAACTAGACGCACTAATTTCTCAAATTCATTTTTGGAATAGAATTCTACATGTTTCCGACAGGTTTTCTGTCCATCATCAGGAGTCTAGTACTGTACACACAGCAATACGTATATGTCATACAGGTTATGCTGAATGCTAGCTAGCGGGATCAGGATCCCGCTAGCTAGCATTCAGCATAACCTGTATGACATACGAGGTTTGTTCAAATAGTATCCGGACTGGAATTGTTAGTGGTTGTTCACTGGGTGGGATGTGTTTGCAACCAGTCTTGACATGTTCGTACATGTCTTAGCAATTCATGACACAAGTTGCAAGTGGCTGCGTTTGCTCAGTTGGCTGTAGT
>Ga0123352_10013073_pt1 | contig 13162 bp, 7 predicted proteins | sample TergutLab28metaG_FD_89700 | JGI IMG/M metagenome (GOLD analysis project Ga0123352, IMG submission 89700) | Labiotermes labralis P1 segment gut microbial communities from Petit-Saut dam, French Guiana - Lab288 P1 | ecosystem: Host-associated > Arthropoda: Insects > Digestive system > Gut ... | reverse complement strand
GCAGAAACTTTGTAACCAAAATCATTTGACGATTTCTATCCTACATATGCGTCCTTCTTTGGCTAAACAGGGTCCAAAGTACAGCACCTTAAACTCGTAAAAGACATATTTAAGTTCAATTCAATTTGTTTCAGATGCAAGCATCATTTGTGAAGATCACAGACAGTCCGGAATAAAAATAACAATGAAGAATTTGGATCCAGCGTAACCGAATGTAATGAAAGGGACCTGGCCTGCAGAACACTTGGTGTTAGCAGCCACATCACTGATGTTCTGTTATAACTGAATAATAATAATAATAATAACCTGAAATGTACGATTGTACCAGTAATAATTGGAGCCACTGGAATAGTAACAAGAAGCTTAAAGAAAAATTTGGAAACTACACCAGGAAAACACTCGATAGATTCACTACAAAAGACAGCTATACTTGGACACATCACACATAATGTGGAAAGTACTGCAATGTGAAGCTTGAAGCCTGTGTGGTGGGGATCACCGCTTGTTCAAGAGAAGTACCAGAAAGAAATGCCTGTGACAGGAGACATACATATCATATAATAATAATAATCTATAATTTACATGCCTTGTAGGAACACTTTGTATTTTTAAGAATACAGATAAATTTTTCTCAATGTTAATATATGTATATTGTTTTTGCAGATAGATCTGGAGAAATTCGATTTTTGTGCTGGATTTTTAATTTTATGCGATATGGCGACTGAGAAATATAGAGAATAAGTAGTCCTTGGGAAATCCTTCAGTTATTCCTTCAAGAATCTGATTATTGCAGTGTATCTGCAGGCAGCCAACATCCCATATTTATTTTTATCCACCCACTGAGTGTCGCGTCAATTGCACTGACTGACAGTGGGCTTTAAATAAACAAAAAGTTTTTTTTTCAGGCAAACGTATTCTGTTGAAACATTGGTCCATTGTGCTCAGTCCGTATGGCCATTACGCTTTCTGAGTGAAACTAAAGTTACATTTTTGGACATTATCTTTTTACAAACACTGCAAAATATCGCTTCCATTCGTAATAGAAATTGATGAATTATCTGTACTCTTCCTGAATTATACAGGCTTCTCTTCAAAACACAGGCGTGTGAGTGTTTTGTGGGGATTTATAAAAAATTTCATACATATTTCAAAATAGTCTATATCTACAAATTAAATTTTTTTTTTTTTATAAGAGCCGGTATCGTAAGAGATATTCTCTTGACACTTTATCCCACTTACATCTATACTTTAAAAATATTCACTTTTCTAAATCGACATTGTCACCCAAATTTAATTTAAATCACAGACACAGTATTTAATACGAATCTTTTTGTGTGGAATATAAATGCGCATATGGACAAGAATTAAATATTACGCATTTGTTTTTGAAAAAATGTTACAGCAAAATATGACAGAGCGCCCAACACACCTGCATTAAAACTCTCACAAAATACCATTGGTTTCAGAACTGTTCAGCTCAACGCCATGTCTTGCGCCCAGGGGACCTAACCAGTACGGCTAATGTAACAAAACGGAATAAATCAAAACTGACACCCTTTAAGAGTGTTCCAACCAAAGTAAGTCCGCAGAGTTTGAGTCTTTCATTCCACCTTCAGTTCGCTTATCGCCTTTGGAAGATAATGTAGACACATTGAAAATTAAGAAAGCTAAATATTGTCCAGTCAAATCTTTTGCCTCAGTTTGTATAATTTTAAGGGTCATTTACCATTTAAAGGTTCAAAACGAACTTTTATATGTATTTTTGAGCCTTATTTTTTCATACAATATAATCCAGTTCGCACCGTCACATTTTATCAGTTTAACCTGTGTTGAGTGTCAGTTAACTGCACATGCCTGTCCCACTTACATGTGAGTGTATATCTCCGAATCTCTTGAGAGGTGTTCATGACAAACCAAATATCAACAGGCCTTTTCATTGTGATGGTAATGAGCGTAATTAACTACAATTTACAGGTGTTCCAGGCACTAATGTAACTAAATCCATAAAGGTAAATTAGTCCCATTACAGGCCTGGACAGGCCCAGAGGATTCCAGGAAGTTAAGGCTCCCGAATTTTGTGACAACGGCACAGGATGGTGGTAGGTTGTCGGCCTTAAGCACCGGCCGCTTTTATCCCCAGGAAATGTTCCTGGTACCCATTTCTGTCAGAGACTGAGTCAACCCCAGGGCCATAGTGCGATCGGAAGGATTTTATGTCAATGAAAAATGCACTGACACCAGCTGGGATCGAACCAGCGACCTTCCGATTTGTAGCACAACACCTTAGCCACTGTGCTACCGCGGTCCCCCAACTAAATCCATATAATATGCAAATTATAACAACAATGTGTTCAGCAACTGCTGCGTGTAACCGGAAAACTTCTAGCTTGCATATGGCTTCCGCTAAAAATTATTCATAGACCGTTTAGAACACTGCTTTTTAATCGGTGGTACGCGTTTCGCTGTTGGCACGTAGAGGGTCGTCTTTTAGTAAACGGAGGTATTGGGAACCTGCGTGCTCTCAGGCAACAGCCACGACATAAATGTGGTCTGCTCTTTTCTGGGATGTTGCGCAAGTTTGATGGTAATTAACCAACGTTTCGGGATAGCTTATCCGTCCCGTCAAGGGTCAAGCTTCGTCCTTGCTTCACCCTCTAAGATGATACCTATAGGCTGTTCCGAAATATCGGTAACAAACTAATAATTAATCAACACTTTCTCTTTCTCCTTACTTGGGAATTACTGTTTATGAAAATGAAGCTTGAAAACTGTTAGATGCCTTAATCGACTTCTTTTACTTTAAATAAAACACAATTTATAAAGCACACAATTAAGTACTGCTTTATTTTCAAACATAACCACAAATTTTCCCCTGTCGTCTAATTGACAATGGCGACGGCATTTAGTCACGCATTTAACACGTCAAACGTCGTTCCATACCCCAGTGGCTGTTCAGTCACAATTCTAAACTTGGTCATTATTGAAGGAAAATTACGCACTCGCTAACAATTACATGCTCACTGCTTCACTTCTTTCACTCAACCACCGTTGAAGACCGTTGAGTTATGACTCCAGGTAGCTGACAAGTAGCGTCGGCTTGCGGGACGTGGCTATGATGGCCGTGTCGTCCCTGTACAGGGCCAACTCAACGTGTTGCGAGGGTGTGGGCATGTCGTTGACATACAGATTGAAGAGGACAGGGGAGATCAGTCCACCTTGAGCTACTCCAGCCCGCATGCCTCGACGAGATGACGTGGCCGTCTGGAAGGACGATTCGAACGTCCGATCCCTGACGTAGGACAAGATTGTATGGGCCATGTAAGACGGGAAGTTTGGAGCGTTAGCTTGTAGAGGAGGCCATCCATCCATCCATCCAGGCGGTATCGAAGGTTTTGGCCACGTCGAGGAAAACTGCGCATGGTGAATTTTGTTGGTCAGAATGGCCTCCTTTTAATCCGGTCTCTTGCTGTCCAGCCTGGTCTGCCATTGGCTGGTTGGCAGAGCTGGTAGTTGTGGCTCTTTGAAATTAGTCCCTCTTGCTGGGGCCCTTAAACGGGCGATTGGCGAGATTGAAGAATAGTCTGGTGGTGACCGGCTTGGAGAGAGGATCCTGATACCTACCTGCCTAGGTTAAATGTTCGGACAGGTTACTGATTGGGTTGGTTTCTGCACTTAGTCTTCAGCAGAACTACACCAGAGGAGTGACAGGAGGATATTTCGTAGTACCCCTGCCTAAGCGTCATGCTGAGGCAGGAAGAGGTAGCCTTTATTAAGGCTGTTTATACTTTAAAGCTTTCGCCGGCCCTCCTCAAGGAGCTGAGGATGGCTCTATCATCACGCAGGAAGAAGTCAGCGGCTTCTGCTGGGAGTCGCAGCACTTCGCTTCGAGGTGGGCTAAAAGTCTCCCTACAAGCATTTAGCCAGCAGGCGGGCAAGCGCAAACCCAACGAGCTGGCAAGCTCAGGCGACACCATGGAGCCCGCCAATAGGCGCCCAACACCTGGCGCTGGGTCCGTGCTTCTGCCCTCGATTCCATCAGTCATGGGCGAACAAACTGCTGTCGGCAGCCGGCAGCCGGCAACTCGGGCCAGCCGAGGGAGGGGTGACGTACGCGGCAGTACTGGCCGGGCCCGTCGCACCGCTACAGCCAAGTGGGTCGCTCAAGCCCACAGCCATGGATTCGGACCCGTCAGAATCCGGTGACTCATCCGAGACAACTAACGTAAACAAATAATATAAGATAGGTGGAAGAGTTAAAGAGGTTTGCTCATATGAGAATTAATACATTTTTGCATGAAGTGGAAGTGAAGCAGATTGTGACAGGTGGCAACCCTTATAAGTTTCACTGTAGGCGTAAATCCTTACAGAACACAGCACAAGTGAATTATTCACATACAAGGACATAATTTATCTGCCAAGTTGCATCACACTTCATTTTTACCATTTTATGTGACAGCTGGAACCATCTGCTCACCACTGTTTCATCTTGCTGTCACTGAGGGCCCATACATTTAAATTCAATTGCTTTATCGCCATTACTTTTCAACTTTGCTTTAAAATATGCCTTTAGGCAGGTTCAAGTAAACCAGGAGTGCTTGAAATTGAATGGTACTTATCAGCTACTAGTTTATGCTGATGATATTATTATACTGGGTGGAAGAATTGATACAATAAAAAAAAACCCAGAATCTTTATTAGTCACTAGTATGGTGACTGGTCTATAAATAAATGATGAGAAAACTAAGTACATGGCCATGTCCTGAGAGCAGAATGCAGGAAAAAAATCACTATATAAAGATTGATATTAAATCCTTTAAAAGGGTGGAACAATTCCAATATTTGGGAACAACTAAAAGGAATCAAAATCCCATTTATGAAGCCATTAAGAGCAGACTGATGTCACAGAATGCTTGCTATTGTTCGGTGCAGAATCTTTGGCCTTCCGGTTTGCTATCCAAAAATACAAAAATTAAGATATACAGAGCTGTAATTTTGCCTATTGTTCTGTATGAATGTGAAGCTTTGCCTCTCACACTGACAGAGGAACATAGGCTGAGGGTGTTCAAGTATAGAATGCTCAGGAAGATGTTTGGGCTCATGAGGGATGAGATAACAGGGGAGTGGAGAAGACTGCATATCAAGGAGATCTAGAACCTCTTCTCCTTGACCAACATTATTTGGGTAATCAAATCAAGAAGAATGAGATGGACATGTCAAGTGGTGCATATAGAAAACAGGAGAGGTGCACAAAGGGTTTTGGTGGGGAGACCTGAGGGAAACAGACCACTTGGAAAATCTAAGCATTCATGGGAGGATACTATTGAAATTTATCTTCAAGAAGTGGGATGTGAAGGCATGAACTGGACTGATCTGGTTCATGATAGGGACAGGTGGTGAGCACCTGTGAATGCAGTAATGAACCTGTGGGTTCCATAAAATGTGGGGAATTTCTTAACTAGTTGAGAACCTTTTAGCTAATCAGGAAGGAATCTGCTCCATGCAGTTAGCTAGTTAATTAGTTTAGTTAATTAGTTAGTTAGTCAGACAGTGAGTGAGTGAGTCAGTATTACAGTTAATGTTAGGTTTTCACACACCATGTTTAACAAAGGTGCAGCATATGTTCTCTTTGGTTGGCAGACGTGTGACACGTGTAACCAACACCTTTCTCATTGCATGGTAAAACTTTACATGTTAACCCTTTCATGACCGAATTGATTTTGTTTGGTAATTTTTGCTGATGGACAGTTTTTTGGAAATACAATGCATGCTAAGTGAGTAAATATTTTTTATTGTCTCCATATGTTTTGGGTTTTTGAGAACTTGTATATGGGACGCATTTGTCTACTGAAATGTGGGTGGTATGGGTGGAAGAAAGCATTTTTGAAGTGAAGTCATTTTATAATAGAATAATTATATTTTAACTTTAGTTTACATTTTTCAATTGTTTTTTATAACTTGGGAATTTTGTATGCTTTCTTCTTCATCATGAAATGGAACAGACAGAGTATTCTGAAATGTTGGCATATAAAATTCAGACACTGGGGAATCACCCAGAAGAAAGCGTACAACTTTCGGAACACAGCGAATATTTGAAATCAAGAACTAGGATATTACTTTCAATGGAATTTCTCTAAGAATGGGTGAACACATGAAGATACCTGGCAATGGCTGCACACCATGTCTGTGCAAGTCAGTGCTTCCTTGTGCTACATTGCTTGCATCACCTACCAGTACATTTAACTGGCAAATATTTTCCAACTTCTCTCAGCTGCACATCGTTAGGCACCCCACTAATGTCTAGCTTGTTTCCTGTAAGGAAAGCTGGTCTGCCCTTCCGTTTTAACTCGTGGCTGACTGTGAGCTGCCTAATGAACAAAGTCAGAATGAGAGCTGGTCACACTAATAACTGCTGTTGCAGTTCCACATGATAAATCTGTTCACAGTCATAAGGTCCTCATACAGTAAAGCAAACGATACCACCATTTCAGTGAGCATATTCCAACTGCATCTCTGTATCATCTCTGGTCCAAGCTGTCTCGTCCTCTCCTTATTGCATTGTATTTTGCAACTGTGGCTGGGCAAGGACTAAATGATGATGCATCATCTCTGCTCTTCTGTTTCATTCAACTGACTTAATTGGGACTGCAGTGTGTGGACAGGACCATCACAGGTTTATTGTCCTGCCACTTTACTGCTGCCACACATTGTTTAACGCAGAACATGAAGTCTCTCTGCTCCATGTCAGTGCTGTTTGGTAGGAAGTGCGTTCAGTTGTTTGCACTGAGTATAAGAAGTCCACATTGCTTGGCAGCTTGGAGACAAGGGGCCCTGACTTCCCCAGCTGACTAAAGAAGGGTATGGTAAATGGGAGTAATATATCCTGCTGGTCACAAAAGGGCAAGCTGATAGGAAAGGACTTGTGATGGTTGTTGCACATAAAATATCTGTGTACGGTAAAGTCCAAATCTATAAAGAGTTCTTCTATACTAAGAGCCATTGGTTGATTTGTTGTTAAATTGAACTTTATAAATTTTGTATTGAATAAACTGTGTGAATCATAGTTTTATAAAAAAAAATCATGAATATTGAAGTGCAGGAGGTGTTATTACATTTTTAAACCAGACATTTTTTCTGGTACAATGACTGACTCTGAGCTGGACAGTAGAGGAACAGTGGTTTAATTACTAACAGTTGCAGGAGATTGTTGTCTGCAACGTGCCTGAACCAGTTCTGAATCACAGATAGCGTCCTATTCAATGGGTATCAAGGGCTTTTTTCTGGGGATAAACTCATCTTGGCTTGAAGCTGACCCCTCACCCCCATCTGGTGCCAAAGTTAAGAATTAGTGTTGCTAGACTTCCAGTCCACATATGCCTTTGTGGCTTGCACAAGAACAACTTACCTTTTACTACTGCAGATTATAACTGTTGTATGTGGTTCAATTCCTCATTAGGTGTCAAAATTATACATTTGGTAGATAGGACAGATATGTTTAAAATTAGTAATTTAGTTTAGAATGGAAAGAAAATTGCAACGAGTCTGTATAGCAGCTTAGAGGGGACAGTAGGGACATAGAGAGAGAGAGAGACAAACAGACATACTGACAGAGAGAGTTTAGGTCGGGTATAGTGAGGTTCACCATCTGTCAATGTCAAAATTTATGGTTTAGGGAACTTTCTGGAACAGTCCAAATTGTATACTTTGACAGCTTTAGAACATCTTAAATCTTGTTGGGAGGATACCATGCTAGTCACACTTGCAAATTAGGAAAAACGAGCAGGATTGTTACAAGGGTTCATAGGAGTTATAATATGGGAAACAAGGTTAAGTAAGTAACAGCCAATGGAGATAACATATTAAAAATGTTGACTTCTGGACGTATTACAGAGTAATGAAATTTAACAGTTAGCCAATTGGGTACAGTAACATAATTTAAGGGGTGGATGTATTTGAAATTGTGCAAGTTTCGAAAAACTAACGCCAGAAAGTGGTCTGCTTTGTGCCCAGGATGTGATAAGTTGTGTTTATGCTACACCAAGACTAGAAGTGCAAAAGTTTCAATGTCATATCCATACACACAAACATCTGTAAACTTTAAAAATTTGGTGAAACAGTACAAAGAAAATAGCTTATCATGACCAATTATTTATGAAATTACACTTTGCTACTTAGAACACTTAGATTCCCTGAAATTAAGACATGCAAAATAACCGAAGAACTGAGTGGAGTTATAATATTTTACTCACATTACACATTGTCAATTTGCTCATATTGGCCAATGTGCACAAGGTGTTATGCACATGAAATGAAAGCAATTGAGGCAGGGTGTTGCATACGAGTCATGAATACATGGTGTTAACATCACTTTTCATGATACCAGACGTTCTTTAAATCATTGTACTTTTCCAATACTAAAGACATCTTTCAGTGTCACAACTGTGTTGTTTGAACAAAGTTGGTCCTCAAATTTACATGAGGTTACATTCCTGGAAAAGATGTAAGTTGAACTGAAATCGGAAATACCAAAAGTCTGAAGGAAACAATGCTGCTGTAGGGGATTACAGTACTGATCAAGGGTCCTGCATATAACTGTACATAGATATGGACACAAACACATTACTTAATGTTATAAAACAGAAGTGTCAACATAACGTATAGAAAATTCTTACCATTGAGTTATTTGGAGTGACTATTTGCAGCTAAAAACATGGTATTGCCACAAGAAATCTGAAGAAGAAGTAATGTCTTTAGGAGGGTTATTTGAATCAAATTTTGAAAGGCGTTTTGATGACACTTTGGTGAGCAAATCTGAAGAGATTTGGAATTCGTTATGGACAGCTTGGTTAATTATCCATTTCGTATGACAGTTGTTATGCTAAGGGCGAATTTTTACAGTTGGATTTTCTCGCGAACAATAGGCGTAACATTAGTGCATCAGATTGCACAACTCTTGTTAACTTAGGGACGATGCAACCATCGAGTTATGTGACGTCAAAGCGCGTCTATGCTTCCAGAACGTTCTTTCTTTGTTCTAAGTGGGGCAGTAGCGTCTTTTCGTAGCTTGGCGTCAGTTCGACTGACAGCAGTCTAGTGGCTAGACGCAGCCATTCATAGGGAACGTGTAACTTGTTATTTCATTTCAATTACAGAACATAGGGTTCTAAATGTGTTTTCACCATAAAGGTGTATTACAGAACAAAGGGTTCTAAAGTGCTTCACTATAAGAGTGTTGTGTCCTTCATTGCTAAATAGTACGAGTATATGTGTACAGCCAAGCTACAAGGGTAGTGTACTAGCGCAGTAATCAACACATGTGCATGAATTGTGTTACACATTAATTTAAATCCAGTTTCTAGTTTTTTTTTTTAATTTTATTACATTGTGTTTAATAAATTTGTGAACCAGCGCATTACATTTGGAACAGATTGTTCACCCCTTTATGTTCCTCGAGCCAGACGGGGCGACACAGTAGATTATCATGTAGCCTGAAACAGTGCACATTCATAAGTGTATTTCTGAGCACTGTAAGTGGCAGTTAACAACTTGCCATAAAAGGGGTTCGTTATAGTCAATGTAGCTTGAGGGACATGCAAATATATTTGTTTGTCTAACATCCAATTGTGACAAAATACCCTGTGTTAGGGTTTGTCTAATCTCCCAGATTTAAAGAAACAGTTGAATGCCTGACAGATAGTGTGTTGAACTAAAGACTGGAAATTATATGCAGAAGAAACCACTTGCAACATTCCTTAGTGTTTGGAAAGTGAAGAATTATAGTACGAAACATTATGTGAGGAAATACAAGTATTGTATGTACTCATTTCTAAGTATTTTTCGCATATGATTGCCTGCTTGCAGTACTGACTTTCTTATGCTTACTTTTCTATAAATTAATGTTTTCTGAATATAAGTTTTTCCCACTGCAGAATTTTGCATTTGACAAGGGACTTAAAAGATTCACCTGGAGAAAGGATATGAATTCAGGAGACATAAAGTGTAATATGGTATATTTCATTCTCATCTTTTGTCTAGTTTGATGCTAATTAACATATTATGCTATTCAGGACACAGTTTTCACATATGTGGGATGCAAGTATCATACATTAGAGATTAGAAGAATTCTTATACAGTAGCTATTCAAGAACAATATCCTAATATATACACATAAATATATACTTACTCCTTACTCCATTGTGCAGATTCCTTCTTGAGAAGCTAACTGGTTTGCAGCTAGTCAAGAAATTCCCCGCATTTCACGGAACCTGAAGGTTCATTACCGCACTCATAAGCGTCCGCCACCTGTCTCTATCCTGGGCCAGCCCAATCCAGTCCATATACCCACATCCCATCTCCTGGAGATCCACCCTAATATTATCCACACATCTACGCCTAGGTCTCCCCAGTGGTCTCCTTCCCTCCGGTTTATCCACCAAGACCCTATACACCCCCCTCTCCTCACCCATATGCACCACATGCCCAGCCCATCTCATCCTTCTCGATTTTATCACCCGCACAATATTGGGTGAGGAGTACAAATCATTTAGCTCCTCGTTATGCAATCTCCTCCATAAATATATATAATTATAAAATAATAGAATTACTGAATGTTGCGTTCTAATGTAACATCAAAGGGATGTTAACGCACTGAACCCTTAGTTTATTGAAGTTCACTAGGAAATATGTTTCTTTTTTGTTTATTTATTCATTTATATGGAAGCAGTGTGAATAAAAAATACACAGCCAAAATGAGATTGGAAAATCTGAACTGCAGCACAAGTAAGATTGTTACATGAAGATAGGTAATCTGATGGATAGTTTCAGAGTAAATGGCTGTGCACTAACTGTCCAGCTCGAGCTTAAATCTGCAACTCACTTCAGTCCATTTGTGACTTTCATAGTGACAGCACAGAAAAGCAGCAGGCAGTCTGTGTGTAGCTGACTAACTTGAGTTTCATTTTTCCATTTGAAGTGTTAAATGGATAAAATTGTTCAGTACACTGATATCTCAATGAGAAGGGAAGATCTTCGATAAGATTTTGCAAATCCAGTGACCAGCACAAGTTGAATAGGGACACACGAGGAAAGTTCACAAAATAGTGTGTATCTAGTCCTGCACACAGCTCCTTTGTCCTAACTGTATACAAGTGCAAGGATTTCAGCTAACTGATTACCTCCCAAGAACTTCTGAAAGTGGTTTCTTATAACATGTGTTAACAAACCTGTGGCAGGACTTTCAAGAGATGGAAGAATCAGTTTCCAATAACTGGCAAGTATGGGCAGAAGAAAATCCACATGGAACGAGACACCAGTGACAGTTTTCCTAAATGTGTGGGCAGACACTGCAGGAGACAGATTTCAGGGACCACATTTCCTTCCACCGTGTCTGACTGGGGCTGTTTACCACTATTTCCTACAACAGTCCTTCCAAAGGTATAGCAAGATGTTGACCTTTAGTCTTAGGACTCATTTAAGGTATATGCACCAAGGTGCTCTGCCACATTTTCTTCATGCAGTTTATACATTCTCAACAACATATTTCCAGAACAATCGATAGGAAAGGTGGACCAATAGCATAGTCTACTTATGCCTGTCATTTAAATCCCTCAGACTTTTAACGGTATATCTAAATATTACTGTTTGTGGTAAAGAAGTCACTGATGTCCAGAAGTTGCAACAGTGAATACACAGTGGTTTTGAGAAAATACATACAAAACCTGAGATTTTGTAACAAGCAAGATAATCAGTGTTCAAACATGCAATGTCTTGCTGTGAAGCTTAATGCAGACACTTCAAAGTCTTCAGGAGAATGTAACTAAGAAAACATATTTAAGATGACCTGTGTTCTAAATTAATTTTTTTTATTGTATTCTGATGTTGATTCACCTTCTGTAGATATGGCCATGTATGTTTTTGTGCGCCTCATGTACTGGTATTTTGACAGTGGTTAAATGTATATTTTAATTGCCAAAGAGATGACAGGAAAGATATATGTTCTGTGACATTATTTAACAGCAAAGTTATTTTGAGCATGTGCTCTGTTTTTCTAAGTAATCTAGGTTTTAATTTGTAATACAGGTGGGATCAAGAACTACAAGGACCACACTTAATTGAAGTTCAGAGGAGACTTACAACTGAAAGGGAAATGGAGCTACTGTCCTACCAGTCCTTGAAGATAAAGAATTGTGAGTTAGGTACAGGGAAGCAACAAGACATTACATTAAAAAGCAGTCTGTGTGGTAGTGACAGAGCTTCCACCTAAACATTGACCTGTACTCAAACTGGGATTCCTCAGTAGTACAAAGTTTCTATAGGACCTTCGCAACAGTGTGTGAACCTGTAAACAAAAATCAAAATAGTAAGATACATATTACAACAAGAATAACAGGCTGTGTTTTTGTTTGGGTTTACATAGATCTTTGTGACTCTGAGTCTATCACTGACCTAGTGCGCTTTGTGCAGTGTCATGCATTGACTCCTTGTTTTCAGAAATGTGATACAATTCTAACTGAATTTCATGTACACCCTGTGCCCACTATGAATGATAAACACATCTGACCAGCTGTTTTGCACAGACCACTAATATATTGAGGTACTGCAGGGTTGCATTGTATTGACAACTACAGTACCACACATATATAACAATATTTATTAATATCAAGAGTTGGTTGTACAGTCTGGAGACGACTTAGTGGTCGTAATATAGTTCTGGTCTGCAGCAGAGCGTGTAGTGTGAAGACCTCCTGCCAGATGGGAAGCGACTGGCCCACTCGGTCAATGTCTCTGGGGTGCGATGTTGTGGTGGAGCGTCCGGTCAGCCGCGGGTGATGGTATATCACTTGATGCATGGCTGGGCTTGACCTGAGGGCCAAGGTGAACCTCAGCAGCTAGTGGCCAGTGTTGTTGCTAGCCGAGGGCTGCTTGCTCTATTCCTGGATGAGCGGTGGTGTGCCCAGCCCATGAGGCACCATGGCCTGGCAGTCGGGCGTCATGTCTCCTGTCTTGATGTAGTCTTGCTGTGCTTCCTTCTTGATGTGTTGTGGGCAGTTACTCCTTTCCGAATGAATGAATCTCGTTCCAGGCCAAGCCAGGCCAAGCCAGGCCAAGCCAGGCCAAGCCAGGCCAAGCCAGGCCAAAGTGTTAACTGGGGGGGGGGGGGGGGGGG